>Ga0193726_1001481_pt1 | contig 18370 bp, 17 predicted proteins | sample H2c1metaG_FD_144928 | JGI IMG/M metagenome (GOLD analysis project Ga0193726, IMG submission 144928) | Soil microbial communities from a riparian zone of the East river system, Colorado, United States - H2c1 | ecosystem: Environmental > Terrestrial > Soil > Riparian zone | place: USA: East River... | reverse complement strand
TCACGCAATCCCCCGTCCTCGAAGAACGATTATAGTGGTTGTAATCTCGCGGTTGCCCTCATTGACCCGGCGACCGGGGTTCTGAGCCTGATTGCGAAAGTTATGGAAGGCAGTAGAACGATTCGAACAACCAGGCGTGGATGCAGCCATGCGTGGGTGAACGCGGCGACGAGCCCGAGTCTCAGCATGGAAATAATGAGATCGCGACAAAGGGAAATTGCGCGAAATTGCCGGAGATCGTCAGGCTGATTCTGTCAGTACTACAGATAGCACGGCTCATCAGCCACCTTGGGGTCTAACCCTCCGAACCAAAACTGTAGTCGAATTCTGTTGTCTGAACGGCATCAGGGTTATCGGCGCGCCCAAAAGCGTTTACTCTCGCCGCGATCGTCAGAGTATTGTTCCGAGAAACCTCCTCACTTGCACGACGCAACCGGTCGAGTGCCCTTCTCACACCTTTACGGGTTCCGCGTATGGAATTGTGTTGATGGTTCACAACATCGTGAGCATAGTTTCATGTTCGCCCGAGTCGCCATTGAGGGGGGAGCCCGGATGATGTTTAGCCTGAGATGCCTCGCGTACAGGTCAGGACTCGCAAGGCCAGCGCTCCCGCGGCGACCACAAGCATAAAGGTGGCAGGTCCAATGCCTTTGAAATCGCCTACGCGCAGATGCGACACCACTGCGCCCACAAAGTAGAGAGCGAGTCCAATTCCGGCTGCGATCCCCAGTCGAGGCCACCAGATCCCAAGCACTAGGCCTAATGCGCCGGCAAACTCACAAGCGGCCAGCAGGGGAAGATACCTCAACGGTACGCCTACCGTTTCGTGGATTACTTTTACAATGCGGGGATCGGCGCGAATCTTTCCGAGGGCGGAAAACGCCACCATGATCGCGAAAAGGGGTGTAATAACTAGGTAGGTAGTATGCATTTGGAATGCTCCCTTTGCTCATCCGTTCGGACGCGAAGACGCGGAGATCCTAACTTATCCCCTTGGTGTGTGCTGACGCTCCCGCTGCCCGAGGGGGCGAAACGGACATTACCGGCGGCATCTCCGCATCGCATCCGACCAGCCGTGCAGCATCGGGTAAAATAGCTGAATCAAGCACGAACACGAAAGCAGTTACTCCCGTGATTCAAGACACTGTCACAATCTCACAACGTTCGAGCTTTCGAGCCGCCATGGTTATTGCCATCATGGCGGATGCAGTTCAAATCGTGGTTTTCCCATTGTTCGTCCAAGGTGCTTTATCGCCCGTTGATGACATCCTCGACGTCGGCGTAGGGGCATTGTTAGTGCAGCTCCTGGGATGGCACTGGGAATTTCTGCCATCCTTCCTGGCCAAGCTCGTACCCGGAGTCGATTTAGTTCCCTTCTGGACGATGGCGGTTGCAAACGTCTATCGGAAGTCGAAGCGGATCACCGCCGAGGAAAGTCGTGAGCAGCACCCTAAGCTTACAGACTCACCGGGTTCTTAAGGGGACTCAAAACCGGCCGGACGGCTAGGATCGAAAGACGCACGCCGCGACAAGCCGTGACCATGATTATGTCTCCCGCGCTCGCTCACAATTGAATTTCCGCAGGCGACAGGCGCCGCCCATCTTCACCGACTCTGTATCGAAGGTCCGTGTCTTCCACTTGATGATCTACGCCTTCGCCCTACCACAGGGCGAGAAAACCTTGTCTTCGCTTCTCAACCACTGAAAATTGCGAGCTTTTGCCAGTTACGCAAAGGTGATGTCTTACATGCCCGGCTTGCAGCAAGCATGGGTCTCGGCACCTTCCTTTTTGAGCGGGGAAGGCGGCAAATTGTTGGCGGGATTCAGATCGAAAAATCCATTGGGTTTCAGCAAAAAGCCAATGTAGGATGCCGGCATTACCGGGTAATCTTCCGGCCTCGGAATATGGGTGTGGCCGAAGGTATACCACAAGACAATGTCGGTATTGGCCACGGACCGATTCGCTTCCGTCCAACGAATCAACCCATCGCCGCCCGAGCTCTGATTGGGATAATCTCCAGCAGCATATTTCTCATTTTCTTCAAACGGTGTTACCCAGACGTGGTAGTTCACAAAGCCCGCTCGTTTCCTCCACCAAGCGTTCGGAGAAGCATAGGGAAACGAATTATCGCCCGGCAGGAATTTGTACCCCACCGGTTCTCCCACGCTGTTTTTAACAGCAGGATTGATGATTTTCCAGGCGCGGGAGGTCGCAGGGCTGATCTGGGCGCGGGCCTGGTGTTCGGTCAGCAACGGCGTAGCCTTGGCATAGAAGGCATTGCCGTAGGGATTGCTCTGGTCCGTCGGGTCCGACATCGGCAGCGATTCAACATCGATCTGTTCCACGGTATTTGTCGCGCCATCGATGTCGAAATCCATCCGCACATTGAAGAAATGCTGGTGATTGGGGGCATAGAGTTGCGGCCCTATGAGCGCACCGTATTTTGATTTCTCTCCGGGACGCAGCGCTCCCAGAGAAAGAATTCCCGTCAGCTTGATCTCGAACTGGATATTACCGTCTTGATAGAAATACCAGAAGAATCCATACTCGTAATTTTCGACCGTCGAAATCGAGGAAACCACCAGTCGCCGGGAACGCCGGCCTTCCGGTTTGTCTGGCAAGCGCCGGTCGGTATGCTTCCACAGGATCCCAAAATCTTCCTCGTGGATGCAGATTGCATTTGGAATGGATAGTGCGCCGCCGCGGCTATCGCAAAGGTGGGCGTCGAGATAGGCGATGTGTCCCAGGCAGTCACAGCCCAGGCGAAGGGAATTGGCGCACATCCCCATGCCGTACTCGCCCACGTCGAAGGCGTTCTTGCGAACTTGGGTTGGGCCTGGATCGCCGTAGGGCACGACCATTTCGGTGAGGGAGCCTCGATAGAGAATCGACCGGTCCCGCCCCTGGTCCTCATAACGCACGTGATGCAGCGTCAGTCCCTCGCGGGCATTGAATCCGATGACCACCTTCCAACCCTGCCAACTGATCTGATTGCCATTGAGCTGAAAGCTCGGACCATCGGGTTGACTAATGGAGAGAGGTTTCGCAGCTTCGCGTCGCTGGGGGACGCGATCGGCGGCGTAATTCCCCGACTCTGGAGGCAGCGGCCAGATTCCGTGTTCCTCGACTCGAATTACCTCCATGGTGTTCAGATCCACGACGGGACGAATGCCCTCAATCGGGCGGGCGTAGCCATTGTCGCCGGGATCGCTGCGCAAGAAACACAAAGGCCTTGCCAGACGGCGCGTCTTGTCTTCGTCAGATCCATAATTTCCTGCACTCCAGATATCAACCATGACAAGTGCCGTGTTCTCTACACCGTAGTGCCTCTTCAGTGCCTCTTTGAATTTGGAGCTGGCCAGAACGGCTTGTTCACACTCAACCTGCTCGTCGAGAGACATCGTCGGCTGCGATCCGGGCGGTGCTTCCCGGATCTCCATGATCTTGCCTGAGTCGAGGCTGAGGGCGACGGCGAGCGCGACGTTCCGCCGGTTGTCGAATAGCACCGCGTCTGCGTCCCGGGTGGCCCCTTTCACCTCAGGCCAACCGTACACGGTGTTCTTCGGCGGTTCTCGCAACATGATGCTGATAATCCGTGTTGTTGCCGTGAACAGTGGGCTGGTCTTCAACAGACGCACTGCTTCGGCGATCTCCGGTGCGCTCAGAGGCTCCAACGGGTGAATTTTGGACATGGCGGGTTCTTTTGAATACGTTTTCAGTGGTGAGCAGGTTCCGAGAGGATTATGCTCGTGCGCTGGCCCGATCCGCGCATGATTTTTTTCGATGGTAGCAATCAGTCCGTGCCCGGAATGGCGAGCCCGCCGAGCCCAATCCAAGTCTGATTGCCATATCGTAGGTCCGGGTGGGAGAAACGAGCCCTACGGCAAAGGAGTACTCGCAAGATGGCTCTCTCGGGAGAACAACCCGGCCCCCTCCCAAGGCTGTTGGCTGCGAAAGCCCGATATGGGTGCCATGCATGAGCCCGAATGTGGCCATCGCACCCCGGCCGTCCATCCGCTCCGCTTCGTCGGTTGCCTCCATGCGCGAAATCTCGAGTTCTTTGCTTGGATTCGTCTCTGCGACCGACTGATTTACGAGGCGGTCAATTGTGACCAGTTTTCTGAAGTTTAAAGTCTGATACTGGTGGTAAACAGAAAGGCGAGTCGCAGAGACTACTTGGATCGCTAAGCCAAGGTTGGCAACCCTTGGAGTTCCCATGCCGGACATAGAAATCGAGCGCGGAACCAGTCGTTTCGTGGCAAAAAAGATGAGGGTGGACGGCCAACAATCATCCCTCAACTTTTCCATGAAACTGTGTCGATGCTGTGATGGTGCTGCGCTGAGCTTCAATTTCTTGGGGGTCTGCCGCGAGAAGAGCTGGCTGAGGCTTTTGAACGGGTGCGTTTTGGAGCTTCCGTGGCAGCCTACAGCGAGCATCCGAAGTTTGCCGTCGGGTGTCGACAGGATGAGTCCAAGTTAAAGAGACAGGAGGTTTCTCCAGGCACTTCGGGCGGATGATTCCGCATTCCCAGAGTGCATCAGAACCTTGAGTCAGTGGACGCTTAGGGGCCACTGCCAAGCGCATCTGCTCAGGAATGCGCGGAGAATGTCTTGAAGATGAGAGTGAGCAAGGAGCGAAAGGTGAAAGTACTTCTAATCGAAGACAGTAAATTCCAGCGGATCGCAAATGAACGTGCCCTGATCAAGGCCGGGCACAGTGTCATTCATGCGGGGGACGGCGAGGAGGGGCTCCGTGCCGCTTGCGAGAGCGTTCCAGATCTCGTTCTGCTCGATATGATGTTGCCCAAAGTATCAGGCCTCGATGTGCTTCGAGCTCTTAAAGGCGACCCGCGCGTAAAGCATATTCCGGTGATTGTGCTGAGCGGACTCGGTCAAGCCAACGAAGCCAAGCTTTTGAAAGAAGGAGCGGCCGCGTTTTTTGTGAAGTCAGAGAAATCGCTGGAGAACAACTCGTCGATCCTGATTCAGGCAGTTGAAAGAGTGCTGACCGAAGTGAAAGCGGCAAGAGCGCACGTGTGAGCGGTGCAGACTTGACTTGAATGCCGGCCGCTTCGTCACCTGAAGTGCCCGGTAGATTTACATTTCGAGTACCTGCAACGAAAGGGATTCATGTTTCCAAGGAAAAAGCTTCAGAAACCGGTCGTCCGCGTCGTCGTAGTCGATAGCGATCCTCTGAGGTTAATCGGTTTCCGTACACTCTTGGAGCCGGAGCAGGACTTCGAAGTCATCTATGCCTCGTCCCCCAATATTGAGCGGGTTGACGAAATTGATGTGATTCTCCTGGGTAACCGGCGGGACGGGAACTCGTTTGAGGATGTGGCCAGACTCAGGGCATCGTATCCGCGCATGCAGATTATTGCCGTAGGTTCGGGCATGCGGGAAGAGACTATTCTTGCCGCCCTTGCGTCTGGCGCTAAGGGTTACGTGGACGAAACCGCTTCAGCGGCCGAGTTTGTTCGGGCCGTCCGGGCAGTGAGTCAAGGCTCGGTGTGGGTTTCCCGCCGGGTCATATCGATGTTTGTCGAGCGTGCCGCCAGTTTGGTGGGACGCCCTCTCCCCGGCGGCCGTGCGGCTCTCACAGCGCGCGAACGAGATGTTCTGGAAATGCTGGTGGAGGGTAGATCTAACAAAGACATTGCGGGCCCGCTGGGGATCGAAGTACGCACCGTGAAAGCGCACCTCGGCAAACTTATGCGCAAAGCAGGGGTACAGAGCCGCATCGCGCTCTCCACCTACGCGATTGCCCACTCGTTGGTTTCCTCGGTGCAAGGTTCCGCGGCGCCAGGGCGTTGACTTTGTACTCGGAAGCCTGGCTGCGTCCACAGACCCTCGAACGCCAAACGAATGGCGGCTGAGCAACTTCGCCTTGGCTAGGTCCGCAGTCTTCCCTCCACATCGCGCGATGGAGATTACAGGCGACCGAATCTGTCCGTGCCAAATAGCGATTGAAATCCCGTTGCGCAACTCACTGTCTTGATGCCGTCGAGGCAGCGACCAACCGGTCGTCCAAGACAGTTGTCGTGGAACAGGGGGGTACTGGGGCTCGCCATTTGAACAGCGGTCTCCCCCTCAGCCCAAACGCATTTTGACAAGTGATGCGCGTGCGTCGCCACCGCTCTTGTCAGGCACGATGACCAATTCGAGCACACCTACATCGGCCAGATCCACGGCGTAGTCCTCGATCTCACGGACTCCGTCAGGCGAGCTGAAGTTCCATTGCTGACGCACGATTTCGCGGAAATGCTGTCCGGTATGCGAAGACCATCTCAAAACGAACTCCTGTGTGCGAGAGGCTTCGCCATCCTCGAAGGCCAACCAGATCCGCTTCAATCTTTGCGGGCTGTCGAAAATGAGGCGTATGGTTTGACTGCCCGGCTCGGCCGCCCGCCACCCCCGCTTGTCGTCTCCCAGAAGCGCGAATTCGATCGGGTGATTGTCATCTTCCGATGAGACCTCGACGGAAGCCAATTGATTCACGTCCATCCAGCCCTGCTCCCAGGCTGGAGAAATCTGCGGAACTCGGACGACCTTCTTACGCATCACTCTACTTTAACCTTCCGGACCGTATCGGGGCGGTATTTTCACCAAGAATGTGTGGTGGCTTCGCTGAAAGGCCTGGCGATTCGGCCCGTCCACTCGCAAGGGGCGAGTTCGGCGGTGTGCCCTTGAAAAGTCAAATCCCAGCTCATGATCGGAGATCCTGGGTCGGTCGCGGCAACCCTGATACTGCGTTCGAGGGGCGGATATCGAGAGTCCTCAATCGCCGGGAGTTCGGGACGGGAATCGCCATTCTGCTGGGCTGCAGAGTCGTTTCCGTCTCGGATGGGGATGCTTGCGACGGATGCAGCGAGGCTTGCACAGAATCCTAGGATCTTCCTTTGCGCCTAGATGGAGAAGCGTGCAATGGTAACTGGCTGGGGTGTTGCGGGGGGAGATTGGCGTTTTTGGTCCGAGCGTGCCGAGAGCAAACGTGGGCATCGAACTCTTTGGAAAGTTGGGCTTGAAACTTCTCCTTCATTTCGGCAAATGACTTGCCGTCTGGCCAGCCGGCGGACTTAAACACCCAAGCGCACTCGGAGCAACCCCAGCCTGCGAAAGTCAGTCCTTCGGCCCACAGCAATTTGCGGGACGGGTCTTGCGATCCCTCCTGATGCATTGCAAGTTCTCCACGCGGATGGGGAGGATTATATGGATTGGCACGATGCGTGACAGATGGATGGCTGCTTTGTTCGCATTTCGTAAATGGATCGGAAACTGTGCGATTTTGAACATCAGACCCCCTACCATCATCGTAACTTGTTCCAAGAAGGGGTAGTTTTGTCAGGAACGTATGCTTCGATGCTCCATTGCGGCGTGGTTGCTGCTCTCCCAGCGACTGCGCCGTGTTTTTGCGCCCGGCAAGTTATTGTATCTCGGCTGAAAGGCAATTGAGCCATTCCCATGGCCTATCAAGGACAGGAAGACTGGCGGCGTCTCGACGAACAGACCCCGGACGTCGACGCTCGGCGTCTGATCGAGGAATTGCAGCGGGCCTTGGACGGGAAAAGGCCGCCCCTAGCAGTCCCATCGGCGCCCCGATGTATCTATCCGGATACCTGTGCAAAAGGGAACAGTCTTGAGAATTGACAAAAGCAGTAAACTAGCACTGTTCGAGACGAGAGGCGGGGCTGTATGACTCAGATCGAACAAGCAAGCGCGCATAGAGTCCTGTTGGTGGATGACGACGGCGCGGTTCGTGCCATGATGAATGAAGCGCTCACGCGCAAGAAATTTGAAGTCGTCACTGCGTCCTCCGTACCAGAAGCGCTGAGGCATATCGCCGATGAAACCTTTGATGTGCTCATCACCGATTTGCATATGCCCGAGGCGGGAGATGGTTTCACCGTGGTCTCCGCCATGCGCCACTCCCAGCCAAACGCTCTGACGCTGCTGGTCAGCGGCTATCCCGACATCGAAAGCGCGATGTCCGCAATCCTGCTAGAGGCGGACGAAGTATTGGTAAAGCCATTTCAGGTGGCGAAGCTCACCGATCTCATTCACGAACGGCTAGGCAACCGCAAGCCCCTTGAGCGGCAGCCCAAGGAGAGAGTTGGAGCGATCTTGCTACGGTGTACTGAGAGTATCGTCGCGGATTGGTTGAGGCGGGCAAAGCAGAGCGGTGAACTCAATCACCTCCAGCTCAGCAATGAGGACCGCACCGGACATCTTCCTAAGCTGGTCGAGGACTTGGCTGCACGTTTGAGCAAACCCATCCCGAAAACGGGCATCACCACGAAAGACAGCGATGCGACCTATTCCATTGCTGCCGTGGCCCATGGCAAACTGCGGTATTCTCAGGGCTATACTCCCGAAATGCTGGTGCACGAGTCGCGAATCCTGCAGGTCACCATTTTCGGGATCTTGCGGGACAATATGAACGGGCTAGATTTCAGCTTGTTATTGCCCGACGTAATGACGATCGCCGACGAAGTGGATGCGCAATTGACGCAGGCGATGGGTAGCTACATGAAACTCATGAAGTCTGCGGCAGATTAGAGCGGAGCCGCTGATGCTTGCGTCGCCTGGGCGTTCCGCGAACTCAACGCGGAGTTGCGCCGACATAATTTCCGTACCCTACAATCACCGTCGAACTTACCAGGACGAATAGACTGAACCCCACCAGCAGCCTCGTTCGGCTGCCGCTGCCCTTCCATTCCTGCAGTGCGATACCCCACAAGGTGCTGAAGATGATGATGCTGGCCATGTGCAAGGTCCAACTGGAAAACTTGTATCTTCCCATTTGAGTCTCGCCCATGGTGTAGAAGAAGAACTGCATGTACCAAGTGGTGCCGGCGAGGGCGGATAACAAGTAATTCGAAAGCATGGGCGCACGGACGGTTGTCGTTTCGGCCACCGCAACGGCGACCGCCATTTCTTCTGCGGGAGCATCGGTGGCGTTCTCAAGGATGTGCTCTTCGTTTCGGGCAGGAACTTTGCCGCGGATGGTGGATGCGAAATATTGATAGCCCGTCCGGTTGCGGAGGTTCAGGATGACGCACCAGACGAAGTTGGTCGTGAAGCCTCCTGCGAGCACCACCACCAGAACTGGCAGTCCCTGCCACAAAACTGGGGTGCCATGTTGCAGGGTGATTGCCTTGATGGGATCTCCCGCGGCCAATCCGTAGGCGAAGCAAGCGCTCATCACACCCGAAAAAGTGGCGACAACCAACCCCTTTTTCAGGTCGAATTCCTTAATTGCAAGACGCTTCTGTTCGCTGGACATCTCGCGTTCCTTGGACACTCCCGCTGCTCCGGCGAAGACAATACCGAGAAGGCAAATTGCGACGCCGGCAAGAATCACCAGGCCGGAGCGAGTCCCGAGAACCATGGTCGAGAATTCGCCGCGAAAAATCGGCGGCATGAGAGTTCCAAAGGCGGCGGTGTATCCGAGGACCATGGCCATTCCGAGCGACATGCCGAGATATCGCATGGTCAGACCAAAGGTGAGGCCACCGAGGCCCCACAGAACACCGAATATGTATGTCCAGACCAGGCTGCTGGTGGGAGTTTGGTGAAGGACGCGACTCAGGTCGTGTGTCATGGTGAGCGCCAAGATCCACGGGGCAACAATCCAACTGAAACATCCGCCGACCAGCCAGTACGTTTCCCAGGCCCAATGTTTCACGCCGCGGTAAGGCACGTAAAAACTGGCCGATGCAAGCCCGCCCAGCCAGTGAAAAAACACACCTAACGCAGGGTTCATTAGGTCCTCGATAAGAAATTAAAGGTGAAAGACTTCTCCCAAGGGCTGCATTGCACGATCGGGCAACGCCCCGTCGGGTTGAACGAAGAAGTCGCCCATTTCACGTTGCCAGCGCTGGTTGACTTCCCGGGTCGCCATTTCGGACCTTGCCCGTTCGAAGTTTTCCGTCTCCAGGTAGCCAACGAGCAGGCCATCGTCGCGCAGGAACAACGAGTAATTGTGCCAGCCAGTCTCACGGAGGGCGGCGAGCATTTCCGGCCACACCTTGCGATGGCGTTGCTTGTACTCCTCCAGCCGTTCGGGCTTGACCTGCAACACAAAACACACACGCTGCATGCTCGCTCCTTCACCGGTCAACGAAGAAAAGCCTCGGAAAGCCCGCCATCCACGGGAATGATGTGCCCCGTGGTCTTCGCGCTCTGATCGCCAGCGAGCCATACCATCACCGCGGCACAGTCCTGCGGCAGGATGGGGCGTTTCGTCAACGTGCGTTGCGCATAAAAGTCGGCCAGTTTCGAGCGCAAGTCTTCCGTCGATTCCGCGTCCGAGAATGCGATCTTGTACTTCTGCAGCGATTGGATGACTCGATCGCGTGGGAACATTGTAGATCCTGCGATAACGGTTGCGGGCGCGATTCCGTTGACCCGCAGATGCGGGCCAAGCTTGACGGACAATTCTCGGATGAGGTGATTGAGGGCAGCCTTGCTGGTGTCATAGGCCTCGCTGCCTCTTTTGGGGACCACGGCGTTGGCGGAGCTAGTCAGCACCATCGCAGCGGGCAGGGCTTGGTCTTTGAACACCCACTCGGCTTGACGGGCGAGCAGAAAGTTTCCGGTGACATTGATCTGGAAGGCTTGTGCCCATTGTGCGTCAGTAAGTTCTCCGTCAGCAGCCGGCACGGGATAGACGGCCGCAGTGTTGACGATCACATCCATGCCGCCAAACTGAGAGATCGTGAAATCTACCGCGTCCGTGATCGAGTCCGATGAGGCGAGGTTGACGCCGGTGTGTGCGACGAACTCGGGCGATGCGACGGCGCTGACTTCATCGGCGACACTTTTGGCGCCCGGTTGGTCAACGTCCGCGATCACGACGTGAGCGCCCTTCCGCCCAAGCAGCAACGCGACTTCACGGCCGATTCCATTTGCTCCCCCCAAGACGAGCGCGATCCTACGGCTGAATTCTGCTTCGGCCGGCATGCGCTGCAGCTTGGCTTCTTCGAGTGCCCAATACTCGATGCGGAACGCCTCCGATCTGGGAAGCGCCACGTAGTTGTGGAACTGCGTGAATTGCCGCGACTGCTCGGCGTGACGGGCCTGGGGAAGGGGGTCGGGGACTTCCTTGTCGTGCAAGGCGTTTGCACCTGCCATGACGTGGATTGCGTTAATGAAAAACTCGGTGGTGATCCGCGCTTCTTTCTTATTCTTGCCGAAGCCGAACAGGCCCAGGCCCGGAACCACGACGACGGATGGATTGGAATCACGCAGCTTCGCCGAATCGCCGGTTGCCCACTCGTCGTAGTACTTTTTGTAGACAGCACGATACTCTCCGACCTCGGCCTGGATCCGCGCCTTCAAGACTCCGGCATCCTCTTTTAGGGGGTCCCAGGGAAGAAACAACGGACAAACTCTTGTCCTCAGAAAATGATCCGGGCAACTCGTGCCCAAGGCGCTTAACTGTTTCGACCACTTCGATCCGGCAAAGGTCAAAGCGTCTTCCTGGTCAGCGTAGTGAGCAACCACGCGGCGCTTCGACGACAAGGCGCCGCGGAGCGCGGGCAGGATTTGGGTGGCGACACGCCGGCGGTCCGCAACGGCAGTATGTTCGAGTCCGCCGAACAGAGATCCTTTCTTGGATTGATGTTTCAGAATGAAGTCGCCCATCTGATCGATGGTGTGGATGCTGTTCAAGTAGCAGTCACGTTGGGTCTTTCCCCAGGTAAACAGGCCATGGCCGCCGAGGATGAGGCCTTCCGCTCCGGGGGCGTCCTTCACCGCGCGTTCAATCATGCCTGCCAGTTCGAATCCCGGACGTTGCCAGGGCACCCACACAATCTTGCGATCGAATTCTTGGTTGAACTCTTCCAGTTTGCGCTTTCCATTGGCGCTCGCCGCCAGGGCGATGGCCCAGTCCGGATGCAAGTGATCCACGTGAGGAAAGGGAAGGAATGCGTGCAGCGGGGTATCGATGGAGGCCGCCACGCGACTCTCGCCAAAAGCCGCGAGTGGATAGAAGCGGACCATCTCGTCTTCGTAGGGTTCGCCGCGGTATAGGCTTTTGAGTTGCTCTAGACGATCCAGGTAGAGCAGCGCAAAGCCACTCTCGTCGATGGAGCCGATGTCCCCACCGCTGCCTTTCACGGCGAGCAGGCGGACAGGTTGTCCGGTGAATGGATCGGGAAGCTCAAATTTCGAACTGGTATTTCCTCCGCCGAAGTTGGTGATGCGCAGGTCTGCGCCCAGCAGGTTCGAGCGATAGCGCAAGAGCGACAGCTGGTTGCCGGCCATGGCTTGCGCTTGCGTTTCGTTCCACAAATCCTTCAGGTGAGTCGTCGCTCGGATCTCAGGCATAGATGCTCCCGCAGTACTGCTCAAATCGCTCGGCGTGTTGGTCCCACTGATCGGTTTCTGTTGGCTCAAAAACTTCTGCCGGAAACGACCGATCTACGATCGCGCGAACTTCCCCGAGGGACGAGGCCTCGCCCGTCGCAAGAATCTGCATGGCGATGTTCCCCAGGGCAGCCGCTTCGGCCGGACCTGCCAATACTCTTCGTCCGGTGGCGTCGGCAGTCAACTGGTTTAGCAGCCGATTCCTGGATCCTCCACCGATGATACGAATCTGCTCAATCGGTCTTCCGCTCACTTGCTCCAGATTTCGAATCACCAGGCGATATTTGAACGCAAGGCTTTCGAGGATCGTTTGTACATAGGCACCCGGCTCTGACGGGATCGGCTGGTGAGTCCGGGCACAGAAGTGGTGGATGGCTGCCGGCATGTCCGAGGGACGCAAGAAGGACTCATCATCGGGATCGATGAGATGACGGAACGAGGTTTGTCCCGACGCCAATTCCGTCAGCTCACGGTAGTCGTAGGAATGTCCTTGTGCGGTCCAGGAGCGGCGGCAACCCTGCAACATCCAGAGTCCCATTACGTTCTTCAGCAGTCTGGTCGTTCCGTTGACCCCGCCTTCGTTCGTGAAGTTCAAGCGCAACGCTGCGGACGAAATGACCGGCGAATCCAATTCGGTTCCTATCAGCGACCAGGTTCCTGAACTGAGAAAAGCCGTGCCATCGCGAGCCGAGATCGAAGCCACCGCTGAGCCGGTGTCGTGGCATGCCGGAGCGATGACTTTGGTGCCGGCGAGGTGGGAGTGTCCGGCGATGCTTGGCAGGAGTGTTCCGACGATGGAGCCTGGCTCGACGATGGGCGCCGGCAAATCAGGTGGTATTTCCAGTCGCTGCATCAAGCCTGTCGCCCAGGCGCGCTTCAGCGGTTCAACCATTTGCGTTGTGGTTGCGCTGGTAAACTCGCATACTGCATTCCCGGTCAGCCAGAAGTTGAATAAATCTGGGATCGTGAGCATGTGTTTCGCTGCCGCGAGAAGCTGGGGATGATCACGCCGGGCCGCCACCAGTTGATACAGAGTGTTGATCGGCATGAATTGAATTCCCGTCGCCTGATAAATTTCCTCGCGGGGAATTCTTCTGAAAACTTCCTCCATCACCCCTTCGGTCCGGCGATCGCGATAGTGGTAGGGGTTTTGCAGCAACTCACCACGTTCGCCCAGCAGAGCATAGTCCACGCCCCAGGCGTCGACGCCGATGCCCGCGAGGTCCACTTGCGCCAAACGCGCCAGAACGGTTCGCACCTCGAACCAGAGTCGAGCCACGTCCCAGTGCAGAGATCCCCCGTACTCGACCGGCTCATTGGCGAAGCGATGAACCGGTTCTGTCGTAAGAATTCCTGACTGAAGACGTCCCAGGACGGCCCGTCCGCTTTCGGCGCCAAAATCGAAAGCCAGATAAGGTTTGGCGTGCGCGGTCTTAGGCATAAGAAGAGACGTTCCTTGCATTTCGTGCCGCGCGTTCGTTGGTGATGCGTTCGAGATAGCCACTTTGCCGGAACGCTTCCATGGGAGATTTCGGCAAGGCCTTAGAATCGCGCCATTCCTGGATCACCGGCCGAACATCGGTGGCGAATGCATCCTGCAGCAAGGATTCGGCCCCCACCAGATCACAATTGTTCTGCGCCATCGTGAGTTCTCCGCCGTCGACCAGGGCGGCTTTGGAGAACAGTTCCTGCGCCACCGTGACGGTTTGAATCATGGCCTCGATTTTTCCCTTGAGATTGTGACTTTGGTCAACCATGTAGGCGAGGTCCGCCCGTCTGCCGGTTTCCCACTCGAAAAAGCGGATCTCGTGAAAAATTCGGAAGACCTGATAGGGGTCGATGGAGCCGAGGGTCAAGTCATCATCGGCGTAGCGGCGATCGTTGAAGTGAAAGCCTCCCAGCATGTTTTCTGAGAGAAGCCACGCGACGATTTGCTCGATGTTTTGCGCCTGATAGTGGTGTCCGGTGTCGACCAGTACCTTCGCTTGCGGACCGGCAGCGGCTGCGAGAGCCAGAGCCATTCCCCAATCGCCGATATCCGAGTGGTAGAAGGCGGGCTCGAACGGTTTGTACTCAATCAGCAGGCGCTGCCCGAACGACAACTCGCCATGCGATTGCTTCAGCAGTTCCTTGAACCACTCTTTGCGTTGCCGGATATTCGCCGTGCCCGGGTAATTGGAGCCGTCCGCGAACCACATGGAGATGTCTCGACTATGGACACGGCGCGCGATCTCGATGCTGTCCTTGGTGTGCTGCAGCGCCCGTTGACGGATGGCCGGATCAGGATTGCCGAAGGAACCGTGTTTGTATTCCTGGCCCTGAAACAGATTGGGATTGATCGATCCTGGCAGAATTCCGTACTGATCAGAAAATTTCTTGATCGCGTCTGCGCTATGCACGCCCTCAGGACAATCCCATAAAACATGCAGAGCGATGGTCGGGCAGACGCCGGTGAGCAAGTGGACCTGTCCGGCGTCACTGAACTTCTCTTCGGTCGTGGTGGCTGCGGCGGGCTGGATAAATTTGCCAAAGCGCGTGCCGGTATTGGCAAAACCCCAGGACGGCAGCTCGATGCGGAAGCTGTCGAGCGCATCGAATATTTTCCTGGTCTTGTGTGCCTCCATAGAGCGGCCCCTCTGGCACCGAGGGTACCATCTTTCCGGCTCGCCTTGGGGTCTGGCGCCGGCTTTCCCACTGCGCAGAGTGCTCCGGTTGACAGGGGCACCGCGCAGATGTAACTATCCCCGCGGTTGACGTTTCCGCGATCGTTCGAATCCGGGAGGATCACGTGGGCTGGGTCAAATTATTGAGCGCATTCTTCCTCCTGGTCACGCTTACACCGGCGTCTTCGGCCACACCCGTCCATCTGCGCTGCGAATATTCGGAGAATCCTCTTGGAATCGACCAGGCCTCGCCTCAATTGTCCTGGCAGAGCGACAATACGGAGCGCAATTGGAGACAGGCGGCGTACCAAGTGCTGGTGGCGAGCAGCTCCGAGCGTCTTCAGGCCGGCAACGCCGACATCTGGGACAGCGGGAAAATTGAATCGATGGAGTCAGTTGGAATTGTTTATCACGGACCCGCGCTGCAATCCCGCCGCCGCTACTACTGGAAAGTCCGGGTCTGGGATGCGGGTGGAAAAACCTCTGGGTCGGGGGCCGCCTGGTGGGAGATGGGGCTCCTCCATGCGGCTGACTGGAAGGCAAAGTGGATTCGCCCGAATGGCCCCGACGACGCCGCGGATCGCGGTGCCATCCGCTGGATTTCGGCAGCCGGCCAAAACGGGCTGGCGGCGGTTCCGGGAACGACTGCCAGTTTCCGGGTTACGGTTGACGTCTCCGAGCCGCCGCGCGAGGCAGTTCTGTTCCTGGCGGCGCAGGGGAATTTCGTGGCCCAGGTGAATGGCCACGAAATAGACAGCAAGAAAAACTGGGGAACCTTCCTTCGCCGCGATATCGCCGAGCACCTTGTGGTGGGAACGAACTCAATCGAAGTGAAGGTGACTGCCCCGGAGTCGCCGCGGTACGGGCCCAACCAAGGGGCCAAGACCACGAAAGCGGCATTGGCGGCGCTGGTAAAGATCACACGCTCCAACGGTTCGACGCTGAGCCTTCCCACGGGTGAGAAGTGGGAATCGAACCTCGGGAGCACATCCCGCTGGCAACCGGCCCAGGTCGTGGCCGCTTTGACCGACCCGGGGGCCCAAGACCCAGGGCCGATGCCGCAGCCAGCCTCGTATCTGCGGCACACGCTTTCGATAGCGAAGAACGTCCGCAGCGCCCGGCTCTACGCCACCGCTCTCGGCAGCTACCGAATCTTCCTGAACGGAAGCCGCGTCGGGGACGACGTACTCACCCCGGATTTCACCGATTATCGAAAACGTGTCCTGTATCAGACTTACGATGTCACCAACTTGATCGTGAAGGGCGGAAATGTATTCAGCGCGATTCTGGGAGACGGCTGGTATGGCAGCGCTCTGACCTGGTATGGCATACATTTCTTCGCTCCTCCGGACCGTTTTCTCGCGCAGCTGGAACTCGATTACTCTGACGGCAGTCACGCAACGATGGTGACCGATGGATCGTGGAAGTCGGCCCCATCGCCGATTATTACGTCCGACATCTACGGCGGCGAGGTGTACGACGCTCGTTTGGAACCGGCGGGATGGCAGACGCTCGGCTTCGACGACTTGCAGTGGAAATTGACGGCTCTCGCCGACCCACCTTCCATCGCAGTGTCCAGCCAAATTTCTTCGCCAGCGCGAGTTGTCGCTACCGTCGATGCGAAGCAAGTGATGCCGGCCGGGAATGGGAAATACATTTTTGATATGGGTCAGAACATGGTGGGTTGGGCGACGCTAAGGGTCAAGGGAGCCGCGGGCACCAAGATCCGGCTGCGTTTTGCCGAGATTCTCAGTCCGGATGGAACGATCTATACAGAAAATCTGCGCAACGCGGACGCGACCGATGTCTACATCTTGCGGGGCGGCAACGAAGAGACGTTCGCTCCACACTTTACTTTTCACGGCTTCCGATACGTCGAGGTGACCGGTTATCCCGGCACGCCCACCCTCGATGTGCTCAAGGGGAATGTCGTCAGCAGCCTCAGCGGCGATCCTGTGGCCAAACTGACCACTTCGAGCGATCTCGTCAATAGGATGTGGTCGATCGGAATCTGGGGACAGCGGGGAAATTTTCTGAGCATCCCGACGGACTGTCCGCAACGCGACGAGCGCCTGGGCTGGATGGGAGATGCAGGCGTTTTCTGGCGGACCGGAAGTTACAACTTTGATATTGCGGCGTTCTCCCAGAAATTCATGCAGGACATTGTTGACGCCCAAACTCGGCAAGGCGCATTTACCAATGTATCCCCGAACACGCTTCCCTTCAGTGGCCAGGGCACGGAAGGCACCTCGGATTGGGAGGAGGGCAATGTGGGAGCGCCCGGCTGGGGTGATGCAGGCGTGATCGTTCCCTGGACGACATGGATGCAGTACGGAAACAAGGCCATCATCGCCGAGCACTGGGATGCCATGCAGCATTGGATGGAATTTATCCAGAGCCGGAACCCGGCTTTCCTGCGCAAGAACGGTGTCGGTCCTAACTACGCCGACTGGCTTGCTCCGGATGGAAACACCAACAAAGACCTGCTCGCGACCGCCTATTGGGCCTTGATTGCGAACATGATGTCGCAGATGGCGCACGCCGTTGGCAAGGAGGCCGATGCGGAACGCTATGAGCATGTTACGCAGAACATTCGCGCGGCTTTTCAGAAGGCCTACATCCAGGACGACGGAGAAGTCGGGACCGGCACGCAGACTTCGTACGTCGTCGCGCTCTACACCAAAATGGCTCCCCCGGCGCTCGAACCTGCCGTGGTCGACAAATTAGTCAAGAACATCGAGGCGCGGAACTGGCATCTGTCCACGGGATTTCTGGGCACGCCTTTTTTGCTGTTTACGCTCGCCGATCATGGACGAACTGACGTTGCCTATCGTCTGTTGCTCAACGACACTTATCCATCCTGGGGGTACATGCTCTCGAAAGGAGCGACCACATGGTGGGAACGATGGAATGGCGACACCGGCGATCCGGCCATGAACTCCTACAATCATTATGCATTCGGCTCTGTCATTGCCTGGGTATATCGCTACGCCGCCGGCATTGATGCCACGGCGATCGCCCCCGGCTTCAAGGAGATCGTGATTCATCCGCACCTTGACCCGCGCATGCATTCGGCGCGCGCGGAATACGATTCGGTTTACGGCAGGATCATCAGCGACTGGACGGGAACCCCCACGGGGCCGTTCGCTTTGAAGGTGGTGCTGCCGGCGAACACATCGGCGAAAATTTTCTTACCTGCGATCGCAGGCGCGCATGTCACGGAAGATGGAAATTCGGTGGAAGCGGAGCAACAAGACGGATCCTTCGTACTGAAGGTTGGCGGCGGCTCCTATACCTTTGTCGTGAAGTGACTACCGGCGCGCTTCACTTCGGC
>Ga0193726_1001480_pt1 | contig 18372 bp, 12 predicted proteins | sample H2c1metaG_FD_144928 | JGI IMG/M metagenome (GOLD analysis project Ga0193726, IMG submission 144928) | Soil microbial communities from a riparian zone of the East river system, Colorado, United States - H2c1 | ecosystem: Environmental > Terrestrial > Soil > Riparian zone | place: USA: East River... | reverse complement strand
TGAAGTGGACCAGGTAAATGAAATGATCAAAGAGATCATAAAAGAAAGAACGATTTTAAGCGGGGCTTTAGTAAATTTATCTTTCGTGGAAAAAATATATCCCTCTGATGCAAATTTTTTGCTGGTGAAAATGAATGATCCTTTAAAAGTGTACAAAAAATTATTAGAAAATGGAATAGTGGTGAGGGACAGAAGTAAGGTTGAATTATGTGAAGGTTGTTTACGGATTACAGTTGGAACACAAGAAGAAAATCAAACTCTTTTATATGTATTGGGTATTATTTGAAGAATGATTAATCAACATTAAACAACGATTTATGAAAAAGATGGTTTCGTATGGTTTTTCGCTTTGCATTTTGCTCGCAATCGCATCGGCTTGCGGTAATGATGCATCCAAACCAGGCAACACTGGGAAAGACAGCACAGGAGTAACAAAAACAAAAACTGACAGTAATGACGAAGCTGACAAACCCCCGGTCTCAAATGATGTACAATTAACATTGCCCTCAGGATTCAACGCGATAGAAGTATCACCGGGTATTGGTGGTGCCCGTCATCTTGTGGTAAATAGTAACGGTGATATTTATGTAAAAATGTCGAACGCAAAAGGTACCAAAGGGATTATATTGTTGAAAGATAAAAATGGAGATGGTATTGCTGATGAAACTTCCGGTTTTGGTGATTATGGAGGTACAGGGATCGCTATAAAGAATGGATACCTGTATGCTTCGTCAAACACAGAAGTGTTTCGATACAAACTTGATGCAAATAACCAGGTAATTGATACCAAGAATCCTGAAAAAATAATAACTGGCCTTGTTGATCATGAGGAGCATAATTCTAAATCTATAACACTGGATGATGCCGGGAATATTTATGTAAACATTGGCGCACCTTCAAATGCCTGCCAGGTAGAAGATCGCAAAAAAGGTTCTCCGGGCCAGGATCCCTGCCCGATCTTAGAACAGGCCGGCGGTATCTGGCAATTCAAAGCAAATAAATTAAATCAATCCTATCCTGAGGGGATACGTTATTGCACCGGTATCCGTAACATAGTGGGGCTTGACTGGAACAAAGAACAAAAACAATTGTATGCCATGCAACATGGGCGTGACCAGTTACATGAACTCTTTCCTGACATGTATGACGACAAACAAAGTGCGGAATTGCCGGCAGAAGAAATGCTTCTTGTAAAAAAAGGATCAAATTTTGGCTGGCCATATTGTTATTACGATGAATTTCAAAATAAGAAAGTTTTAGGACCTGAGTTTGGCGGCGATGGAAAAAAACAGGGCCGCTGTGCCGTTGTGCCTCCGCCTATTATGGCATTCCCGGGTCATTGGGCGCCTAATGCACTATTATTTTATACAGGCACGCAGTTTCCGGAACGTTACCGCAACGGTGCTTTCATCGCTTTCCATGGTTCATGGAATCGTGCTCCCGAACCACAAGCCGGATATAAGGTTGTATTTGTGCCTTTCAAAAATGGAAAACCTTCAGGCAAGTATGAAGTATTTGCGGATGGATTTACCGGCATGGCTGAAGTGAGAGGACCTGCACAGGTGAAGCATCGCCCTATGGGACTTGCTATGGGCCCGGATGGTTCATTATATATATCAGATTCGGAAAAAGGAACGATCTGGAAAATAGTGTATAAAGGGAAGTAACAAAACAAGGATCCGGAATAAAAAATTTTGTGCCAGGCAAGGTGATATTTTTATCACCTGAGATGCCAGGAGGCTCCCATTATATTTTATTATGAAAGAAATTATTGAAAATACTTTCGAGAGCATCCCGGCTGACAATGGAGGCAAACGCATCCTGTTCATTGATCGTGATGGGGTCATATTAAAAGAATCTCCTCCTTCCTACCAGGTTGATTCATGGGAGAAACTGGAATTTTATCCTGAGGTGTTTAAATACCTTGGAAAAATTGCTGATGAATTTGATTATGTCCTGGTAATGGTCACCAACCAGGATGGACTTGGCACTTCATCATTTCCAGAAGAAAATTTCTGGCCCATTCACCGGCATATGATAAAAAGCCTGGAAGGTGAAGGAATTAGTTTTCATGCGGTACATATTGACAAGAGTCACGTTGAAGAACATTCACCCAATCGCAAGCCCGGAATCGGTATGTTGACTGAATACCTCGACACAACGGCATATGATATCCCAAACTCATTTGTGATTGGCGATCGGGTTACTGATGTGCAGCTTGCAAAAAACCTGGGATGCAAAGCTGTATGGTTGAACAACCATCCTGGGCTGGGAGGCGCGGAAGTGGAAGGCACTGAAGAGGAACTTAGAAAAATAGTTGAACTCGAAACGCATCATTGGGAAGATATTTATAATTTCCTGAAACTTGGATTGCGAAAAGTGGTTCACGACCGAAACACAAATGAGACGCAGATTCATGTTGAACTCAACCTGGATGGGAATTGTAATTCAAGCATATCAACGGGCATTGGATTTTTCGATCATATGCTGGAACAAATTGCAAGGCATGGCAAAATGGATCTGACGATACAAACAAAGGGCGACTTGCATATAGACGAACATCATACCATTGAAGACACGGCTATTGCGCTGGGAGAAGCATTTGCAAAAGCGTTAGCTGATAAAAAAGGAATCGAACGATATGGATTCGCTTTGCCGATGGATGATGCGGATGCCAAATTACTTTTAGATTTTGGTGGTCGAAACTGGATCGTTTGGAACGCTGCTTTTACAAGAGAAAAGATTGGCGGCATGCCTTCCGAAATGTTCTTTCATTTCTTTAAATCATTCTCAGATGCTGCCAGATGCAATTTGAATATTGAGTGCCATGGCGAAAATGAGCATCATAAGATCGAAGCGATCTTCAAAGCATTTGCAAAAGCCATTCGCATGGCGGTCAGGCGCGATCCGATGAGTAATTACTTACCTTCGACAAAAGGAGTGCTGTAACGAAGTTTTCTTTTGATAGAATTGCAATTGACAACGCTTAAACGATTGTATGCAGGTAATTCTTGGAATCATTTTTCATTTCATTGGTGGTTCGGCTTCGGGAAGTTTTTATGTGCCCTTCAAAAAAGTAAAGGGTTGGAGCTGGGAAAGTTATTGGATCATCGGAGGTTTGTTTTCCTGGCTCATCATTCCCCCAATTGCTGCATGGCTTACCATCCCGCACTTTTCTGATATCATCTCACAATCATCATCATCTACTTTCCTGTGGACATATTTTTGGGGTATCCTCTGGGGTGTTGGTGGGTTGATGTATGGATTAGGCATGCGGTACCTTGGAATGTCTTTGGGTAATTCAGTACTGCTTGGATTCACTTCTGCATTTGGCGCACTGGTTCCTTCTATCTATTACAATTTTCATCCCACGCCGGGTAAAACAACTTTTAACGATCTTCTCACTACTTCGTGGGGTCGGATCGTACTCGCAGGTGTTGTACTTTGTTTGATCGGGATTTATATCTGCGGCAGGGCAGGAGTTTTAAAAGAAAGGGAGCTCTCAGAAGAGAAAAAGAAAGAGAGTATCAAAGAATTCAGCCTTGTAAAAGGATTGATCGTTTGCATTATTTCAGGGATACTCAGTGCTTGTTTTAATTATGGAATAGAAGCAGGATCCCCAATGGCTGAAACAGCAAATCAGATTTGGAAATCAACTCATCCGGGAGAAACGGTAAATTTTTTATATCGTAACAATGTGACTTATGTTGTACTGCTTTGGGGCGGTCTTACAACGAACCTCGCCTGGTGTATGATCTTAAATGTTCGGAATAAGAGCTTTAAAGATTACACGAACAAAAAGACCAACCTTGCAAACAATTATTTTTTTGCAGCGCTTGCCGGCACAATATGGTTCTTACAATTCTTTTTTTATGGTATGGGTGAAAGCAAATTAGGCAATGGAGCAAGTTCATGGATACTGCATATGGCATTTATCATACTTGTTGCAAACTTATGGGGCTTTGCCTTAAAGGAATGGAAAGGGGTTGCAAACAAAACAAGGAGTACCATTATTGTTGGAGTCATCATTATCATATTATCCGTAATGCTTGTAGGTTATGGGAATGCAATAAAATAATAACCGTTTTTAAAAAACGGGAAGCGTAAACTTTAGTCTGAAAATCATGAGTATTTCGGTAAAATCATTCAAACATGTTAGTTATCTCTGGGATGAATCCATTGCTTCTTCCATGAAGGATGACGAGGTCTCATTATTGATCTATCGATCAAACTTATTGGGCGCGGACCTGCGGCTTACAAATTATGGTGGCGGCAATACATCTTGTAAGGGATTTGCAAAGGACCCATTGACTCAGAAAGAAGTTGAAATAATGTGGGTAAAGGGAAGTGGCGGAGATCTTGGTACTCTTAAAAAATCCGGGCTTGCGGCCTTATACATGGATCGATTACGAAGTTTAAAAAATATTTATCGGGGGATTGAACAAGAAGATGAGATGGTTGGATTATTTGATCACTGTATTTATGATTTAGATTCTAAAGCGCCATCAATAGATACGGCCTTACATGCCTTTCTTCCATTTAAACACATTGATCACCTTCACCCCGATGCAGTTATTTCTATTGCCGCGGCAAAGGATGGAAGAAATATTACAAAAGAATTATTCAATGGAAGCGTAGCCTGGATCGATTGGCAAAGACCCGGATTTGATCTGGGTTTAAAGCTCAGCGAATGTCTTAAACATCATCCCGGAATAAGAGGTATCATCCTCGGTTCTCACGGATTGTTTACATGGGGAAACACGGCGCATGAAAGTTATGTCAACACTCTGGAAGTGATTGAACGTTGCGCAGAATATCTCGAAGAGAATTATGGAAAAAAAAGGGCTGCATTTGGAGGACAAAGAGTAAATCCGTTATCAAAGACACAGCGTTTGCAAAAAGCATCAGCGCTGGCGCCGGTATTAAGAGGTCTTTGTTCTTCTTATTCTGTAAAAACATCTGGCCGGGGCGGCATGATAGGTCATTTTAGTGATGATGAAAGGGTGATTGAATTTGTAAATTCAAATGATTTAAATAGGCTTGCACAAATGGGAACCAGTTGCCCTGATCATTTTCTTCGAACAAAAATTTCCCCTCTTGTCCTGGATCTTTCGGTAAATGAGGATGAAAAGAACATGGTTGCCATAAAAGATAAAATAAAACCTCAATTTGAAGCATACAGGAATATGTATTCGGAATATTACAATAATTGTAAACATCCGGATAGTCCCCCTATGCGGGATCCAAATCCTGTTGTGATCTTGTACCCGGGTATTGGAATGTTCACATTCGCAAAAGATAAACAAACTGCCAGGGTAGCTTCAGAGTTTTATATAAATGCCATCAATGTAATGAAGGGCGCTGAAGCGATAAGTGAATACACATCGCTGCCAAAGCAAGAGGCTTTTAACATTGAATATTGGTTGCTTGAAGAAGCAAAACTTAAGCGTCAGCCAAAACCAAAATCACTCCAGGGACAAATTGCATTGATAACAGGAAGTGCAGGTGGTATTGGTAAAGCCATTGCCCGGAAATTTATTTCAGAAGGTGCCTGTGTTTTGATCAACGATATCAATGGAGAGAGAATGAAGGGCGCGATGGATGAATTTCAAAAACAATTCGGAAACGATCAGGTGTCTTCCACAGTGCTTGATGTAACAATAAATGAAACGGTTGAAAAAGCATTTGAAGCCATAGCGCTTGCATTTGGTGGCGTTGATATCATTGTCAATAATGCCGGTATTAGTATTTCGAAGCCGGTTACCGATCAATCAATTGAAGATTGGGATAAACTTTATGATATTTTGGTAAAGGGCCAGTTCCTTGTTTCAAAAAATGGAATAAGATTGATGCGCAACCAGGAGTTGGGAGGAGACATCATAAATATTGTTTCAAAAAATGCTGTTGTAGCGGGCCCTAATAATACAGGGTATGGTTCGGCAAAAGCTGCACAAGCTCATCTTTCGCGCTTGCTTGCCGCAGAGCTGGGAGCTGATAAGATTCGGGTCAATATGGTAAATCCAGATGCCGTGATTGCGGATTCAAATATCTGGGCCGGTGGCTGGGCGGAAGGAAGGGCCAAAGCCTATGGAATTACTGTAGAAGAGCTACCTGCCTATTATGCGAAACGGACGTTGCTCAATGAAACTATTTTACCTGGAGATATTGCGAATGCCTGTTTTGTGTTTGTAAGCGGATTGCTTGACAAATCGACTGGCAATGCATTAAATGTGGATGGTGGAATTTCAGCGGCATTTCTGAGATGATATAATTTAGTGATGCTGCTTTGGATGGTTCATTCCTCCTAAAAAAATGGTTATAAAAATATATGCGCCGCGTTGCATTTAAAATGAAATTATTCAAGGGATGTGAGGAGGAATACAAGAAGCGCCATGATGAAATATGGCCGGGCTTGAAGGAATTATTAAAGCAAACCGGGATTTCCGATTATTCAATTTTCCTGGATAAAGAGACAAATGATCTTTTTGGTTGCTTCACAATTGACGAGATCCAAAAACTGGATGAGTTACCCGGAAAATCTTTGATGAAAGAATGGTGGGATCATATGAAAGATATCATGGAAACAAACGCGGATCACTCCCCGGTGAGTATTTCTTTAAATGAGGTTTTTTATCTGCCATAAAAATGAAGTATGCAAATTGAAAAGGAAAAGATAGAGAAATCTAACCAGGCATTAATTAAAGGGCATAAACACAAATACGATCTGCTCTTCCCAGAGACCAGGGACGGTGAAAGCATTATTAAAAAACTGGTTGACTTCCAGGTTGCGATTCCAAGTTGGGCTCTCGGTGCCGGCGGCACAAGGTTTGGAAGATTCAATATAGGGGGAGAACCCCGGAATCTTGAAGAAAAGATTGAAGACATTGGCTTGTTACACGCATTGAATGGATCCAGTGGCGCCATCTCTTTGCATATTCCGTGGGACATTCCTTCCAACACTGCGAACATAAAATCACTTGCTTTTGAAAATGGTTTGCGTTTCGATGCTATGAATTCAAATACTTTCCAGGATCAGCCGGGACAAAAATTAAGTTATAAGTATGGCTCCATGCAGCATGTGGACAAATCAGTACGGAGGCAAGCAATCGACCATAATATAGAAGTCATAAAATATGGTATTGAATTGGGGTCATCCTCCCTTACTGTTTGGTTGAGCGACGGATCTTCTTTCCCGGGTCAGTTGAATTTTAGGAAGGCTTTTCAAAATACGCTTGAAAGTCTTCATGGGGTATATGCCGCGCTTCCTTCACAATGGAAAATGTTTGTAGAATATAAAGCCTATGAACCTAATTTTTATTCCATGACGGTAGGGGACTGGGGGCAGTCATTGTTGTATGCCAGCAAGCTTGGAGAAAAAGCATACACACTGGTCGATCTGGGTCATCATTTGCCAAATGCAAACATTGAACAAATAGTTTCTTTATTGCTGATGGAAAAAAAATTGGGAGGGTTTCATTTTAATGATTCAAAGTATGGGGATGATGATCTCACTACGGGAAGCATAAGACCCTACCAGCTTTTTTTGATCTTTAATGAACTTGTTGAAGGAATGGACGAAAGAGGGATGAACCATGCAACCGACCTCGCCTGGATGATCGATGCCTCACACAATATAAAGGACCCGCTTGAGGATCTATTGCAATCAGTGGAAGCAATCATGATCGCCTATTCGCAGGCCCTGATTGTGGATCGGGAAAAATTATTGGAAGCACAAAACAACAATGATACTGTCCTTTGCCAGGAAATATTACAAAATGCATTTCGTACAGATGTACGACCTCTTGTGGCCGAAGCCAGGTTAAGAAGTGGAGCGGCTCTTGATCCTCTTGATATTTTCCGAAAAGAAAAACTAAGAGAGCAGCTGATTAAAAAACGTGGGAGCAAAACCGTGGCAACCGGGCTTTAAAAATCTTTCAAACAGAACATTTTAAAAATAATGTCCCTTCCGGCGATTGCAATATTTGATGTTGGCAAGACAAACAAAAAATTCTTGATATTCGATGAACATTACAAACTCCTGGAAGCCGAAAGTGTTCAGCTGGGTGAAATGCTGGATGAGGACGGCTTTGCCTGTGAGGATGTAAATGAGATCACGAAATGGGTGAATCGAAAATTCTCTGAAGTTATATTTAGAAAGGATATTGATATCAAAGCGGTAAATTTTTCTGCATACGGGGCAAGCTTTGTATATGTTGATGCAAAAGGAAAAGTAATTACACCCATGTATAATTATCTAAAACCTTTTCCTGATCGCCTGAGAAAGATGTTTTATGAAACTTATGGCGGCGAGAGTAAAATAGCTAAAGAAACATGTTCCCCGGTATTGGGCTCCCTGAATTCCGGGATGCAGTTGTATCGTTTAAAATATGAGCAACCCGAAAAATTTGACAGGGTAGCATTCGCTTTTCATTTGCCACAATATCTAAGCCGCATTATCAACGATTTCCCCGCTTCAGAAATAACCAGTATCGGTTGTCATACAACCTTGTGGGATTATCGAAAGAATGAATACCATTCCTGGGTCACAAAAGAAGGTATCGATAAAAAATTTCCTTTGATAATTCCATCGTCCTCCTCTATACCGACGACGTTTCAAAATAGAGAAGTTGAAATTGGAGTCGGGTTGCATGACTCTTCAGCTGCATTGATCCCTTATCTTTTATCTTTCCAGGAGCCATTTGTTTTAATATCAACAGGCACCTGGTGCATTAGCTTGAATCCTTTTGATCATTCCGAATTGACCGAAAGCGAATTGAAGCAGGATTGTTTATGTTATTTATCTTATGAGGGGAAACCTGTTAAAGCTTCGAGGTTGTTTGCCGGCTATGAACATGAACAACAAATAAAAAGATTGGCAGAATATTTTAACAAAGGAATTGAACATCAAGAGGTAGAATTTAATCGTGATATAGTTAAGAAAATGAAGACAATGGAAGATCATAGGCAACAATCTTTTTCGAAAAGAGATCTGCATGATTTTTCAAACTATGAAGAGGCCTATCACGCATTAATGATTGATATTGTTCAACAACAGGTCAGGTCAACAAACCTTGTACTAAAAGGAACACCTGTTAAAAGAATATTTGTTGACGGAGGTTTCGGAAAAAATCAGGTTTACATGAATCTCCTGGCTAAATCCTTTCCAAATATTGAAGTGTGGAGTGCAACAACTCCCCAAGCCTCCGGACTTGGAGCCGCCCTGGCTATTCATAAAGAATGGAATAAAAACCTCTTGCCCTCGGGAATGATCGGATTGAATCATTTTTTAAATACAGAAATGAATTATTCAACGTAATATCATTGCTCATGAGAAAATTTGCTTTGGCATTTGTATTGAACCTGCTTGGCTATTTTGCATTTGCCCAGGTGCAGGTATCTGATCTCTTGTGTGAAAATCTTTCGAACCCTATTGGATTGGATGTGCCCAGTCCACGTTTAAGTTGGAAGATCGCAGGTGAAAAAAGAAATATCATGCAAACGGCGTATGAGATCCGGGTGAGTGAAAACGCGGCTTCACTTATAAAAGGAGATGACCTTGTTTGGAGAACGCGTCAAGTAAATTCTGATTCTTCCGTCCATATTACATACGGCGGTACAGCCCTTCATCCTGGCACAAAATATTTTTGGCAGGTAAGAATTTGGGATAACTCCGGAAAGGCCTCAGCCTGGAGCAAGCCTGCATTTTGGCAAACCGCATTAATAAATGAAAATGATTGGAAAGCGAAATGGATACAAGCCAATGATACCGGAGATTCTGTTACCAGGAGCATCCCTATATTTAGAAAAGAATTTAAATCAGCAAAAAAAATTCAATCGGCAACAGCATACATTACAGCACACGGGATGTATGAAGCTTGCTTAAATGGTAAACGTATCGGGGATGGTTACCTGGCTCCTGGTTGGACCAGCTACAACAAAAGATTGCAATTTCAAACGTATGATGTAACCAACCTGTTGAATAACGGAACCAATGCAGTAGGCATAACTGTTGGCAATGGCTGGTACCGCGGTTATTTAGCATGGGGTGGAAATAAAGATGTTTGGGGAAAGGATATTGCATTATTGTTTCAACTCGATATTACTTTCTCTGATGGGAGCAAAGAATCAATTGTCTCAGATAATTCATGGAAATCGTCTACCGGTAGTATTGTAAATACAGAAATTTATGATGGCGAAACCATTGATGCCCGTAAAGAAAAAACAGGATGGTGCAATCCGGGTTACAATGATGCTGATTGGAAAACTGTAGTGATAAAAGAGTACAGCAAATCTATTCTTGTTGCTTCACAAAATGAACCCGTTAGGAAACATGAAATATTTCATCCCATTAAAGTGATCACTACACCGAAAGGAGAAAAGGTCATCGATTTTGGTCAGAACCTTGTCGGTTGGGTGATTGTAAAAGCTAAAGGCAATGCAGGTGATAAGATATCAATATCTCATGCAGAGGTCTTAGATAAGAAAGGGAATTTTTATACGGACAATTTAAGGGCGGCAAAGGCACGGGTAGATTATATTTTAAAAGGTGGTGGTGAAGAAACGTTTGAACCACACTTTACTTTTTTTGGCTTCCGCTATATCAGGATCGAAGATTATCCCGGAGAAATAAAGCCAGAAAATTTTACTGCTGTCGCGCTCTATTCAGATATGCAACCAACGGGAACCTTCACTTGTTCCAATCCACTCATCAATCAATTGCAACATAATATTCAATGGGGCCAGAAAGGGAATTTTTTGGATGTGCCTACAGATTGCCCGCAACGAGATGAACGTTTGGGTTGGACGGGGGATGCGCAGGTTTTTTCAAGAACCGCCTCTTTTAATATGAACGTAAATAACTTTTTTGCAAAATGGCTCAAAGATGTAGCGGCGGACCAGGAAAGTAATGGTAGTGTTCCCTTTGTGGTACCAAACGTGCTTGGCCCCGGGGCAAGCGGTTCTACAGGATGGGCAGATGTTTGTACCATTATTCCGTGGAATATGTACCTGGCTTATGGCGATAAAAAAATATTGGAGCAGCAATATGCAAGCATGAAAGCATGGGTTGAATACATGAAAGGTAAAAGCAAAAATGATCTCTGGAATACAGGGTTTCATTTCGGTGACTGGTTATTCTACCGGCCTTTTGACGACAATGATGGCAGATCCGCTGTGACCGATAAGTACCTGATCGCACAGTGCTTTTATGCCTATTCAACACAATTATTGATCAATGCTGCAACAGTTTTAGGGAATACAAACGACGTTACAAACTACACCGCATTGCTCAAAAGGATCAAGGATGCTTTTTTGAAAGAATACCTGACTCCCAATGGAAGACTTGTTTCCAATACACAAACAGCCTATGTACTTGCATTAAATTTTGATATGCTTCCTGAAACTCAAAGAGCTGAGGCGGCGGGGCGGTTAGCAGATAATGTAAAAAGTTATGGTAACCATCTTACTACAGGTTTTCTAGGCACTCCCTATTTATGCCATGTCCTTTCACGGTTCGGATATGATTCTGTTGCTTACAAATTGTTGCTTCAGGATACGTATCCTTCATGGTTGTACCCGGTGAAAATGGGAGCTACAACTATTTGGGAAAGATGGGATGGAATAAAGCCCGATAGTACTTTCGAAGTGCCTTCCATGAATTCTTTTAATCACTATTCTTATGGAGCCATCGGAGATTGGATGTACAGGGTAGTTTCGGGAATTGATACCTATGAGGATGCCCCCGGATACAAGCATATTAAAATAATGCCACATCCTGGTGGTAACCTGGCCTTTGCAAATGCGGATTTGAAAACGTATTACGGTACGGTTAGCTCACATTGGAAAATGGAGGGAGGTAAATTTCAGTTAGATGTTGAAATTCCTGCAAATACAAAAGCAACAATATACATTCCTGCGGGATCTGTAGAATTGGTCCAGGAAAATAATATTCCTATAAGTACCTCAAAGGATATGAAGGTCATAGGGAAGGAAGGAAATTATGTAGTTGCAGAAACAGGTTCAGGGAAATTTCATTTTGTCTCCACCATGCAATAAACCTTATAAAAGCTATTTATCATTTTTGTAGAGAAGGCCATCCTTCATTATCAATTTTATTTTCCTGATGTTTTTGATATCAACAGAAGGATCTCCTTCTACTGCAATAACATCAGCAAACAATCCTTTTTTGATCCTGCCTATCCTGTCTCCATACCCAAATACGTCGGCGTTTATTGAAGTCGCCGATTTCAATACGTCCAATGGTTTCATTCCATAATCTACCATCATTTCCATTTCCCGGGCATTATCGCCATGAGTAAACACACCAACATCTCCTCCCATGCAAATAGTTACTCCAGCTTGTAAGGCAGTTTGAAAACTTTTTTTCTTATTGGTAATGCTTCTCGGTTCCGGATCAACACCCTTTTTCCATCCATGATATTGCAGAACAGCATCTCCCGCGGCAAGAGTGGGACAAAGTGCGATGCCTTTTTCTTTCATCAATTTAAAAACTTCTTCGGTACCATAGTCACCGTGTTCAATACTCGATACACCTGCATTGATGGCCCTCATCATGCCCTCAGGGGTTACTGAATGCACCGTAACAAGTCTGCCACTACTGTTTGCAATTTTAACTGCCGCTGCTATTTCTTCAACGGTAAAAGTTGGTTTTGCTTCCCCGTTTGGCCCCCAGCGATAATCCGCATAAATCTTTATTACATCAGCTCCCTTGCTGATCTGCGTTCTTACTTCATTCATCATCTCATCAACATTGGAAACTTCTGCTGCTCCTTGAGGAAGCACTACATCCGGCGATGCCGACTTTGGCCCATAAGTACCTTTGGCAACAATGGCCCTTGTGGCGCAGATCATCCTCGGTCCCGGCACCACACCTTTCTCGATGGCTGTCTTTAATCCAACATCATCATACATGGATCCTTCAGTACCCAGGTCACGTACTGTTGTGAATCCTGCCATCAATGTGGCATTTGCATGTGTAACGGCTCTTGCAGTCCGCTCAGCTCTTGATTCACTCATTACCTGGTCATCCCAGGTTGTTTCATTATAGGGGTGAAGAAATAAATGTGAATGCCCTTCAATTAGCCCGGGTAAAACAGTACAGCCCGGTAATTCGATAACCTGGGTTCCTGCAGGCATATTAATTTTCATGTTGCCCGCTTCCGTGATCTTATTACCCATTACAAGTATCATCCAGTCAGAATGCATCTGTTCTCCATCGAACACCCGATCTGGTTTTAATAAAATGTATTTACCCTGTTGTTGCCCATTCATCAAAAAGGAGAGCAGTCCAGACGCAAGAAAAAGGAAGATTTTTTTCATTATTCTTTTGTTGATATTGATCGGCGAATTGTAATTTAAAGATATATTCTTTGATTTATAAAATTGTACATTCGGATCAACTCAACCAGGCTTACTATGCTGAAATATATTCTAACCTGCGTTCTTTTATTTTCTATCCGCCTGCTGGCATATGGGAACGATATTGAAGTATCAAAAATGCTTGCAAAAAGAATTGCTCCTGCATTTGCGGATCGAATTATTTTTTCAATGATTCCAGGCACTCCTGGAAAAGATGAATTTGATCTGAGCTGGAACTACAATAAACTTGTCATCAGGGGCAACAATGCCAATTCCATGGCTACCGGCTTGAATTACTATTTAAAATATTTCTGTCATACTTCAGTTTCGTGGTATAAGGATGACAGGATTTTCCTTCCCGCATCAATGCCTGTAATAAATACCCCGATTCATCATACCGCGCGGTGCAACAGCAGGTTCATGCTGAATTATTGCACGTTTGGATATACAATGCCCTGGTGGACCTGGAAGGAATGGGAACGATTTATAGACTGGATGGCGCTCAATGGCATCAATATGCCACTTGCAATAACCGGTGAGGAATATGTTTGGTATGAGGTTTGGAAAAAAATGGGATTGAATGACCTGGAGATAAGAAATTTTTTTACAGGTCCCGCTTTTTTGCCCTGGCATCGCATGGCAAATGTTGATCATTGGGAGGGCCCTTTGCCATGGTCCTGGTTGAATGGCCAGGTGGAATTACAAAAGAAAATATTAAAAAGGGAAAGAGAATTAAATATGAAACCAGTTCTTCCTGCATTTGCTGGCCATGTTCCGGAGATATTAAGAACAAAATACCCGACAGCCAAAATTACTTCGTTGGGAAAATGGGGAGAGTTTGATAAAGAATACGAAAGCTTTTTTTTGGACCCTTTTGACTCTTTATTTAACATGATTCAAAAAGATTTCCTGGAGGAGCAAACAAAATTATTTGGCACCGATCATATTTATGGCACCGACCCTTTTAACGAAGTGACCCCACCCAGCTGGGAACCCGCCTATCTTGCCAATGTTGCTAAAATAATTTACAGTTCCATGAAAACGGTTGATTCAAATGCGCAATGGTTACAGATGACATGGATTTTTTATAACAATAGAAAAAACTGGACCGATGAAAGAATCAAGGCGTACCTGGAAGCGGTGCCGCAAGACAAATTGATATTGCTCGATTATTTCTGTGATAATACGGAAGTTTGGAAAGCGACTAAATCTTTTTACGGTCAACCCTATTTATGGTGCTACCTTGGAAATTTTGGAGGCAATACCATGATGAGCGGCAACCTGAAGGAGGTGGAATCAAGAATGGAAAATACTTTCAAAAATGGAGGTAAAAATATGTGGGGCATTGGTTCTACGCTTGAAGGATTTGGGATTAATCCCATTGCATATGAATACGTTTTTGAGAAAGCATGGAGTGATGGTGCAGTAGATGTAGATCAATGGGTAAGTGATTGGGCGACCCGGAGATATGGCCACCCTGACAAAAATGTGATAGAAGCCTGGAATATTTTATTAAATACAACTTATTCGGAAGCTGCCGGATTGGGGCGGGCTACGCTCACCAATTCAAGGCCTGTGCTCAAAAATTTTCAAAGCTGGACAACAAACCCGATCATCAAATATGAGAACCGCGAATTGCTAAAAGCCTGGGATCTGTTGAACCAGGCAAAAGAAAAAACGACGGATGTTTATGAATTCGACCTGGTGAATACGGGCAGGCAGGTCTTAGGAAATTATTTTAAAAATGTTCGTGATGAATTCACCGATGCTTATGAGAAAAAAGATACCACTTTATTGATAAAAAAAGGAGGCGAAATGATCAGTCTCATGAATGATATGGATACGCTTTTAGGTTCTAACAAAAATAGCCTGGTTGGCAAATGGATCGCTGATGCCATGGCCATGGGGGTTAATACAGCTGAAAAAAAATATTATGAGCAGGACGCGAAAAAAATTATAACGGTATGGGGGCAGGAGGGAAGGCAACTTGTAGATTATGGCAATCGCTCCTGGGCAGGACTGATGAAGAGTTACTATGGGGAAAGATGGAAAATGTTTGTTGGAGAGATCATTACGCATGTAAAAAACGATAAGCCGTTTGATGAAAAAGAATTTTCGGCAAGCGTAAAAGATTTTGAGGAAAATTGGGCCGAAAAAAATGAATCATTTGCCTCTTCACCCCATGGGAATACGCTTGCAATCAGTAAGGGCTTATATAAAAAATATTCAGAGAAGATTGCCGGGATTAAAAAGTAATCCGGGTATGGAATTCATTTCAATTTGCATATAAAAGTTGAAGAGTCGTGTTGCATAGTAGTAAAATGGTTAGGCTGATAAAATCATGTATCCAACACGTCGGACCACGCTGGTTTTTTCTCAAAAACCTTTTTCGCAAACGGGCACCAGGCGATGATCTTAATATTATGCTCACGTGCATAATTTACTGCGGCCTCCACCAATTGATATCCCCCATTATGACCGCGTAATTTATCGTCCACCTCAGTATGCTCTATGATCATTTTGTCCGGGGATGTCATATGGTATGTCATCTCAGCCTGAACTTCCCCATCGATTTCAACGTAAAACATTCCTTTATTATCCTTTTCCCTTCGTTGAATAAGCATAGATCCTAAAGTTTAAAAAATATTTGTTTTTTATAAAGGAAATAGCACAAACACCATTCCAATGCAAAAATGCACAATGAAGCAATGATGTTACTGATTGTCTCAGGAGTATGTATAAATCCTAGTAATCCATTTGCAATGGCACTTATATATCCGTTGAACCACTTTGAACCAACGATTTCAAAAAATAAATAGATGAACAATGAGTTCATACCTACAATGATCCAGAATTTAAGATACTTTTTATGATCAAGTAAATCGATCCACCAATAGCAAAATGATAATCCGAGGAAACACCATCCCAGTGATGCAATGGTGAACGAAGTAGTCGCAATCCTCTTGATGATTGGGGTGATGTGTGTATAATCAAGCCCATAACCAATGCAGAGGCAGAGAACAGCTGCCCCGATCATAAGTGGCATTTTTTTATCACTTTTACTTAATAATAATTTTCCTGTCAATGCGCCCGCGATAGTATGCACCGCTGTTGGAATACAATTAATAGCCACCCATCCTCCCGGGTTTATTTTATTCATTAAAATCGTATCAATGTAGTTTCCAAAATTGTGCTGGTCAGTAAATGGCTGATCAAAACCGGGCACATTTGTGAAACGATATAAGATTTCCGTGAGTAATAAAAGTCCTGCGCACACGGCTATTTGTGAGGGGGCGCTCCAGCGGAAGATCAGGAAGGCAACAAGTGTGGTAAATGATAATTGCGTCAGGACATTCCAAAGCTCAAAGGACAAACCATTTTTTCTAACCGCATACCCAAGAACCCCCCAAAAAAATAACCAAAAGCACCGCTTCAGGATTTTTTCAAACGTCTGGTTCCAGGAGGCGCCATTTGCCCACTGTTTATTCAGCGAATACGCCATTGAAACGCCCGCCATGAACATGAAACCCGGTTGAATAAGATCCCAGAATCGCAGGCCATTCCATGGATGATGAAAGAACTGTAGAAAAAAATCGTTTAATACATTGCCTTTTGTAGCCTCAAAAAGATGTTCATATAATCCAGTGCTTTCCAGTGCCAGCAAAACCATTATGAATCCCCTCATGAAATCGAGAGAAAGCAACCTTTGGGACATTTTGCCCCGCGCCATTGGATCGCTTGAAAGTTGCGTGCTGGAAGCCACGGGTGGCATTGGTAGCAAATTTATACTACAAAGTATGTTTTTCTGTTGAATGATAAAAAGTAGAAATAAGCAGACCAGGAATAGCAAAATAAATTTTTTTGCTCGTTTGAATTTGTATCTACATATTTGCAGTACGATGAAACAGCAAAATAATTACTGGTGGTGGCATGCAGACGTTTTACGGGGTTTGTAATGTCATTACTGTATTTGTAATAATATATTCAAAGGCCCCGAAGTGTTTCGGGGCTTTTTCGTTTCCGTCACGTACCAGGTAAACCATTCATAGTTGATCATTAAATTCCCATAGAGGAATAGAAGTATGAAAAAAATTGAAGTAAATACGGTTTGTAAAAGCATGCTTGCGGATGTACACACGCCTGTAGGCATCTACCTTCGGTTACGTGATCGCTTCCGCGATACGATCCTCCTGGAAAGTACGGATCATCATGCTGCTGAAAATAGCTGGTCGTTTATTTGCATCAACGCCATCGGCGGCATCGAGATCACGACAACAGAAACTATCGAATTCAAATTACCAAAACAAACCACTGAAAAGATCTCAATCAAAAATGTAACCGAAGTACCAAAATTACTCTGGGACTTCATGCAAAATTTTGAGATCGTTAAAACCGGATCAAAAGAAGCACGCTTTGCACAGGGCTTGTATGGGTACACTACGTATGATGCCGTTCAGTTTTTTGACACCATAAAGCTCACCACTTATGATTCATCTCTTGATGCCATCCCCCTGATGCGATACCGTTTTTATCAATATGTTATCGCGATCAATCATTTCAAAGATGAATTGTTCATCTGTGAGAATGTTATAGAAGGTTTGGAAAGTGAGTCTTCGGTTGTTGAATCATTGATAAAAAGTAAAGATGTGCCTGTTTTCCCGTTCAAGGAGAAGGGAGCTGAAAGGTCGAATATGAGTGATGGGGATTATTTGGAAATGGTAAAAAAAGGAATTCAAAGCTGCCATCGTGGAGACGTCTTTCAAATTGTTTTAAGCAGAAGATTTGAGCAGAGCTTCAGGGGTGACGAATTCAATGTGTACAGGGCCCTGCGAAATATTAATCCTTCTCCCTATTTATTTTTTTATGACTATGGTGATTATAAGTTGATGGGGTCTTCACCGGAAGCTCAAATTATCATTCAAAGTTCCACTGTACCAGGTGGACGTGGAAAAGCGATTCTTCATCCGATTGCCGGCACCTATAAAAGAACAGTGG
>Ga0193726_1001479_pt1 | contig 18380 bp, 18 predicted proteins | sample H2c1metaG_FD_144928 | JGI IMG/M metagenome (GOLD analysis project Ga0193726, IMG submission 144928) | Soil microbial communities from a riparian zone of the East river system, Colorado, United States - H2c1 | ecosystem: Environmental > Terrestrial > Soil > Riparian zone | place: USA: East River... | reverse complement strand
AACCCCGAGGAACGCGCCAGCCCCTGATAGAAGGCGCCTTGATAGGGATGCAGGAATTGATTGGTGGCGAATGCGTCGTTGTCGACCACCCATTTGTGGTGCAGGTTTTCCTTGAAATTGGAAATCGGCGATTCATAAACATGCGAATCCACCGCATAGTGATCGTAGCGGTTCAGAAGCAATTCGAACGTGGGTATTTCATAGGCCGGCACCCAATAGCTCTTGCCTTCTGCCACGCCCCAGTCCCGCACGGGCGTCGGCTCCTTGGCCGCGAATGCCGTGGGCGCTTCCCTTTGCGGCGGCGTATCGAGCTTCGGGTCGTCGGCGTCGGCAATGCGAGCGGCCGCCATCGCGAGCAAGACAATGATCTGCCGCGACGGCCGCAGCAAATGCCGTTTCTCCGCGATAGCCGCCGAACGACCAGGATTCATTTTTATTCTCTGGCGGAGGTGCATCCCCTCTGCCCCTTTTGACAATTGCAGGCATTAGACCGGCTTTGTCCCGTGAAGGTAATTCACGGCCGCAGACGCTTGGTGTCGGTGAACGGCCTACACCAAACTTGCGTCATGGGCTGTCCTGAGCCCGCAGATGAACGGCGAACTGCGCGATGCGGCGTCGAGCACGCCCGATGCCGAGGGGATGGCTTAGTGCGGTGAAATTACGCCGCTGATGACATTCAGCGCGAAACGATAGCCGGCGGGCCACCCGCTCGCTCGCGGGCCCGCGACATTCAGCGTTTCAATATTGTTGCCCACAATGAATTTCACCAGCGCCTCGGCAGCCGCAATCGCGTCCGGTGTCTCGCGCGCACCAATGAGAATGCACGGCCGATCGAGCAGCTCGCACAGGTCGCGCGTGAGGCGAGTCCCATCGCTCAGAGAGCCCTCATAAAGAATGGCCGTGCCATCACTGTCCACCACATTCAATCGCGTGCGCTGCCGATAATTGCCATGGGGCAAAGGCATCAACGGGTAGCGATCGGCTATCACGCCGTCCTCGGCCATCCGATCTCCCGGCGCCCATCCCCCACAAGGAAAATCCGCGGCGAGCGCCGCATCCAGCGCACCGCGATCCACACCCGTCTGCCCGCCGGAGACGATTCTTTTCAATGTCATCGGGTGGCTGACGGTGCTCATTCGGTAGCTCATATCCATATGAAACTCCTTCCCGGTATTCGAGTGAGCTCCAGAAGAGCTCGGTGCTTTCGCTGTCATTGATCCATTCTTAAATAAAACCTGCCCAATGCTCAAACTGTCGCGACGCTGAGACATCAGGCGAAAGACGATAGTTGCAGCGCGACATGACACGGGACGGTTCGATGAAATTTTCTTCGTCGACCTTCCCGGTCAGGATGCGCGCGCGGAACATTCGGCCAAGCAACTCGTCAGCCCGGCGATGATCGCGCGCGAGATGGAAACGACGCGGCCGCTGGCCGTCGTCATGGCTGAAAAGGTCGCGGCGCTGCGTGCCTGGGCTGCCGGCCGAGCGGTCTCCGCCGACTGAGGCCGGCAAACCCCTTGGCCGCGGCGCGGGCCGGCACAAGGTGCGCGCTACCCCCATATGGGTGACAATGGGCGCTGCATCAAAAGAGTATTGGGGGAGTTCGATTGACTCACGCTGCCATCGTCGGCTGGGGCAAATGCCTGCCGCCGTTAATTCTGACCAACCAAGACTTGGCGACCTTCCTGCCGACGGACGATGAGTGGATAACGACGCGCACCGGCATGAAGGAGCGGCGCATCTCCCACGTGCCCGGCATCGAGCTGGCCATCACGGCGGCGCGGCGTGCCGTGGCGTGCGCGGGCATGTCGGGCAAAGACATCGAATTGGTCATATACGGCAGCTGCAGCAACGACGAGCTGGTACCCAACAGTGCCTCGGGGGTGCAGCAGCGAATCGGCGCGACGCAGGCGGCGGCCTTCGACGTCAACACGGCCTGCACCAGCTTCATGTACGGGCTGTCGATCGGTACGTCGATGATCAAAACCGGCATCGTCAAGAATGCGCTGGTGATCGGCGTTGAACTGATCTCTCAATACATGGACTGGGACAACCGCAATGTTGCGGTGTTGTTCGGCGACGGAGCAGCGGCCATGGTGCTGCAGGAATCGCACAGCGAGTCCGGGGTCGTCGCCGAAAAACTGCAATGCTACGCGGATGCCCGCCAGATTCTGCGGGTGCGCGGCATGGGCACGATGTACGCCAATCTCGGCGTGCAGTATGGGCAGACCAGCTGGGATTTCGACGGACAAGAAATCTTTCGCAAGGCCGTACAAGGCATGAGCGAGGCCAGTCTCGACGTCATGCGCCGCGCCGGCGTGACCATGGATGACATCGGACTGGTGGTCCCGCATCAGGCGAATCTGCGCATCATCGACGCCGTCGCCAAACGCGCGGGCGCAAGCGCCGACAAGGTCTTTTTGACGGTGCAGAAGTACGGCAACATGAGCTCGGCAACGGCGCCCGTCGCCCTCGTCGATGCGGTGGAAGAAGGCCGCGTGGCTCCAAACAGCCTGGTGCTCATGCCGGCGTTCGGCGGCGGCCTCACGCTGTCGGCGCATCTGATTCGCTGGGGCGAACGCCTCACGCCGCTGCAACCGTGCGACGCGGAGCTGCCGCCCACGACAAAGACCGCGCTCGACATCGTGAATGAGATCCGCGCGCAGAAGAAACTGGGCGAGGCGCAAGCAAGCTGCTTCAAAACCTTGAGCTTTGCGGAAAATCGCGCCGGCTAAGAGCGCGCGCCATCGCTGACAACAACGAACCAATTCATGTACGACGTGAAGCAATTCGTTGCCGACGAGTGGAGCTTGATCGGTCCGAGGTCGGCGGCGTTTGCCGCCGGCCCCGCGCGGCGGCATACAATGCCGCCATGAATCATACGAAGCCCAAACTCGAAACCCTCCCGGAAGACGATGTTCGCGCCTGCATGCGCGTACTGCGCGCGATCGAGGCCGACCGGTCGCACCTCGCCCACCTCACGCTGGAGCAGCGGCGCGAACTGCTGATGCTCGCGGGCCTGGTCACGAAACCTGAACGCCACGACGTCACGCGCATGGCCAAGGCGTTTCGACGCGCCAAGCGCGAAGTCACGAAGGAGCATGACCGGCGGATCATCGAGCGTGCGGGCCTGCGCATCCAGCGCCGCTCCAAGACTTACGCCCCGCTCTGGCTCGAGCGGCCGAAGCCCGACGCGCTTCATGATCGCCCCGAACTTCACCAGGAGCGCAATTGCTATATCTGTAAAAAAGCCTTTGCGAAGATGCATCGCTACTACGACTCGATGTGCGACGCGTGCGGCGACTTGAACTATGCCAAGCGCGAGCAGACCGCCGATCTGAGCGGCCACTACGCGCTCATCACCGGCGCGCGCGTCAAGATCGGCTTTCAGGCCTCCCTCAAACTCCTGCGGGCCGGCGCGCATGTCGTCGTCACCACCCGCTTTCCCGTCGATGCCGTCGATCGCTATGCGAAGGAGGCGGACTACGCTCACTTTCGCGAGCGCCTGCAGATCTACGGCCTGGATTTGCGGCATACGCCGAGCGTCGAGCTGTTCACGCAATTCTTGCTCGAGCGGCTGCCGCGTCTCGACCATATTTTGAATAACGCCTGCCAGACCGTGCGGCGACCGGCGGGCTTTTTCCAGCACCTGCTTGCCCGGGAAACCGAATCCATCGGCGAGCTCCCTAAAAGCTGGCAGGCGCCGCTCGCGAGTCACGAGCAGTTGCGGCAGAGCATCGAAGGATCGCGGGCGCAGCGTCATGACAGCCTGGTCGCGACGGCGCGGCAGCAGGGCGAGGGGCTGCTGCACAGCGCGGCGCTCTCGCAGCGGCGCTATCTCGATGAGGATTATCGAAACGGCGAGGCGATGTTCCCGGCCGATCGATACGACGAGGATCTGCAGCAGGTGGATCTGCGCGAGGTCAACAGCTGGCGCTTGCGCATGCATGAAGTTGAGACGCCGGAGCTTCTCGAGGTGCAGCTGGTAAACGCCGTTGCGCCGTTCGTTCTCAACGCTCGTCTCAAGCCGCTCATGCTGCGCACCCCGGAGCGTCACAAACATGTCGTCAACGTGAGCGCCGTAGAAGGCCAGTTCTATCGCACCACCAAGACCGACAAGCACCCGCATACCAACATGGCAAAGGCAGCGCTCAACATGATGACGCGCACCAGCGCAGCGGATTTCGTGAAGGACGGCATCCATATGAACGCCGTCGACACCGGATGGGTGACCGACGAGGACCCCGCGGCGCATGCGGCCCGCAAGGCGAATCTAGGGTTCTCGCCGCCGCTCGACATCATTGACGGTGCCGCGCGCATTGTCGATCCGATATTCACCGGCAGGCTGACCGGCGAGCACGTGTGGGGACAGTTCCTGAAGGATTACAAGCCCGCGCCTTGGTAGTCTTTGACCAGCCACCGCCTTGCGGTGCAAACTGGTCGAAATAACAGGGGAAACACATGGACGTCATTCGCCTCCCGTATCTGATCGCTCTCGTCTTGGTATGGACCGCCCAGGCATCAGCCGCCGCGTGTCCCGCGGGCGTCGATCCAAAATCATCGACGCCGCTCGCCGCCGTGACGTCGAGCAGCGGCTGTACTCCAAAAACCAGCCATGGTTTCTCACTCCCCGACCCCGCATGCACTCCGGGAGCCATCAACCCAACCGTGGATCTTGCCATTCTGCAGGGCGGTCAGTTCAAGACCAGCTGCGACCGCAACGTGGCGACGAGTGCTGCCAAGAAGGCAAGCACCTACGCGGCTTACACCATCAAGAAGCCGGCGAACAACACCGGATTGACGCAACGCTGCGAGTTGGATCACTTGGTATCGTTGGAACTGGGCGGCGCCGACACGCTGGACAATATCTGGCCGCAGTGCGGGCCTCCGGGCGTGAAGCTCTCTAAGCGCTATTTTAAAATCAAGGATGGGGTTGAAAATTACCTGGCCGCGAAAGTCAGAGCCGGCGGGATTTCTCTCAAAGACGCACAGCACGGAATCGCCGCCGATTGGACTCAGTATATCGACGAAGCCAACGCCTACTCGGCAACGCACAACATGACCGGTTTCGGCAGCGACCAATAGTCCGCATCGAGGTGAGGTGATCATCATCGTCACGTCGAGCGCCTGGCCGCAAGCCGACGCGCCCCAGTTCTATGCCGTCAGCAATGCGTATATTGCGGCGGTAACCGAGGCCCTGCACGCTCACTGAAAAACGCCCATCCTGTTATAGGGGTCTTGTCCTACGCCGTTCCGCGCGCCTGACTACTGCCAGGCGGGGTGAAATTGCTGCATTCTGGGAAGCACCAATATACCGAGGTCTGAACGATGAAACATGACACGCAGATTCAGCAAGAAGTTATCGCCGAACTCGATCGAGACGAGAACGTTCCCGCCGGTGCAGTGGGCGTGGAGGTCCATCACGGGGTCGTGAAACTTGCCGGCCGCATCAATGACGACACCACCAAAAAGAGCGCCGTCGTGGACGCTCGCCGCGTTGCCGGCGTCACCGGGATCATTTTGGACATGGGCGTGGAGAAGCGCTGAGCCGTCGATGCCGGACAGCTGCGTCGATGCCGGACAGCTGTCGGCGGGCCGCGGGAAGCAGTAGGATAGCGGCGACTTCCCCGTCCCCGGAAAGAATGCGAGATCCCCAATGAACGAAGAAGCGCTCAACTTAAGCATACGCAAGTTCCTAAAAATAGTCGGCATCAGTTCGCAGCGCGAAATTGAGCACGCCGTGGCCAAAGCCACCGCAGACGGCGCCATCGCAGGCACAGAATCATTTCCGGCAAAAATGCGGCTGGAAGTTGCCGGACTCAAGATAAACGTGGAGTTCAACGGCGACATCACGCTGACTTGAGGATGGCCCGCAAGGTCGATCCACCTTTAGGTCTGCTCGGGTGGTACGGGGTCGCAGGATGAGGCGGCGTGCAAGGTTGGCGCAGCCACTATCAAGTAAGGCAGCGCCCGCTCGCAAGCGGCCGCTACTTCTTGCGCATCGTCGCCATGATTTTTGCCCACTGCTTACCCACCCCAACGCACTTCTCTTGTGTGTAGAACGATTCATTTTCAGAGATTAGTTTCTTCATCATGTCCCAGCCGTCCTGTATATAAGCGGATTGGTCGGGACCGCCGGTGGCGCGCATCTCGTCGAAAATCGACTTGGCGGTTTCCTCAGCACTTTGATCTCTCTTCGCTAGAAACCCCTTCTTGACGCAAAGATCGTACTGGGTAGCCGTCCCGCCAACCAAGATGCCGAATTGACGCGCCTGCCCTTGATCTTGAGTCGCCGTTGCCGTCGCGGGCGCATTTTGCGCATTGGCCGCGCTGCCCCAAATGAGCAATCCCAGACTGAGGAGTTTCTTCATTGATTTAGATTCCGCTTGTGTACCACGCATGTCTGACAATCTCAGATTTGACCCGTCCGGGCAAATCCTCGATGCCCGCAGCGTGAATTTACCTCGCTTGCCCTATTCTGAACGCTAGAATCTCGCGATCATGAATGTCGAACCGAAGCGGCGGGGAGGAATTGGCGTAGTCCTGGCGATTGTCGCTCTCGATTTCGCCGGAATTGGACTGACCTTGCCCATCATTCCGCGCTTGCTGAGCGACGTTGCGCACACGACCGATCTCGGCTGGCGATTCGGTGCTTTCTTGAGTTTGTACGCGCTCATGCAATTCGTCTTTTCGCCGATCTTGGGAATCTGGAGCGATCGAGTCGGTAGGCGGCCGGTTCTCTTGTGCTCACTCGCCGGCGCCGCCGTCGACTACGTCTTCATGGCAGTCGCTCCCTCGCTGGGACTGCTATTCGTGGGCCGGGCGATCGCTGGAATCACCGGCGCCAGCCAGGCGGTCGCCTCGGCTTACATTGCCGACGTGACGTCGGAAGGCGAGCGTGCGCGCCGATTCGGCCAGCTCAATGCGGTCCAAGGCTTGGGCTTCATTGCCGGGCCTCTCGTGGGCGGCTTGCTGGGTACTCTGTGGATTCGCGCGCCTTTCATGGCCGCGGCGGGCTTGAATGGCATCACTTTTTTGGTGACCCTGTTGGTCCTTCGCGAGCCCGTGCGGCACACCGCGGCCGAGGGTGAGGTGCCCTTCGTCAATCCCTTGAGGACATTCCGGTGGGCATGGTCGGTTCCCGCCTTGTTACCCCTGCTGATCATGTTCCTGGTATTTACGCTGGTCGGTCAGGTGGGCGGCACGATCTGGATCATTTACGGATCCGATCGATACGGTTGGACACCGTTCTGGATCGGCGTGTCCATCGCCTTCTTCGGTCTGCTGCACGCGATCGCGCAGGCGTATATCGCCGGCCCGTTGAGCGAACGGCGCGGAGAGCGCTTCGCGCTGGCACTCGGCGTCATTACCGACAGTACGGCGTCCGTGCTGATCGCGTTCGCCGCCAAAGGGTGGATGGCGTTCGCTTTGATGCCGCTTTTTGGCTTGGGCGCCGTGGGCCTGCCCGCCTTGCAATCGTTATTGAGCGGCAAAGTAGATGCTCAAAAACAGGGACGACTGCAGGGCGTACTGGCCAGCATCACCAGCCTTGCCTCCATAGTGGGGCCGCTGGCAATCAGCTCGCTTTATTTTGCCTATCGGGCGAGCTTTCCAGGCCTCGTGTGGATTGCCGGCGCGGCGCTTTATCTCATTACCGTCCCTGTCCTATTGCGCCTGCCGGCAAAGGCTCCCGCCGCCGCGAGCGCCTGATCAGTCGGTGCGGCCGCTCAAGCTTGCTTCAAATGAATGGAGCCGTCCCCGGTGTGGATGGTGAGCGTCGAGCCGCCGCCGTTCATTTTGCCGCGGACCCGCGATTTGCTGATGATTCCTTCCATGGTGATCGGGATGTCCGAGCTGATGTGTCCGTCGCCCGTGCTGGCGTCGATATTCACGGACAGATCTGCCGGTAGCGCCACATCAATGCTGCCGTCGCCCGACGTGATGCTCCAGGTTGAATCCAATTTGGAGCCGTGAAGCGCTTCCACGCCGACGCTGCCGTCGCCGCTCCTGGCGCTCAGCACATCAAACCGTCCCGTGAGACGGATGCGGCCGTCGCCGGAGGTTGCATCGCATTTGCCATCGAGATCGCGGCCTTCAATGGTGCCATCGCCGGTGTGCAGGCGGACCGCACCCTTGAGGGAACCGACGGTGAGACTGCCGTCGCCGCTGTGCAGATCAATGGTGCCCGACAGGTCATTGGCCTTGATGGAACCGTCACCGGTTCTGACTTGCAGGTCCGCGTTCTTCGGCATGCGGACCTCGATACGCAATGTTCTCATGGTCCCGATGGAGAAGTGCCATTTGTTCGGAATGCGGGCGGTCAGCTGGACCTGATCACCCTGCTGGTTGGATTCGATCTCGAGAGACTTGTTCAGCTCATAGCCGTGATATTCAACGCGAAATTCAACCTGCTGGGTGTCGCCGGTGGTAACGATGACGCTGCCATCGTTCGTGTCGACGCGCACGCTGGCGCGATTCGAGATCGTGAAGGATTTGGCGTAGTCATCCGCATGAACAGTGGCGGCAAACAGCCCGGTGGCGAGAAGCATCATGCCGATGACTGCCGATCGATGAGTGCCGGTTCTTTTATATGAAGGAGTCATTGCCCAAGGTCTCCCGATTGCTGATAGATAATTTGCGGGCCCCACCCGGTTGCGCCGGGCGTTGCCATACTACGACTCGCGTGTGCCTACAAAACCCGGCTGGAAGATAAAAGTTGCATTTGCGGGCCGGCCGCCGCTCACTTAGCCTTCATGGCGCTCGAAAAAGCGCCCCGATCGAGCGTAATGGCGTAAATCGCCTGCCGGCGGCGCAAATGGGGCGTTGCACCATTTGCTAGTTCACAGCGCTCTTTTCCCGCAGACGCTGTCGCTGCTGTCTGACAGACGTGCAGCATCTCACGCAGTAACGTGATTTTGCGTACTTTGAACACCTCAGGTGAAGGGAATGCGGTTCGTTCAACGCGCGACGCTGGCTTCATTGGCAGCGCTTCTGCTCGCCTGTGGCGGTGGTGGAGGCGGCGGAATGCCTGCACCCGCTACCCAAAGCCCGCCGCGCGGCGAGTTGTTGCAGAGTCCGCCGGACCTTTTATCCACCGTGACGACGTCGGATTTGTTGCTCGAGCTCAACGTCGCTGCCAATCAGCAGCTGCTGTCGCTCAGTGGGCCACCGGTGTGCGACATTCTCATGTATCACATCAAGTACAGCACGGTGGGCGGTGCCAATGAACCGACCACGGCCTCCGCCGCACTGATGGTGCCCACGGGCTTCGGCGCGAACTGCACCGGTAGACGCCCGATCGTGTTGTACGCGCACGGTACCACCACCGACCGCGCTTTCAATATGACCAACACGGACAACGCAGAGACGCTGTCCTTGGCGGCGCTGTTCGCATCGCAGGGATATATCGTCGTGGCCCCAAACTACGCGGGATACGACACCTCGACGCTTCCCTATCATCCGTACTTGATTGCCGATCAGGAATCGAAGGACATGATCGATGCACTGACGGCGGCGCGCACAGCCCTGCCGCTCGCCTCGGCGACATTGACCAAGGACAATGGGCAACTGTTCATCACGGGTTACTCCCAGGGTGGCTACGTCGCGATGGCAACTCACCGCGCCATGCAGGCTGCCGGCATGACCGCCACGGCATCCGCGCCCATGTCAGGGCCGTATGCGCTCGCCGCGTTCGTCGACGCGGTTTTCTATGGCGAGGTCAACGGCGGTGCGCCGATATCTTCCACGCTTTTGCTCACCGCGTATCAAAAGGTATACGGCAATATCTACGACAACGCCGTGGATGTGTTCGCGCCGCAGTACGCGGCCGGCATCGACTCCTTGTTGCCGAGCACCACCCCAAGAAGTCAGCTATATGCTCAGGGGCGCATTCCCGAATTCGCGTTGTTTAGCGCAACGCCGCCCGACCCGGCCTTCGCCGACATTACCCCGCCCTCGACACCGGCTAATTTGGCGGCGGTGTTCGCGCTCGGCTTCGGCGCCGGCAATTTGCTGCAGAACAGTTATCGCCTGACCTATCTGCAAGACGCGCTGGCGAACCCGGACGGAGGTTTCCCCTTGACCACGGGATTGGTGGCCGCAACCCCGGCGCTACCGTGGCGGCAGGCGTTGCAAATGAATGATTTGCGCAACTGGGTTCCCACGGTGCCGGTACAGCTGTGCGGCGGAGCTGTCGACCCGCTGGTCTTTTGGCTGAATACCCAGCTGATGCAGAGTTATTGGGCTTCGCATTCACCGACCGCATCGATCAGCGTGCTCGATTTGGAGTCCGCGGCATCGGCCAACGACCCGTATGGCACTCTCAAACAAGATTTCGAGATCGCGAAGCAACTGGTCGCCGCGGCCGCCGTCGCGCAAGGAGCCACGGACGGCGGCGCGTTTGCGGTCGCGGAGGCCTATCACGCGACACTCGTGGCGCCGTTCTGCTTCGCCGCGACGAGATCGTTCTTCGCCAACCTGTAGCCAACAGCCAGAACTCGAGCTCGCCGACCCGGCTCACGGATGAGACGCCGCCGTGCCGACGGGGTGGTCTTCGCAAATCGGTTCCGTAAGCGGCGCGACATGCGCAGCAGCACCCGATGCCGCACGCGCAATTTCGTAGCAATTCGCATCGACCCACACCATCCAATCGCCGTTCTCGGTCTTGAATCGCTCGCCCGCGTGGTGCTGCGCGCGCAGCGGCCAATGATCGTCCTCCGGTCTGCCTGAGACCGATTGACTCGCTGCATGTTGGTGGTTGCGAATTTCGAACGCCTGCAGGGCGCGCCGCGCTTCCGCTCCCCAATCCACACCGCTGCTCTCACCGTTTGCCGAGGACGGCGGCGCGTTGGAAGCGGGAAAGGACAGCGACTCCAAAACCGGTTGTTCAACCGTGAGTGCCAGATGCTGCCCGCGTCGCGGCAGGTTCGCCGTGACGCGCACCTTAGGTGGCTCCGCAGGCGCGATAAACAATAGTTCAACGGCGTTCGCCGTCGTCGTGGCGCGCTGTCCGGTCCGCGGCATCATGATGAGGGCCGCGATCAAGGCCAGGTGTATCGCCAATACGGTAACCGCCGCGGCATATCGCGCAGTTCGCGGGCGGATTGACTCCTTCATGGACGGTTGACCCTCAGCACGGATGATGGTTCACGCGTTGATTCGCCGCGCGCAAATCAAATTCAACCGCGTAGCCGCGCCGAACGGTATCGCGTGTTGCTGCCGTTCATCAGGGCCAAAGCCCGGCCGCTAGGTTCCGGTTTGACGTGCCCGCTTAGCCGCCAGGTCGCCCTGAGCCTCGAGTGAAACCGCATTCCACTTCTCCCAAGTCTCGATTCGCCGGGCATATTCGGCGCGCGTCATGGGCAGACCGCTGGAACCAAAGAAAATTCGCAGGGGCGGATCCTGCGCATCGACCAACTTCAAAATCGCCGGCCCTGTCGCGTCCGGATCGCCCGGCACGTAGTTGCCGCGAATGGCAGCAACTTTTGCGCGAGCGCCGTCGTAGATCGGGTTGGCCGCAGCGCGGATGGCAGACGTGCCGCCCCAATCCGTGGCGTAGCCACCCGGCTCGACGATGGTCACCTTGATGCCGAATCCGGCGACTTCCGCGGCGAGCGCCTGGCTAAAGCCCTCGAGCCCCCATTTCGAGGCGTGATACAGGCCAACGGTGGGAAAGGCATTGACGCCGCCGATCGATGACACCTGAATGATGTGTCCCGAGCCTTGGGCACGCATGATGGGCAGCGCGGCCTGGGTGACCCAAAGCGCGCCGAACAGATTGGTTTCTATTTGTGCCCGGGCTTGCGCTTCGCTGACCTCCTCGATCGTGCCGAAGAGTCCGTAGCCGGCATTGTTGATCACCACGTCGAGGCGGCCGAAGCGCGCATGCGCCTCCGCGATTGCGGCATCGACATCAGCCTTGCTCGTGACGTCCAGCGTGATCGCCGTCACTTGCTTGCCGTAACGTTCAGTCAGCGGTGAAAGCGCATCGATATTGCGGGCGGTAGCCGCAACGAGATCGCCGCGGGCCAGCGCCGCCTCCGCCCAAACGCGGCCGAAACCCTTGGACGTGCCAGTTATGAACCAGACCTTAGCAGCCATATTGTTCCTTTATTGAAGCCGCGCGGACGCGCAGCGTATTGAGCAAATACCGCGTCGTGCGCGGCCACCTGCGAAAAGCCTAGCACGGCCGGTCGCAAAGATTCTGTCAGACAAATCCGGGTTACCATGGCGCCGATGGATCGCTATGACATTTTGGTGCTGGGGGCGGGTATTGCTGGTTTGGCCGCGGCTCGCGCACTCGCCGATGCCGGCCAGCGCGTCGCCCTGATCGAAGCGCGCGACCGGATCGGCGGTCGCATTTTCACCGACCGGATCAGCCGCAATGCCGGCGAGCCGGTTTCGATTGAACTCGGCGCGGAATTCATTCATGGACTGCCGCCGGTCACCTGGGATCTGATCAAGGAGGCGAACCTCAGCACCTATGAATTGGACGGAGCTCAACTATCGTTCGCTCGCGGCGGCTTCCAATCGAGCAGTGAGGACTACGGAGAAGCCGTCAGTGTCATCGATGAAATGATGGCATGGCTCGAGAGGCAGCCCAGCGGCACCGACGTGAGCTTTGCGCAATACTTAGATTTTGCGGGGATCGATGGATCGCGGCGCAGGCGCGCCACGGCCTATGTCGAAGGCTTCAACGCGGCCGACAGCCGCGTCATCGGTGTTGCGGCGCTGGTAGCGCAACAGCGCGCCGAGGACAAAGTGCATTCCGATCGGCTGTTTCACGTCGAGCCTGGATACAATGCTCTGCCGGCGTTCCTGCTGGATCGATTTCGTGCAACGGGCGGCACGCTCTTGTTGGAGCATCCGGTACGCCGCGTGCGTTGGTCGCAAAACGCAGTCGCGGTCAGCGGTGTCAATGCCGGCGGCGAGAGTTTCGAACTGCATGCAGAACGCGCCATCGTGACCCTGCCGCTCGGGGTGTTGCAGGCCGGCACGGTAGAGTTCGAGCCTGCGCCTCAGGAGATATGGTCGAACGCGGCGCGGATGGCGATGGGACCGGTTGTCCGAATCAGCCTGCTGTTTGACGCGAAGTTCTGGCAGCAGGCCTTAAGTTTCCTGCTCACACGTGATGAGGTCCCGTCTGCGTGGTGGACTCCCATGCCGAATTCCGCGCCGCTGATCACGGGATGGGCGGGCGGCGCGAAAGCGGCGGCGCTCACTCAAAGGATCGGGGCCCGTGCGGATTGGCGTGCATTGCTCGAAGAATCCTTGGGAACTCTATCGCGCATGTACGGAATCGCGGCGCAGGAACTGCACGCGAGACTGATCAGCTGGCACACGCACGACTGGCAAGCGGACCCCTATTCGCGCGGCGCCTATAGCTACGCACCGGCCGGCGCGCTCAACGCATCGGCCAACATGACGCTGCCGGTGGCCGATACCCTGTTTTTCGCGGGTGAGCACACCGATACGACGGGACATTGGGGAACGGTGCACGGCGCCTTGGGCAGCGGGTTGCGTGCGGCCGCGCAACTGCGCGTTGGCCAAAAATGACCGGATAACGCCAGCCCGGAGAGTCAGGCCGCTACCAGAGTGCCCTCGATTTCACCATCAGCCAGCATGGTCAACAGCAAAGCGATATGGCCCCCCTTGGTGAGCGGTTGGCACCACTCGAGGCCGACGCCGAGCACACCGTGGCGTATCACATATGCTGCGATGCGCCTGTTTCCCCCGGCGCAGTTATGCCGCGAGGAAGGCGCCAAGTAAACCAGGGCATGCCGGCGCAGCGGCGCGCTGGTTTCCAAATACGCCCCGGTCAGGCTGACATTGACCATTCGCGCGGCCCCCGTTGCACCGCTTGTCGCGGCCACGTGCACCGCAATGCTCGTCGCCTGCCTTGGCCCCCAACGATGATCCATTTTCATGCAACACCTCCTGTCCCAAGCGGAATGAACGTCAGGCAAATCGCTGCCTCAAAGGAACAATAGCCAATCGAGCGCATCGATGATGTAGGGAAAGCGTGACAACATTGCGATCATTGTTCTGAAAATTTCAATAAGTAAAGAGTTAGGGGCGTCATGGCACACATAGTGACCCGCCCGCGGCGCGGGTCGACAACTCACCCCATTCCGTGCCAGATTCGAGCCCGGGAGTGCCTCATCGCGCACATGCGAGCGATTGCGAATGCCGAGTACAACAAAGATAGGTCGTCGCGCCGCCATTCAGACGCTGCTTAAGGGTGGCCTCGCCGTAGGCTTGATGCCCGGCTTCGCCGAGACCGCCTGGAGCGCCATCGCCCAAGCCGGCGAGCGCCCCGCCCCACGCGCGCTCAACTCCGGTCAGACGCAAATGATCGCGCTCATTGCCGACACCATACTGCCGCGCAGCGACACGCCGGGCGCGATCGATGTGGGCGTGCCGGTGTGGATCGACTTGGTCCTTGCCCAATATTTTTCCGACGCGCGCCGCGCTGCCTTTCTCGCCGACTTGAGCGCCATCGATCAGTTGGCAGTATCGACGTCCGGTGCGAGCCTCACCGGACTCGAGCACCACGACCTGATGACGGTCATGAGCAGTCTCGATGCCGCCACCGGATCCAAAGACCTCACCCCCGCTCAGCGGGGCTACGTGAAGCTCAAGGAGCTGGTCATTCATGGCTACTTCACCAGCAAGCCGGTGCAGCAGGACCTGCTGAAGGTGGTGATCGTGCCCGGCCGATTCGATGCCGATGTGCGGATCCCCGCGAGCCCGACGTGAAAGAGCAGTTCACGTTTGATGCCATTGTGGTCGGCTCCGGTATCACCGGCGGGTGGGCTGCCAAGGAATTGACCCAGGCAGGCTTGAAGACGCTGGTGCTCGAGGCCGGCGGCCCCATCGATCCGGCCAAAGACTATGTGGAGCACGTGCAGCCCTACGAGGTGCCGTTCCGCGCTTGGGGCGATCGCCGGCTGCTCAAAAAAGAGCAGCCGATCCAGACTGAGTGCTACCCCTGCGATGAGATCGGACACAAATTATTCGTCAACGACGTCGAAAATCCTTACACCCACGCCGAGGGCGCGCCGTTCAGTTGGTTTCGCGGCCGTCAGGTCGGCGGCCGGTCCATTACTTGGGGCCGCCAGGTCTATCGCTGGAGCGACTTGGACTTCGAGGCGAACGCCAAGGACGGCCACGGCAATGATTGGCCCATCCGCTACAAGGACATTGCGCCCTGGTATTCGCACGTGGAGAAGTTCATCGGCGTGTCGGGTGCGCGCGAAGGTCTTGCGCAGTTGCCTGACGGCGAGTTCATGCCGCCCATGCCGATGACGGCTGTCGAGCGTCACGCACGCGAGCGGATCCTGAAGGGCTTCAACGGCGAACGTGTCATGACCATCGGCCGCGCGGCCATCCTCACCGAGGCTCACAACGGCCGTGCCGCCTGCCACTACTGCGGCCCCTGCGAGCGCGGCTGCATCACCCACTCTTATTTCAGCAGTATCGGCTCGACGCTTCCCGCCGCCAACGCCACCGGCAACCTGACGCTGCGTCCGCACAGCGTCGCGGCCGAACTCACCTACGATGCGAAGCGCGGGCGCATTCGCGGCGTGCGCGTGATCGATGCGCACACGCTCAAGGAAACCGAGTACAAAGCCCGCGTGGTGTTCCTGTGCGCTTCAGCCATCGAGTCGGTCCGCCTGCTGCTCAATTCCAAGAGTGCGCACTTTCCTGATGGCCTCGGCAATTCCAGCGGCACGCTCGGCCGCTACGTCATGGATCATCACTACGGTTCCGGCGCCTCCGGCACCATGAGCGGTTTTGAGGACCGCACGACGTTTGGACGCCGTCCGAACGGCATTTACATTGCGCGCTTTCGCAATGTCTCGACCCAGCACCCCGGTTTTCTGCGCGGCTACGGCATGCAGGGCGGATCGAGCCGCAAGGACTGGCATCGCGGCATCAGCATGCCGGGCTATGGCGCGGACTTCAAAAAATCGCTGCTGGACTTGGGCTCCTGGACCCTCGGCGCCGCGGGCTGGGGAGAAACGCTGCCGCACGCCGACAACCGCGTCACCATCGATCCGCACGTGAAGGACAAATGGGGCGTGCCTGCGGCGCGCATGGATGTCCGCTGGCGTGAGAACGAGCGCGCCATGCAGGCCGACATGATGACAAGCATGGCCGAGATGCTCGAGGCCGCCGGCTGCAGCGATATCGCGCAGCACCCGGTTGACCATCCGCCCGGGCACTGCATTCACGAAATGGGCGGCGCGCGCATGAGCATCGAGCCAACCCAGGGCGTCCTCAATGCCTGGAATCAAGCATGGGATGTTCACAATCTATTCATCACCGATGGCGCCTGCATGGCGAGCAGCGCTTGTCAAAATCCCAGCATCACTTACATGGCACTCACCGCACGCGCCTGTGACCACGCGGTGAACCAGATGAAGCGCAACGAACTATGACGAACCGCCGCGATTTTCTTGTGACCTCGGGATTGGCGTTGAGCACGGTTGCGCTGGGCACGCTCGCGCTGCCGCGATCGGTGCGCTCCGCTGCTGCCGGACCGGCCTTGGGCCCCGTCGGCGTGCAGCTCTACAGCGTGCGCAAAGCCATGCAGAGCGACTTCGAGGGCACGCTGCAAAAAGTGGCCGCCATCGGCTACAAGCAGGTGGAATTCGCGGGACTGTTTGGGCATTCTTCTGCGGAAGTTCGCAGCATGCTGGACCGGCTGGGGCTGACCGCGCCCTCCATGCATGTGCCTTTCGAGAGTCTCGATACCGGCTGGGATGCGGTAATCGACGATGCGCACCGTTTGGGGTGCCGCCATGTCATCGTCCCGTCCATCCCGGGCGCGCTGCGCGCGTCGCTGGATGACTACCGCCGCGTTGCCGATAAATTCACGCGCGGCGCCGAAGCGGCCGCGAAGGCGAATTTACGATTCGCTTATCACAATCACGACATCGACTTTGCACCGATCGACCGCCGGCTGCCCTTCGATGTGCTGCTCGAAGCCACGGATCCTAAGCTGGTCGGCATCGAGTTGGACCTGTATTGGATCGTGCGCAGCGGACAGGACCCGCTGCGCTACTTCAACCGCTGGCCGGGGCGCTGCAAACTGGTTCATGTCAAAGACACCAAGGGCGCGCCGGAGCATCGCATGACCGAGGTCGGCAGCGGCATCATCGACTGGCCGCCGCTGCTGGCCCGCGCGCGGAGCGCAGGCGTCGAGCATTTCGTGGTCGAACAGGATGATGCGGCCGAACCGCTCGCCAGCATTACAGCAAGCTTTTCCTATCTGCAGAATCTGCGATTGCCTGTAATACCCGCCCATCATGGCCGGCTCAAGCAGTCGATCGCGCGCTGGGCGGCTAAAGATGTGCCCCTGCCGGATCTGTGCCGGCGCGCCAAGGCGATCGGGTTCGACGGCATCGATCTTTTGTATCCGGAGGAATGGCAGATCGCGCGCGACGCCGGCATGACCTGCTCCATGGGCTATGCCTCGCGGCGTCAGGCATTCATTCAGACCGGATTCAATGATCCGGCCAACCATGCCATGCTGCTGGCGGAACTCGAAGCCGCCATCCCGCAAGCCGCGCGGGCCGGAGTGCCGAATCTGATTGCCATGTTCGGCAATCGCCATGGCCTGAGCCAGGCGGAGAGCATGGCGAGCTGCGTGGCCGGGCTGTCCAAGATTGCGCCGTTGGCGGAAAAGCACGGCGTAACGATTTGCGTGGAACTGCTCAACAGCCGCATCGATCACGTTGGCTACGAAGGGGACCACACCGCATTCGGCGTCGACGTGGTGCAAGCAGTCCGCTCGCTGCGCGTGAAGCTGCTGTACGACATCTATCACATGCAAATCATGGAAGGCGATGTCATCCGCACCATCCGCAGCAACATCCCGTGGATCGCGCATTTTCACACCGGCGGCGTTCCGGGACGGCACGAAATAGACTCGAGCCAGGAGCTGAACTACCGCGCCGTGGCCCAAGCCATCGCCGACACCGGCTTCCCGGGATACGTCGCGCACGAGTTTCTACCCGTGGGCGATCCTTTCAAGGCCTTCACGGATGCTTATCGCATCTTCGATGTGTGATCCGCGGAACCCGAACCGTCAGCCTTTGCTCTCGTACTTGAACGACACGCTGATTCGCGATCGGTACGCCTCGACTTTGCCGTTTTTGAGCTGCACGTCGAGTTTGACGACCTCGGCGACCCTCAGGTCCCTCAAGGTCTTACTGGCGCGCGTGATGGCTGCGGCTGTCGCCTTCTCCCAAGACTCCGTGCTGGTTCCGACGAGTTCAATGACCTTATAGACATTTTCCGCCATGACAAATCCCCCGCCATTTGTGAAAAATGATTCTTAGGGCGTTTTATACCACGCCCGTCTGCTTCGAGAC
>Ga0193726_1001478_pt1 | contig 18387 bp, 11 predicted proteins | sample H2c1metaG_FD_144928 | JGI IMG/M metagenome (GOLD analysis project Ga0193726, IMG submission 144928) | Soil microbial communities from a riparian zone of the East river system, Colorado, United States - H2c1 | ecosystem: Environmental > Terrestrial > Soil > Riparian zone | place: USA: East River... | reverse complement strand
GTTTTTATTTTCATTATATTTATTTTACAGCCTCTAATTTCAGATTGTACGATTCATTTATCATTGTCCTGATGAGCATAAACATTATTAACTCCGAGCTTATCAGGGAGAACCGGAGTGTTTTCAAAAACCCTGTTTTTCTTATTTGCGTTGCCTTTGTGATTTACTACATTTATAAGGTAATTGTTGGGATATTCCGGGTGTATGGTCTCAATGGAAGTATGGCCTTCAATGTTCATCTTGCACTTTTTATGCCTTATGTAAATCTTCTTGCTAACCTGATTTTTGCTTTAGCTATTTTATGGATGCCAAAGAAACATCGATTTTTACTTCGCTTCTGATCGCGTGCATTTTTTTAGCCGTGGTCTTAACCTATTTTGTAATTACGATCATTCGCCAGCAGCGAAGAAGTCAGAAATTATTCAGGGAGCGACTTCTTGCGGAAATAACCACTCTTGAAAAAGAGCGGGCCCGGGTTGCTTCGGATCTTCATGATGAATTGGGTCCCATACTGCTCTCTATTAAATACAATATGAACAGTTTTGATATCCGCTCCGGGGATGACCAGGAAGTACTTGAAAAAACAAATAAAAACATTGACATAGGTATTGAAAGGATACGTGAGATATCGAATGATCTCCTCCCAGCGGCACTCCTACGCAAAGGCCTTATTACTGCCCTGGAAGAATCCATAGAAAATCTGAAAAAGAAAACGGATCTGACGATCTCCCTGCATTATGAAAAACTTCCGGAAATTGCCCAGGATAAGATCATAAACATTTACCGCATGGTCCAGGAGATCATTCATAATACTATCAAACATTCAAAGGCAGATAAATTATTTATCAACCTTGATGCACATGATAATAAACTGGAGATCGTTACGGTTGACAATGGAATGGGCTTTGACCATAGATCAGAAATACAAGAAAACAAAGGACTTGGTCTTCGGAATCTATTCAGCCGGACAGAGATTATGGGGGGAAATATGTATCTTGATTCAGAGGCAGGAAAAGGAGTGAAATATACTTTTGAAATTCCTATTTAAGTCCTCCGGAATATGACAGCAACAGCCCCTCAAATACGGATCGTAATTGCAGATGACCATGAAATGCTCAGAGAAGGATTTCACAACATGCTCAAAAAGCAAACGGACATAAAACTTGTTGGTGAGGCTTCAGATGGAAAAGAACTGGTAGAGATCACAGAAGAAAAAAAGCCTGATATCGTGATCACGGATATCAAGATGCCAAGAATGGATGGCATCCTCGCCACCAGGGCGATCCTTAAAAATAATCCTGAGATAGGTATCATTGCCCTGACCCTTTATGATGAAGATCACCTTATCATAGACATGCTGGAAGCAGGGGCCAAAGGATACCTGACCAAGACGGCCAGCAAGTCCGAAGTGATCGATGCGATCCACGCAGTCTATAAACAAACCACATATTATTGCAGGCATACTTCAGCAAGGCTCATGCAGCTCATCGCCCGGAGTAAATTTAATCCTCATAAAAAATATACAGAGCCGCAGTTTAATGAAAGAGAAAAAGAAATCATCCGTTTGATTTGTAAAGAATACACCAGCAAAGAGATCGCTGATGCCATAGGGCTCAGTGTGCGTACCGTTGAAGGTTACAGGGAAAAGATACAGGATAAAATGAAGGTAAAGAACATGGTGGGCATTGCCATCTATGCCTTGAGAAAAGGAATTGAGTAAAAATTATCTCATCAAATTCAGAATGGATCCCAGTTCTGAGTATCCTGTTGCAAGCTTAAATATATCTTTAAAAAAAAATAAACCCTGGATGCTAAAACAGAGTTTATTTTAATCCAACCGGATCCTGCTGAACGGTGGTTTTCAAAACTATTTATTTCACTAATTGAAAATACCGGTATTAATACCTGTCCACAGCCGGTAATTCCCCGGATTGCAGGTACAAGACAAAGAGGTAAAAGGCAAAAGGGTAAAAGGTAAAAACTTTCCTATAAAGCCGGACAACTGGCATCGGCGCTATTTTACATGATCGGGATTGGATACAAAATTGAGGAATGAATCAAACTTGTGTTCATATTTTCTCTTATCAAGCTTATAATAAAACGCGCCTCTCTTGGATGTTTCCTTATTTTTCTGATTCTGTTTTATAAGTAGTCCTGTTGAAAGAATTTTCCGGCTGAAATTCCTTTTATCCATGAGTGATTCGTAAACTCCTTCATATAGATTCTGGATTTGCGGCAGTGTAAATTTTTCAGGAAGTAATTCGAAGAGTACCGGGTGAAAAGCGGCCTTATACCTTAGCTTACTTTTAGCCATTTGGATCATATCCTTATGATCAAATATCAATGAAGGGATTTTTTTCAATGAAAACCATTCCGCATGAAAATCATGACTTATCTGTTTTTCATATTTATGAATATCAATCAAACTAAAATACGCGATCGACGCTGTTCTTTCCAAAGGATCCCGGTGAGGGTACCCAAAAGCATATAATTGTTCAAGATACACGCTATCTATCCCCGTGAGTTGTTTCAGTACCCGTTGGGCTGCCTCTTCAAAACCTTCGTCAGGCTGGACAAACCCACCCATAAGGCTCCATTTCCCTTTCTCAGGTTCGAATCCTCTTTGGATCAGTAATAGCTTCAGGTCCTGGCCATCAAACCCAAAAATGATACAGTCTACGGCAACGAGCATCCTGTTCTGTCTGGTATAGCGTTTTAACTGCATAGCGGTATATTAAATAGCCCCTCCCAGGACAAAATAAACATTCCTGGCACCCTGGATAAAAATACACTTTAAATAAATAAAGAGGGCTTTAAAAATAGGAACAAAACCCGGTTTGTCTTCCCGCTAAAAAAACTTTTTTTTAAAAAAAAATAATTCTACATTTGGATTAATTGTATTATTGACAATTATTAAATTCCGGTTGCTGCTTCATCATTAAAAACTGCTTGTCATGAAAATAGTCTTTCCCCAACCGCCCGTATTTCATTCATCCTGTCATTTTAAAAAATATATTTCCAGGGGAGTGTTTCTCGTCCTCTTCATTTCATGCTGTATCCTGCAAGGGTATGCACAGAATGTAAAGGAAATTAAGGGGATCGTTACGGACGACAAAGGCACCCCGTTGCAGGGAGCCTCTGTCTTATTAAAAGGTACCCGCAAAGGAAGCACTACAAATGCTGGAGGCAACTATGTAATAAATGTTCCGGATGGTAAAGGCACACTTGTTTTTTCCTTCGCAGGTTTCCAGAATAGAGAAATTATCCTGGATGCCAATACCACTGTCAATGTCTCCCTGCTTCCCGGAAATACCATCCTTACAGATATCATTGTTACAGGGTACTCAAAACAATCAAAAAGAGATGTCACCGGGGCAGTTTCTACCATTTCATCTGATGTGGTTTCAAAAACTCCAGTTACTGATGTCGGTTCCCTGTTGCAGGGCCGCGTTGCAGGCGTTAGTGTTGATGAGCAGGGAGGTCCCGGCTCCACAGCCGTAGTGCGGATCAGGGGATTTGGAACCAATGGCGACAATGATCCTCTTTACGTAATTGACGGTGTCCAGATAAGAGGCGGCAGTAACCTGATCAATCAAAACGATATTGAAACCATCACCATATTGAAAGACCCTTCGACAACTTCTTTATATGGCGCTGAAGGAGGCAACGGAGTTATTGTTATTACCACCAAAAGTGGAAAGATCGGGCCACCTAAGCTCGAATATAGCGGTTACACCGACTGGGAAACTTCTACAAATTATCCGGGTCTCATAAGCCCCCAACAATATGCGAATGCCTATTTTGGATATTTAAAAAATTCTGGTCTTGCTGTTACTGATCCTTTTTATGGAGGCGGAAGCTCGCCTGTGCTACCTGATTTTATTATTGAAAGGCAGAACGGCGCTGCGTTGGCGGTAAATGCAGGGGATCCTGCAGCAAACCCCGCTCTATACAATCTTTCTACTTACAGGATATTAAAAACAAATAAAGATGGAACAGATTGGTTCAGGAATGTGCTGCAACAAGCTTCCAGCCAAAGTCATCAATTAGCGTTGAGTGGCGCAACCGATAAAAGCAGTTACGCACTTACGTTTAACTACCTGGATAATAAAGGCATATTACTCGGAACCTATTTTACGCGATATTCTTTCCGTGTCAATACAGATTTCAAACCAACCAAATGGCTGAAAGTTGGAGAAAATATGCAATTCTCATTCAGCCAGGGAAATAATAATATCAGCAATCACAACCCCCAGGGATTGGTTGCCGACTTGTACAATCGCAGCCCGCTGATACCTTTATATGATATTGATGGAAATTATTCAGGACCAAAAGGGATCATTGATACAAAAGCTTTTCATCCCGGGGGCAACAACCCTGTTTACGGGCAAAAATCCGGGAAAGACAATAGCAAAGGATACAATGCCGGTTTGATCAGTTCGGCATATGCCGATGTGGAACCTATCAAGGGTTTGGTCTTTGAAACAAAAATTGGTTTCCAGTTTTATCCTTACAGTTTCCGTTATTTTTCAGATACTATTCCCCAGAATATTTTTTCTTCCGCAAACAATTCGTTTACCGAAGGTGGTGGATGGAGCACAGATTGGCGCTGGACAAATAAAGTTTCTTACGACATCAGGATAAATCAAATTCACAAGATCAGTGCCTTCCTTGCTTACGAAACCAGGCGTTATACATTCAGGTATGCAAGTGGCACCACGCCAAATCTTCCTTACACAATCCCTTCTTATTTGATCCTTGGCAATGGCGCCCCCATTGATTCATTAAATCTTGAGAACACCACCTCGGGTAGTATCGATGAGGCTACTTCCACATCGGTATTTGGAAATATAAATTACTCCTTGCTGGACAAATATCTTTTCAGTTTCGTAATGCGGAGAGATGGGTCATCAAAGTTCGGTCCTTTGAACAGGTACGGCAATTTCCCATCTTATAGTGTTGGATGGCGTGTATCCAAAGAAAGATTTATGCAAAATATTAATTGGATAAATGACCTGAAACTGAGAGCAGCCGTTGGTTCCAATGGTAATGATGCAATACCTTCCGGTTTGTATTTAAATCAATACAATACAAATACATATGTAAGCAGCTATGATATCGGGGGTACCAATACCTCTGCTCAAACAGGTGTGGGTCTTTACCAGATAGGCAACCCGTTTATACATTGGGAAACAAATAAAACCACAAACGTTGGCTTTGATGCCGTGGTATTTAAAAAACTGTCGGTTGCTTTTAGTTGGTTCAACAGGGAAACAAAAGATCTATTAGCGGTGCCACCTTTCCCTGGGCTACAAGGCGATGCCCTCGCTCCTTTTGAGAACATCATGAAATTTTCGAATAAGGGTGTTGAGTTGGAGTTGGGTTATTCAGGAAGGACCGGTAAAGTTTCCTATGATGTGAATTTTAATATTTCTACATACCGGAATAAAGTTTTGTATATCGATGGCGATACTGCTGCGCATCTTGATGGAGATAATTATGCGCCTACACATTTTTCCTTAACCAGGAGTGTTGTTGGGAGACCTGTATCAAGTTTCTTCGGACTTGTTGAAGATGGTATTTTTCAAAGTGGCGATGAGTATACAAAATATGGAGTAACTGAAACTGGTCTTACTGCTGCAAATGCAGCCGGGCATTTCAGGTTTAGAGATATCAACCATGACGGGGTAATAAATGATGACGACCGGACATTCATCGGCAGCCCTCATCCAAAATTCAGTTATGGATTTAACCTTGACCTTTCTTATTCAAATTTTGATATCAGCGTGTTCCTCCAGGGAGTGGCGGGAAATAAAATATTCAATTACTGGCGAGCCTATTCTGTATGGCCCGGAGCTCAAGGTGTTGGGTCTGATGACACATGGTCCCCGGACAATAAAAATGGAAAATTACCAATATGGAATAGCGATGCTACGGATGATGTGAAGCCCTCGAGTTTTTTTGTTGAAGATGGATCATACCTGCGATTAAAAAGCCTGCAATTAGGATACACGTTCCCAAAATCAAAAGCATTCAGCAGGCTGCGCATTTACATCCAGGGTTATAACCTTGCCACTTTTACAAAATATACAGGCATCGATCCGGAAATAAGTACGGGAAGCGCAACCAATGCTGGTGTTGATTTCGGAGGAAATTATCCGATGGCAAGAAAATTCTTAGTAGGTATAAACCTTGGCTTATAAAACTATTAATATTAAATCTTTAATGATATGAAAAAGTTATTAATAAATATTTCTGTTATAAGCCTCCTGCTGGCAACTGCATGCAAAAAATCATTTTTGGATGTCCCTCCTCCAAATGTCGTAACCGTAGATGCGCTCGCTAATAAGGCAGGGGTGCAGCAATTGTTAGTAGGCGCTTATCATGACGTTACCGGCTTAACCATTCACTCGGGATGGTGGAGCACTTCGGGAACCAATTGGGTTTATGGCGATATTACTTCGGGTGATGCATATCGTGGCGGTGGTAATGATGGCAATGATGGCGTGATCATTGAACATTTCCAGTCGCAACCTTCAACAGGTTACCTGGCGGATAAATGGCGCTCGGACTACGATGGTGTTTCAAGGAGTAACTCAGTTATTTTGGCTGCCAACAAAGCCGCAGACATGAGTAACAACGAAAAAAGTATTGCTATTGCACAAGCCCGGTTTTTACGAGGGCATTTTCATTTCGATGCAAAAAAAATATGGAACAATGTTCCTTATATTGATGAGAATGTGATTGATTTTAAGGTTTCGAATACTGAAGATATCTGGCCCAAAATAGAAGCAGATTTTCAATTTGCATATAACACGCTTCCCGCTACGATGCCGCTGAAAGGAGAAGCAAATAAATGGGCAGCGGCATGTTATCTTGCCAAATGCTACATGTTCGAACATAAATATGCAGATGCAAAAACTCTATTAAATACAATCATTCCTTCGGCCTATGGCGGCGGCGGCGGCGGAACAAATTCCCAGGGCAAGCCATATGCGTTGGTTGATAATTTTGATGATAATTTTAATGCAGAACTTGAAAATAATCCTGAACAGGTTTTCCAAATTGAATTCTCCGTAAATGATGGCTCCAACGGAGGTAACGAAAATATCGGGGAAAGCGCCAACACCCCTGCCTTTTATCCGCTCAGTAGTTTTTATACCACATGGAAGCAACCTTCTTTTAATCTTGTAAATGCTTTTAAGACCGATGCAAACGGGCTGCCCATGCTGGATACATTCAATGTGACAAACGTAGATAATGATCAATCCGTAAGTGGTTTTGATTATAGTTATAATACTTACCAGGGAACCGTTGATCCGCGCCTTGACTGGACTGTTGGCCGTCGTGGTGTTCCATATCTTGATTGGGCAGATCAGAATTATTATACTGGCTATCCTTCAAATCCTGGTTCTGACCCAAGTGTTGGCTGGATAAACGATCGCACATTCGGAGGCCCATACAACCCGGTAAAAAATAATTACCGTGCCAGCCAGGCCGGTGTATTCAGTGATTATTATGCGCAGGGATACTTATTGGGGAGTGCCGTTAATTATAGCATCATTCGATTTGCAGATGTACTACTATGGGCCGCAGAATGTGAAGTGGAAGTAGGTGACCTGAACCGTGCAAGGGCACTTGTTAATTTTGTTCGTGCAAGAGCAATGAATGGACGTTATGTCCAGGTGTCCTATGATTACCTCGGGAATTACTATCCCTCTGCAAACTACTTTATCGATCTATATAACACACCATGGGCCGACCAGGTAACAGCAAGAAATGCGGTTCGCTTTGAAAGAAGGCTTGAATTTGGTTTGGAAGGTCATCGCTTTTTTGACCTTGTCAGGTGGGGAATTGCCGCCAGCTATATCAATAAATATTTGCAGGAAGAAAAACCGCGTCTTCCAAATGATTTGACAGGAATATCATTTATTGCTAACAAGAATGAATATTTTCCAATACCACTGCAGGAAATAGATCTTGATCCTAATTTAAAACAGAATCCAGGATATTAATCTTTATAACGGGTTGGGATGGTTCTCTCAAAGCAAGCAACCTCCTGATCCGTTTTTTTTATTTTTACAACACAGCGCCTTATTTTTTATTTAATGATCACCAGGTTAAAAAAAATCAGATCAGTTTTTTTTCTATTGGTCTTGTGCAATGCAGCATTATCCCAAACCGGAAAGGTTTATTTCACTTCCAAAGAGATTACGCGCGTCGCAACCGGCACAAATTATTTTTATCATTTTGCAGCATTGGATTCAAACGGGAACGCGGTGATCTATTCGGTAAAAAAATTACCTGGCTGGCTTCACTACAATATCCATGATAACTCGATCTCAGGAAGGTCGATAAAAACGGGCCAGTTTCCTGTTGTATTGGTTGCTCATACCAAAACCGACAGCGCCGTTCAGCCATTCATGGTAACCGTGTATGATAGACAGACAGAAAATATTTTGTGTCTTGGCAACTCTATAACCAATGGTGTAGATACTTTTAATAGTTACCGGCGTGACCTTTGGCAGATGCTGCACCAGGCAAATTACAATTTCGATTTCATCGGTTCATGGAGCAAACACAGCAATGGAGACAACATGCCCATTCCGGATTTTGACCTCGACCACGATGGACATTCAGGATGGACGTTTGAGGACATTTTAAATCCACCTTCATGGGATAGTGTAAGAGGTAACTTGTATAAATGGCTGCAATCCTATACGCCTTCTTCTGTTTTGCTGGAATTAGGAACGAACGATATTTTCCACTGCCGCACTCCAAAAGAAATGTTTATCAACCTGGATGTGATCGTTGGCCTGCTCCAGGAAAAAAATAAGCATGTAAGAATATTTATCGCCCAAATTCCACCGCTCGGCGCTCAATGGAGTGGTAAGAAATTATGTGGTAATGATACAAGTTATGCAAAGGCGATCATGAACCTGAACCGGGAAATTGCTGCCTATGTCAAAGCAAATACATCTTCACAATCTCCTCTCATTGCAGTAGATCAATTTTCAGGCATTGATCCGTCAAAAGATATGTTTGATGATATTCATCCAAATACAAGAGGAGAAAAATTAATGGCGGAAAGATGGTTCAAAGCCTTGCAACCCTACCTTAAAAAACTGTAAGGCGACTTACAGATCCCGTAGCAATTCTATAGGGATCACACACAATAAAAACATATAGTTGTCCACTAAGAACCCTTCGTAACCCCAGCATTCACCATTCCATGTTTTCCAATCTTTCGTCCTCCCATTTGCACACCTTCCCTGGAAATTTCCTTCTGACATACTTTTTAATAAGGGAAGCAGTATTGTATCCGCATCTTTTTTTCTTCCCAGTTTTTGCAATGCCCGGATGGTGAAATATGTATAACATGCCGTGGCTCCCCCGTTCTCATAAATTTGAAATCCATCAAGATTGTCTTCCCGTTTTCCTCCACCCACTTCCGGCTTGAGATCGGTATAGTCGGCACGAATAACGGGAATGAGATTACCTGGCAATCCCAATTCAAAATTCGAGTACCCCACTTCTTTCATTTTAGCTAAGATCTTATCCATGATCCCGTTTGCCACGGAATCCTCCACAAGCCCATAGCATATTGCAATGGCATTTACAAACGTGAACCAGTAATCATGAAGTTTCCCGTCAGCACTTTTCCATCCGGCAAGTATCCCCGTTTCAGGATTAAAAAAAGTTTTGTAGTATTTATTTTTTAACTCCCCTGCTTTTGTTTTGTAAAATGCTGCATCATCTTTCAATTCAAATTTCGTATGCACCTGTCCCAGCAGGGTCAACGCACGATAAGCAAGGGCATTTGAATAAGCGTCCTTGTGTCCAAACCCGATTGTATCCCACCAATTTGCAGGACGCATGGAGGGATCACCCTTCCAACTTCCGGTATTACCGCTTAGGCAGAACTCAAGCAGCCCATCCTGGTCTAAATCGGATTTCAACATGTGGCCGATCCAGGTTTTTATTTTTTCATAGTTTTCAGTAAACCATTTTTTATCATTAGTACTTATGGCATAATTACAGGCGCTTATGATGAGTGAGGGATACGTATCAAGGGTATTGCATTTTGTGTCTGATTCAGGAATATCCCATGTTTTATCATAATCATAACCGAGCATTCCATATCCTTTTGTACCGTTCAAATAGCGGTTAAGTGTCATTTTAACAAGATCCATCGCAGTCAACCCTTCGGCAAGTGGAGGCGTGTACAATGCTACCTCTGAATATTTGAATAAGGTAAAGGCACATGCATCGCTGGCGGAATTATTGGCAAGGATCTTTAAAAACGGGTTTAATTGAAAAATGCTTATAAAATTCTTTCGGAAACAATCATACCGGGCATCCTTTTCTATTCCCCGGATATTGGGATGAATTGTGACTAATTCGAAATTATATTCAATCCGGGGCACACTTACGGTTGCCGCTGGAAATTCCATTTTTACATAAGGATGTTCTATGAACCTTCGTGCACTGTACCTGGCAGTTTCGCCTGGGTAGCTACTGGTTAAACGAAAACTGCCCATATCGGGGCAATGAAATATTGCCGGCAAAGAAACCCTGTCATCTTCAGCATTCATTATTCCAAGAAGTGTTGCATGGTTCGCAAACTGGCTTACATTGATCAGGAAAGCTTCCTCAAACCCCGGAAGGTAATTTGTAACCAGGGAAAAAGATTTCTTTTGAATAAGGACTTCCCAGGCGGGCAGCTCTTTTTCACCCCGTTCTGAAAGGTGATATAGTGTCCGGTTCTTGTGAGTTTCAATAGTAAAGGCATGTTTTGAATAGTCGTCATCAGGCAACATGATATTTGTCTCCAGCTTGTCCTTACCAAGTGAATCCACAGAAAGGAAATCGAATTGCGGGGACCTCCTGTTACAGGCAAGTTTTAAATATGAAGAGATATCCCCAAACTGCATCGATTTTATGACGTTTCCAAATGATAACGCGATGCCCGCAAGCAATGAATTTTTAAGAAACACTCTTCTTTTTATGGTGCGATTCATGGACTAAATTAAAACTGTCATTTATACAATTATCCGGCACAAAAAAATTATATTGCAGTACGGAAAATTTCTCAAATGGATTGCTTTATCATGCTATGCTCCAACTGGTATATTTTTTTTATTTTTTCTACCTGTAATAAATGTACTTCAACCTATAATGATTCGCGCAAAAACCACCGGTATTATTTTAGTGTGCAGGGAAATGACAAAAATGATGGATCCAGAGAACATCCATTCAAAACAATCGGCTTCCTGAATACCCTCGATCTCAGTCCCGGCGATAGCGTTTTTCTAAAAGGAGGGGAAATTTTCAATGGCAATTTAGTTTTGGTCTCCACAAAACCTGGAATAAAAAAGAACCCTATTGTTCTAACCTCGTATGGAAAAGATAACGCCATAGTAAATGCTGCAAATGGTTCCGCTATCACGATCGATAATTTGTCCTTCGTAAATATTAGAAACTTATCCTGCAAAGGATCGGGCAGGAAGGATGGCAACACAAAAAGTGGTATCTCCATCAGTAACAGCAATACCATTTCCGTTGACCGGGTAGATGTGAGCGGCTTTCAAAAATCCGGGCTACAATTATACAATTGCAAAAATGTAATGATCACCTATGTAAATGCTCATGACAACGGCGCTGCCGGAATTGGTGTGGAAGGTGATGATACCAACAAACTAAGCACCCGGAATATTTACATTTCCAATTGCACAGCAGTAAATAATCCCGGGGACCCAACGAACCTTACCAACCACAGTGGGAATGGTATCGTTGCAGGGCATTGCACGCAACTTGTAATTGATCATTGCATGGCAACAAATAACGGGTGGGATATGCCCCGTATTGGTAACGGTCCTGTGGGCATCTGGTGCTATGAATCGGACAGCGTGATCATCCAGCGCTGCCTTTCCTACCGAAATAAAACTTCTGTGGGTGGTGCTGACGGTGGAGGATTTGATTTTGACGGAGGCGTTACCAATTCCATCATTCAATATTGCTATTCTTATGAGAACCAGGGAAGTGGTTATTGTATGTTTCAGTACTGGGGTGCGAGTCCCTGGTATCATAATGTGATACGGTACAATATCAGTGAGAATGACGGTTTGGTTTCAGATTCCCGTGCCGGTGTTTACGTATGGAACAGTTCTGAGGATGAGAAACAATTCCATGATTGTGATTTTTACAATAACACCATTTATAATTCGAAACAAGCCGTATTGACCTATTCAACAACAAGTCAAAGAAAGGGCTTTAGGTTCCTCAATAATATTTTTGTTGGAAAAGACAGCCTTATTCGGGGGCAAAAAGGAAACGACATCTTCCTTGCAAATAACTGGTGGAGTATTGAAAAAAAATTTGAAGCGGATGGTATAAATGATTTTGCAACCTGGGTGACCACTTATCCCGTAGAACAAATAAACGGGCAAATAAAAGGACTAAATGTGCTTCCACCTTTTAAAAATCCGGGCATAGAGCAACTGTTGGATGTAATCCAAATAAGTAGTTTTGATCACTATAAGATTTCCGGCACATCACCGGTAACGCAGGCGGGATTGGACCTTCGTTCCTTATTAAACATCGACACCGGGAATGAAGATTTTAATGGGCAGCACCCTGTCAAAAATTTTATGGGCGCATGTACACATCAATAAAAATTCTTGCTATGAAGAAAATATTTCTCTCCTTATTATGCTATTGTATTTCTTCCAGCCTGCTTGCGCAAGATCTTAATACTATAAATAAGGTACACAATGATATTTTGTTTGATACTGGTTGGAGGTTTCACCGGGGCAATTTTTCAGATGCTGAACAACCAGGTTTTAATGATAACAATTGGAGAAAGGTGGATCTTCCTCACGACTGGAGCATTGAGGATTTGCCTGGCACCTCCTCCCCCTTTGATTCCAATGTTGTGAATGGTGTAAGTATTGGTTTTACCATAGGCGGAACGGGGTGGTACCGAAAGACATTCCAGATCCCCCCAGAAAAAAACAAAAAAATAATCATCCAGTTCGATGGCGTCTATATGAATGCAGACGTGTGGCTGAATGGCGTCTCTCTTGGAAACCATCCTTATGGCTACACCACCTTCAATTATGATATCACCGATAAAATAAAATGGAATGAAAAAAATGTTATTGCGGTACAGGTAAAAAATGAAGGAGCAACCAGCAGGTGGTATGCCGGCTCCGGAATAAACCGCCACGTCTGGCTGAAAATGATGGAACCGGTTCATATTGCGCAATGGGGAACCTATATTACCACTCCTGAAATATCTGGCATTTCAGGTAGTGTAAATATCAAGACCATGGTTCAAAATGAGACGGGGGTTTCATCTGCGATAACATTAAACATTCAAATACTTAATCCTTCGGGCCTTGAAGTCTCCAGGACTACTTCCCAAAAAACAATTGAAGCAAATGGAGCATATGATTTTGAAGAAAATGCAATTTTAAAGACACCGGCATTGTGGTCGGATCAGCATCCAAACTTGTATCGCGCCATTTCGGAAATTTTCATTGATGGAAAATTATCAGATCATGTTGAAACTATTTTTGGCATCCGTAAAATATCCTTTGATGCAAAAAATGGATTTATGCTGAATGGAATCGCCATGAAATTAAAAGGAGCCTGTTACCATAACGACAATGGCCCTTTAGGCTCGAGGTCTTTCGACCGGGCTGAAATAAGAAGGGTTGAATTATTAAAAGCCAGTGGCTTCAATGCCATCCGCTGTTCGCACAATCCTCCACCTCCTGCATTTTTAAATGCTTGTGACAAATTGGGCATGCTTGTCATTGATGAAGCTTTCGATTGCTGGAATAATGGCAAAAATGACAACGACTATCATTTATATTTTAAAGATTGGTGGAAAAAAGACATTCAAAGCATGGTACTGCGGGACCGAAATCATCCTTCTATTATTATGTGGAGCATTGGAAATGAAATTCCTTACATGGGGAGCGAGAGAGTAAACGATACAGCTAAGATTCTTGCAAATTATGTTCGAAGTATCGAGCCAACGCGCCCGGTAACAGCTGCAGTGAACAGCGTTTCAGAAAAAATGGACGGGTTTTTTTCCGCCCTGGATGTATGCGGGTACAACTATGCAAGAGATAGCTATGAACCGGATCACCAACGTAAACCGGAGCGTATTATGGTTGCTACTGAATCTTATGCCCTGACCGCTTTTGATTATTGGATGAGTGTTATTGATCATCCATGGGTAATTGGTGATTTTGTATGGACAGGTTTTGATTACATTGGTGAAGCAAGTATTGGCTGGCGTGGATATGAACAGGAAAAAAACTTTTATCCATGGAATCTTGCCTTTTGCGGAGATATCGATATCTGCGGCTGGAAAAGGCCTCAATCTTTCTACCGGGATGGACTTTGGAAAAAAGATCAACTTTCTATTTTTGTAAAACCTTTGCAGCCCTCCTTTCCTATAAATCCAAAGAAACAGGATTGGAGCATCTGGAATTGGGATGATGTGGTTGCGGACTGGAACTGGAAAGGCAATGAAGATTCTATATTTGAAGTGAATGTATATTCATCGTGTGAAGAAGTTGAACTGTTTTTAAATAATAAATCACTTGGAAGAAAATCAACCAACCGGTCAACAAAATTTATGGAGGTGTGGAAAATCCCCTATGCCGCAGGTGAGTTAAAGGCTATTGGTTATGCTCATTCAAAAAAAATTGCGACTTCCATTTTAAGGACTGCGGATAGTCCTGCTCAATTAAAATTATCTGCAGACAGAGAAAAGATAAAGGCAGATGGAGAAGATCTTTGTTATATCACCGTTGAACTGCTTGATGCAAACGGAGTCAAAAATCCTAAAGCTGAAAACCTGGTTCAATTTACTATTGATGGCCCCGGAACCATTGTGGGCGTAGGAAACGCAAACCCTATGAATGTTGAAAGTTATCAGCAACCACAAAGAAAAGCCTGGCAGGGAAGATGTATTGTGGTGGTGAAAACAACAAACAAACCTGGCAAAATAACTTTAAAGGCAAAGGCTGAAGGACTTAAACCAGTGGCAATTGCCATTGATTCATGGTAATGGGCTAAAATAGTCATCACCGGACTGATCAAAATAATTATGGCAGATAAATTTATTATAGGGATCGATTATGGTACGGATTCAGTCCGGTCGGTTATATTGAATGCCCTGGATGGGAATGAAATTGCTTCATCAGTATTTTTTTATCCTCGCTGGAGAGATGGACTCTATTGCGATCCTACTCAAAATCAGTTCAGGCAACATCCGCTTGATTATGTAGAAGGCCTGGAAGAAACCATTAAGGATTGTTTGAAAAAGGCAGGAAAATCGGTTGCTGAAAATATTAAGGCAATATCCGTGGATACAACCGGCTCCACTCCTGTTGCTGTAAATAAAACCGGCACTCCACTGGCTTTATTGCCGGAATTTGAAAACAATCCAAACGCCATGTTTGTATTGTGGAAAGATCATACTGCAACTAAAGAAGCGACAGCCTTTAACGAACATGCAAAAAAATTTGGTATCAACTATCTCCAGTATGTTGGCGGTGTTTACTCTTCAGAATGGTTCTGGAGTAAATTATTGCACTTGCTCAGGGTTGATGCAGGAATAAAAGAAGGGTGCTATTCTTTTGTAGAACATTGCGACTGGATCCCGTTTCTCTTAACTGGTGGAGATGATGTTCATCAAATCAAACGCGGGGTCTGCGCTGCGGGTCACAAAGCACTGTGGTCCGCGGAATACGGCGGTTTACCTCCAAACGAATTTTTTAATTCGCTTGATCCGTTGTTGAATTGCTTCTCTTCAAGATTATTTGTCGAAACATATACTTCAGACAAGTCTGCAGGAAATCTATCAAAGGAATGGGCAGAACGTTTGGGGCTTTCTACTAAAGTCATCATTGGAATAGGTGCATTTGATGCACATATGGGGGCAGTAGGCGGACAGATAGAACCATATCATTTGAGTAAGGTAATGGGAACATCTACCTGTGATATGCTGGTGGCTCCGATGGATGAAGTAAAAGATAAATTAGTAAAAGGTATTTGCGGCCAGGTGCCCGGCTCCATTTTACCTGGAATGATGGGAATGGAAGCAGGCCAAAGCGCATTTGGAGATATGTATGCATGGTTCCGGGACCTTATTTCGAATTCCTTCAGGAACATGTTGAAAAATTCTGATGTTATAAGCGCGGCTTCGGCAGATCTTTTATACAATGAACTCCATGAAAAGATCATTCCGGAATTTTCAAAGGAATCTGCAAAACTTCCATTGAGTGAAAGCGATGAACTTGCTGTAGATTGGCTCAATGGACGGAGAACTCCTGATGCCGATCAAATGCTTAAAGCATCGTTGATGAATTTAAATTTAGGAACGGATGCCCCACGCATTTTCAAAGCCCTGGTGGAAGCAACATGTTTTGGTGCTAAGGCAATTGTTGAGAGGTTCAAAAATGAAGGAGTGCCCGTAAAAGGAATCATTGGTTTAGGCGGGGTAGCAAAGAAGTCACCATATATAATGCAGGTCATGGCAGATGTATTGAACATGCCCATCCGTATTCACCGGTCAGACCAAACATGTGCTATGGGAGCAGCAATGTTTGCCGCAACAGCCGCGGGAATTTACCAAAAAGTAGAGGACGCCATGAATGGTATGGGACAGGGTTTTGATATGACCTATTATCCCAATCAAAAAAATATCGAATATTATGGAACCCGGTATCACCGGTATAACGAACTAGGAAGGTTCATTGAAAAACAAAAAGATAATTGATGACCAGAACTGGCTTTTAGCAAATGACGCAAGCTTCAGTTATGTTTAATTGTTATGGCGAAAAGTGAATTTCTTTGTTTCCAATAGCGGTTAAAACTATTGCCAATTAGTGAATAGAAAATCAAATAAACCAAGACGAACATGAAAAATTTAAAAAGCCTGGAATTGTGGTTTGTAACAGGAAGTCAGCATTTATATGGAGATGAAACATTGAAAAAGGTAGCAGAACATTCCCAGGAAATAGCACTCTATTTGAATCATTCAGATCGGATTCCTGTAACTGTGATTTTTAAACCTACCGTAAAATCATCTGAGGAAATCTATGCCATTTGCCAGGACGCCAATACCAATAAGAATTGTATAGGCATTGTTGCCTGGATGCATACTTTCTCTCCTTCAAAAATGTGGATCGGGGGATTAAAAATTTTGCAGAAACCATTACTGCACCTGCACACCCAATTCAATCGCGACATTCCCTGGAAGGAAATTGATATGGATTTTATGAACCTGAATCAGAGCGCACACGGGGACAGGGAATTTGGATTTATGATGAGCAGGATGAGAATGGAGAGAAAAATTGTGGTTGGTCACTGGAAGGACGAACATGTTGTTGACCAGGTCAATGTTTGGATAAGGGCCGCTGCTGCTTGGCATGATTGGCAAGGTGCAAAATTTGTTCGTTTCGGCGATAACATGCGTTATGTAGCGGTAACAGATGGTGATAAAGTTGAAGCCGAAATAAAATTTGGTTATTCGGTGAATACACATGGCATAGGCGACCTGGTGAAGGTGATCAATGATGTTAATGATTCGGAAATTGAAAAATTATGTTCTCAATATAGTGAGCAATATAAATTGACGGGAACCTTGAAAAAAGGAGGTTCTCAATATGCTTCACTCCGGGAAGCTGCAAAAATTGAGATCGGGCTTCGCAATTTTTTACAACAAGGAAATTTCAAAGGATTCACGGATACATTTGAAGACCTGCATGGATTAGTTCAATTGCCCGGAATTGCAGTACAACGCTTGATGAATGACGGTTATGGATTTGGTGCGGAAGGCGACTGGAAAACTGCGGCTTTGGTGAGAGCCATGAAAACCATGGCTACAGGAATGCCGGGAGGGAATTCTTTTATGGAAGATTACACGTATCATTTTGAACCAGGAAATGAAATGGTGCTTGGATCGCATATGTTGGAAATATGTTCCTCCATCGCTGACGGGAACATTTCCTGTGAAGTACATCCTTTAGGCATTGGGGGAAAAGCGGATCCTGTTCGTCTTGTATTTAATGTAACTGGTGGAGCTGCTATCAATGCTTCGATGATTGACATGGGAACGCGTTTTCGTTTATTGATAAATGAGGTTATTGCTGTTGCCCCTAAATATGATCTTCCAAAATTGCCTGTTGCCCGCGTTTTGTGGAAACCCTATCCTGATATGAAAACCGGCTGCGCCGCGTGGATACTGGCCGGTGGTGCGCATCACACTTGTTATAGCCAGAATCTTTCTTCAGAACATTTACAGGATTTTGCAGAAATGGCAGGTATAGAATGTGTACTCATCGGGAAGAATACAAATTTATA
>Ga0193726_1001477_pt1 | contig 18389 bp, 19 predicted proteins | sample H2c1metaG_FD_144928 | JGI IMG/M metagenome (GOLD analysis project Ga0193726, IMG submission 144928) | Soil microbial communities from a riparian zone of the East river system, Colorado, United States - H2c1 | ecosystem: Environmental > Terrestrial > Soil > Riparian zone | place: USA: East River... | reverse complement strand
AGACCTTCCTTTTTCGAACGCTCGGACGTCGAATTGGAGGTGTCCGTGTTTTGCGGACCGGCGGCCGACTCGGACTGCGAAGTTACAATATTAGATTGTGCGAGATGAGTCGCGCCGTCGGTATCCTTCGTCACAGGCGCGACGCGATTCGAGGAGCCGCGCGCCGCTTGCGGGGGCGCGATGAGCATTGCACCGGTCGAATCGGTGTTGAGCTTGAGGCCCGTACCTTCCAAAAGTATGGTGAGCGCGTCCAGCGGGGAAAGTGTTCCGGACACGCCTTTCGTCTTCAAACCTTTGATGGCTTCAGTCTGATATACCAGCTCGATGCCGGTCTGCTTGGTCAGAGTTTGCAGGGCGCCGCCTAAGTCCCCTGCGGGAATCTCCAAGTGCCGCAAATCGGCGGCGAATGACAATCCCGCCAGACAGAAACAACACACAATGGAAATCAGCGCCGAGGGGCGCCTTAAAGTTTTAAACATGTCATCCCCGTTTTGGTCTAGTTGTCGAAACACAGCTAGATACCGGGACGAAACTTAAATCTAAATCCGCATGCCGATCCGAAATAATTTGGTCACGAGATTGCAAGACAGCTCGTGTCGCAATATTTCAATCATTCACCGCGCAGGATGATCTGGCCATCCTGATGCTCGGCGCGGATCGGCAAGCCCGATTCGATCAAGCGCACAAAGGCTTCCGAATTGGTGCTCTTGAAATTGCCGCCAATCCTTAAGTTCGCGACCTTCGGATCCTCGATCACGATTTTGCGCGTGTTGTAGCGATTGAACTGCGCCACCGCTTCTTTGAGCGGCGTGTCGTGAAAAATAAGGAACCCCGAGCGCCAGCTTAAAATGGCCTCAGCTTCGGGCAACGGCTTCTGCTGCACCAGCACGCCCTGCCCATCGCTTCGAGCCACATCGCCCGGTGCAAGAAGGGCCAGCGGTGCGCCTGAGTTCTGATTGTCGCGCTCGACGCGCACGTGGCCTTCGATCACCACGACATCGACTTGATCGCCCTCGCGGCGCACCGAGAACTGCGTGCCAACCGCGATCACGCGTGCGTGGCCGGCCCTTACTATAAAGGGGCGAGTCGGATCCTTCGCCACTTCGAAGAAGGCCTCGCCGTGATTGAGCTCTACGCCGCGCTCCTTCGCGGTAACCGCTACTTGCACCTCGCTGTCGGAATTCAAGGTCATGTGGGAGCCATCACTTAAGGGGATGGCTTCCATTCCGCCGACAATGGTTTCATAGGATGCGTTGTGCAGTGTGTAGGAATACCAGGCGATGGCACCCACTGCGCATAGCAGGGCGCTCGCGGCCAGTCCGTAGTGCCAGCGTCGTGGGATGTTCTTTGGCGCGCTCAAACCGGGCGAAGTACCTGACTCCGCGGTTTTAAAAAAAGGGTTTTCTCTTAGGGCACCGGGTGGTGGAACTTGATCCAGCGGGAGACCCGCGCCTAAGGCTTTAAGGCGCCCAGCTTCGGCCCAGGCGGCTTCAAGTCTAAGGTAAGCGACGCGATGGCCCGTCGAGGCGTGCAGCCAGTCGTTGAAGGCTTGCTGATCGGCCGAGCTCCATTTGCCGCTATCACGGCGCGCCAGCCACTCCGATGCGCGTTCTTCAATTGATTTAAGACTCATGTTCTAACCCAGTGTCCTTCAATTCCGGCGCATCTGCGGCGCCCAAGTCCTTCGCGCTCGTCCTTACATGCGCGCGTTCCTCGTTAAACAACAATTTCGCCAAAAGCCTGATTCCCCGCGCCATGTGCTTCTCGACCGTGGTCTCCGCGATATGTAACTTCGCCCCGACGTCGCGCTGCGACAGTCCTTGGACTTTGCGCATCCAGACGACCTCGCGGCATTTCGCCGGCAATTGATCGAAGGCATAGGACAGATGCCGCAATTCCTGCAGACCGCTCAAACGACGCTCCGGCGATAGCTCATCCACCGAGACGTTTAGGGCGTCTAAATCCTCCACACTTTCGATCGACACCACGCGACGATGGCGCAGATGATCCACCATCAGGTGACGTGCCGTTTGAAAGAGAAAGGATTTAGGCGACACGGGCCGCGCTTTAGCGGCCGCCTCGTAGACGCGGATGTAGCACTCCTGGCGGATATCGTGGATCTCGGTGTGATCCGACCAGCAACGCGACAGATAGCGCATCAGCGCTGCCTCGTGCGCGACGATCTCGCGGATAAACCAGCGATCGAGATCCTCATCCATAGGGCGAAACATACGCGCTGGAATGGCGCAATAACAGTTAAACAGGCTCTGAAGGAGCGATTTGGAAAATATTGTTAGCGGAGTGTGCGGAAAGCTGTTCCTGGTCCGTCACGGTTGGGTTGAGGGTAGCGGATCGAATGGGGCAACTTGGAACAAACCCTTGGCAGACGATCTTTATCGTCTACGCTCCCGTGTTGTTGTCAAATGGGTCTCTGCCTGGCGAGCGAAATGGCCGATCGCCAGACGGTCGATTGCCCCGCAACCGCTGAACAGCACCAACATAAATATGTAATACCAAAATAGAATATCGGTCACAGAAACGATCGAATTTTTCCAAATACTCCCGCCGCGTTCAACTGAACGACTTCAAGCGCATAAAGGAGATACAGTGATGGTTGGCACGGTTGCACGCATGGGACACAACCGTTTTGCTAGCTGCGTTCGCATTCATATCGGTGGTATTTGTTCTGCAAACGCTCTGGGTCACGGTCGCTTTTTCTTTAATTGGTGAACACTCGCGCGATTAGGCATACTTCTTAGCTCATGAACTCATTCATACATCAGAACGCGGTCATTACCCGCCCGGCTTCCATCGGAAGCCGGGGGTTGATGGCGGCCGCTCTTCTAAAAGTTATGGGGTATAGGGTTCATGAGTTCGTCAACAGTTTCGCTATTTCGCCTGCGGGTCGTCGCCGACGCTGATCCCGGCGCTATCGCTCGGGTCATCGAGCGCTTCCAAAACTTGAATGTGCTGCCCCGTCGAGTAATCGCGGAGTTCGGCATTGACGAGACCATTCATATTCAAGTCGATGTTTGCGGGTTACCGGAAGAGCAGCTTAAAGTGATCGCGGCCAAAATCGGTTCTGCGGCCAGCATCGTGAGCGCACATTGGCATCGGGTTTGACTCTGCCTAGAACAAGACGCTCCTGCCAAGAGCGGCTCGCAATTATTCAGCCGGGCCTAGTTCCAGTTTCCAAGGAGTTGGAGACAGTGCAAACGAACATACTCCATGTCTTCCTCGGTTCCGTCTGTCGCTGCAATCAACAGGTTTCGCCAGAAGACAGGGTTGTCGGCCCATCGCAGTTGCAGGTGTGCGGCGTGCTTCAGGACAACGGAATCGATTTCGGACGCGGCCAAGCCGGTGATCGCCTCGACGACCGCCGGCGCCATCCCGAAGACCAGCCGCGCCGCCCGTGGATGCGAGAGGGCGATCACAACAACGCGCGCCAATGTAGCCGCACGTTTCGTTGCTTTTCTTAAGGAGGCTCTGTGAAGGAAAACCTGACGAACGATCCAAGCGACTGACTTTGCATCGCGTACACACGGGAACGATCATGGATTTTACGGGACTTACGCAGAATCGGTTGACGGCCTACCGGCGCCTGCCGGGTTTCGAAACATTCGTGTTCATGATCTTAAACACTATCCCGAGCGCCAGACTCCGGGCGGCGGGTGTGACGTTCGAGGATCGTCAGGATCTACTGGGTCATCGCAGTGGTCGAATCACGACGCACTACTCCCAGGCGGAACTGACGAACTTGATCGAGGCCGCGGAAAAAGTGTGCGATACCGATTCCCGCAAAAGTCCCGCAACCACCTGGCTTCGACGCAAGGCCGGGTAAGGATCGGAGCGGCAAGTGGTTGATCGAGCCAACGAAAATTGGTGCGCCCGGAGAGATTCGAACTCCCGGCCTCCTGGTTCGTAGCCAGGCGCTCTATCCAACTGAGCTACGGGCGCAAAGAAAACACCGACATCAGCATTGTCAGGATTGGACCTGGACCGCGTCAGGGGCGCGAATATTACCACAACAATTGCCTTTCACCATTCCCTTGCCTCGGCGCGGCGCCTGCCAAAATCTCGTCAACAAATGTATGAAATCAATAACCTAAAATGGTGCCAATTCGGTGCCCACAGGGGTGGAAGGCTGCGGTCTCACCCGTCGGTGGCACTAAGACTCGCAGAGGCGCAACCCCACGGGCGTCGTTGGGCCCACCTCGCCAGCTAAGGCGTGGCCGAGCTCTCCGGTGAAATCATCTCGAGCCATAGATCAAGAGTTTGGTCATGCCAACTCTGTCTGCTGAGCAAATACGGCCGCACTTCTTCAAAGTAGCGGGATTTCAATGTCTTCGGGGTCCACGAGCCCGGCGCGAGCAAGACGCAAAACGTCATCGCGGTCGCGATCGGCGTTGCGTTCCAATTTCGAGAGCGCGATATCCGTCGGATCCAAGGCGAGAAGGCGAAGTCGTTTCCACGACTCTTCACGGAACATCGGCTGAAGCCGGATTGCGTAGTTGCAGGGCGGCGAGGCCACGCCGACATACTGCAGATACACACGATATTTCTGGTGGAGCACAGTTCCCAAACCGGCCAGCGCTTCGACATTGTCCTCGCGTGAACCCGCGACCGCCGAGAGGAAATCGATATCCGATGTCTCTCGCCCAATGCCATATTGCTGGGTCACGACGAACCCACCCAGGCAGTGAAGCTCAAGCAGCCCTTTAAGCAGCTCATCGAGTTCTCGCAGGAACGATCGCCACGGTTCTGCCGGCATTCCGCGGGGAGTGGCGCCCACGTTAGGCCGCATAGGGCAACTGGTCTACCGTCAAACCCGTCAGCAGATTCCAGTGCCGCGCGAGCGGTGAGCGGTTCGACGTGAGCCAGCGACGCTCGGCGGGTGGCATTGATTCACGACACAGCGTGTCTTCGCGAACGAGTCGCGAGTGTTCCAGCTTCGCCTCGACGGCCGATAAGGGCTCGACCGCCGAACGAAATTTTCCCCGTGAGACGGCAAGCTCCTTAGTCATCCCGACGATAAAACCTAGCCGGTTCTGAACGTCGTTGAGTTTTATTTGATCCGTGAGCCACGGCCAACTCAGATCCGGATACGCGCCCAGTACCCACGGCAGAGCTTCGGTCAAGCGGACCTCGAGATCGCGCTGAACGAGCGATTGCAACACCAGCGCGGCCGGATTGGTTCGCTCCGCGCGTAAATGAGTGAAACCGGGATAGCCTAGTCCGGAAAGCTGTCGAGCCAGCCTCGAGGCGCCCGACATCTCACCGAATGCCGGGCTCTGGGACACCGGAAGAAGGGTTGGGGGCAGGCCGTAGACCTTAGTCGCGAAACGCGCCAGTTCCGGGGTAATTGGGCGCTCGCCTCTCTCCAACTGCGACAGATAGGGCTGCGATAGGCGCAAGCGCTCGGCGGCTTGTATCTGCGTTAGCCGGGCTTGCACGCGACCCGCTTTGAATTGCTGATTCGTCATGGCTATCATCACATAATATTGCAACTCTTGCAATATCTCAAGTGCGCAGCGCATCGCGCGCTGCGCGACTCTCGACTGTTCCGAATCTTCCGTAACATCGTGCTTTTATGGGGATTTTTCATTGGCGGAGAGGGAGGGATTGTTCGCGGCTGCGCCGCTCATCCCTCGCTGACGCTCGCGACCGCCGTCGCTTGAAGCTCCGGCGTCCTGCGCCGCCGCTGAAGCGGCGGCTGGTCGAACCCTGGGGGTTCAAACCCGCTCGCGTTTCAACCAAATAAAAACTTCAGAAGAGGATGAAGCACCCTCTTCTGAAGTTTTTACGTGGCGGAGAGGGAGGGATTCGAACCCTCGAAGGGCTTTTGACCCTTACGCCCTTAGCAGGGGCGCGCCTTCGACCACTCGGCCACCTCTCCGGATTAAGACCCAACAGGGCTTCGCGGAGCGCGGGATGATACCCGCCCGGAGCAGCCTAGGTAAAGCTAAGGGGACCCCAGGGGTCTGTTCTCAGGCGTCGTCGACAATCTTTGCGGCAGGAGCGCCCATTCCGGAATCCTGATCTTGTTCGCGCTTGATGCGCTCGTAGATCTCTTCGCGATGAACAGCCACATCCTTCGGCGCGTTCACGCCAATTCGGACCTGATTGCCCTTCACACCCAATACGGTCACGGTGACTTCGTTGCCGATCATTACGGTCTCGCCGACACGCCGGGTCAATATCAACATAATCTAGCTCCTTGCTACCTTGGCACCAGCAGCGACAAAAATTTACCGCGTTGCACACCGCATCGCGTCAAGCAACCCCGCGGGAAAGCTCTGGCGGGTCCATGGAGAATACAAGAATACCAACCGCAATTGTTACAACTTCTTGTCACAATAAACAACCGTTCAATTAGACAGCCGGCTGCGCACCAACGACTCGACGCCGGCCAATGCGGCGCCTAAGTTTTCGGGCTGTGTTCCGCCTGCCTGGGCGAAATCTGCACGACCGCCGCCGCGGCCTCCGACCTTGGCCGCAATGAGACCCGCGATCTCGCCGGCCTTTATCCGAGCCACCAGATCGTCGGAAACTCCCGCGACCAACACGACTTTTCCCTCCAGCACGCTCGCAAGGACGATGACCGAGGAACCGAGCTTGCTCTTGAGCTGATCCGTCGCATCGCGCAACGACCTTACATCCGCACCATCAATCTGTACGGCCAAAACCTTAACCCCGCCCACATCCTTCGCCTGAGACGACAAATCGCCACCGTGTCCGCTCGCGATTTTGGATTTGAGCTGCTGGACCTCCTTTTCCAGCCTTCGGGCGCGCTCGACGAGTTCGCGGACTTTTTCATCCACGTCGTCCCGGCTGCCTCGAAGCATCGCAGCAATATCGCGCAGCACCTGATCGGTGTGCACAACCCACTCATAGGCCGCTCGGCCCGTCAGCGCTTCCAGCCTGCGGATTCCAGCGGCGACCCCGGATTCCCCCGTGATCTTGAACAGACCAATGTCGCCAGCACGTTCGACGTGTGTACCGCCGCAGAGTTCCATCGAAAAATCACCTATCGATAGAACACGCACATCGCTGTCATATTTCTCGCCGAACAGTGACATAGCGCCGGCGGCCACGGCTTCGTCCAATGCCATCACGCGTGTCTCGACCGGCGCATTATCGCGAATCGCCGAATTGACCAGATCTTCCACCCGGCGCAATTCGTCCGGCGACAACGCCTGGGTATGCGAGAAATCGAATCGCAACCGATCGGCGGCCACCAGTGAGCCCTTTTGCTCGACATGGGTGCCGAGAATCTTCCTCAGTGCGGCATGCAGCAGGTGAGTGGCGGAATGATTGAGCGCGATGGCTTTTCGGCGCTCAGTGTCGACCTGCGCGGCCACCGCATCGCCGACCCGCAATTCACCGCTCTCGAGCAGGCCAACATGGGAGAACGATGCGCCTATCTTTTGCGTATCGCGCACGATAAACCGCGCACTGGCGCTTTTGAGGATGCCTGTATCGCCGATCTGGCCGCCGCTTTCTGCATAGAAAGGCGTGTGGTCGAGGATCACTTGACCCTCTTGCCCGGGTTTTAATACATCGACGATCGCGCCATCAAAAATGAGCGCGGTCACTTGCGCGCCGTCGGCGAGACGCTCGTAACCGGAAAAATCAGTCTTGCCGGAGAGTTTGATCGAATCGCGCAGCTCCGCGCCGAACTTGCTCGCCGCGCGTGCGCGCACGCGTTGAGCCTCCATCGCGACATCGAATCCTGCCTGATCGATGCTCAGGCCGCGCTCGCGCGCCACGTCCGCCGTAAGATCCGCCGGAAATCCATAGGTGTCGTACAGCCGGAACACGGTTTCGCCGGGAATCACGGACGATGTCAGTTTCGCTGCTTCGGCATCCAGTAAAGCCATGCCGGTGGCCAGCGTTTCAGCAAACCTTGTCTCTTCCTGGGCAAGGATCTGCGTTGCGCGAGCCTCACCGCTCACCAACTCGGCGTAGTACGAGCCCATCTCCCGCACCAAGCTCGATACCAGCTTGTGGAAGAACGGCTGAGTCTGGCCCAATTTGTAGCCATGGCGGATCGCGCGCCGGATGATGCGCCGCAAAACATACCCGCGGCCCTCGTTCGACGGCACCACACCGTCAATGATCAGAAATGTACATGCGCGGATGTGATCGGCGATCACGCGCAAACTCGACGATTCGAGATCCTCTGTTCCGGTGATATCCGCGGCCGCGCGAATCAATGACTTGAACAGATCGATGTCGTAATTGCTGTGGACACCCTGCATCACCGCCGCGACCCGCTCGAGACCCATACCGGTATCCACCGAGGGCTTGGGTAGCGGGACCAGCACCCCATCGGACGCACGGTCGTACTGCATGAACACCAGATTCCAGATCTCAACGTAGCGATCGCCGTCCTCATCGGGTGTTCCCGGCGGACCTCCGGGAATCTCCGCGCCGTGGTCGTAGAATATCTCGGAGCACGGGCCGCACGGTCCGGTGTCGCCCATCGCCCAGAAATTGGATTTTTCGCCCATGCGCGTGCAGCGCGTCGGGTCGATGCCGATTTCCTCAACCCAAATGCGCTCAGCCTCATCGTCTTCCGTGTAGACCGTCACCCACAGGCGGTCCTTCGGAATTTCCAAAGTGCCGGTGATGAAGTTCCATGCGAAGTGGATGCCCTCGCGCTTGAAATAGTCGCCAAAGCTGAAGTTACCCAGCATCTCGAAGAATGTGTGGTGACGGGCCGTGTAGCCGACGTTTTCCAGGTCATTGTGTTTACCACCGGCACGCACGCAACGCTGCGCGGTGGCGGCGCGCGAATAATCGCGCACTTCCTTTCCCAGGAACAAATCCTTGAATTGGACCATGCCGGCGTTGGTGAACAGCAGCGTCGGGTCGTTCGCCGGGACGAGCGAACTTGACGGCAACACCTTGTGGCCGTTCTTTCGGAAGAATTCCAGGAAGCTGGCCCGGATTTCCGAGGTCGTCATCGATCTCAATCTTGCGTCGCGTTTCATGTCTCTTCGTCTGAATCAAGTTCCACGTCAAAGCCTAAGGCCATTCGTATCTGCGCGCTCGTGAATCCTCGGTAGCCTAAGAATCGCGCCTGCAGCTGCCTGTCAGCGTAATTTTTCGCAGGTGTAGCGCCAAATTTCTTCACTCTCGCCTTCTGCAGCTGCACGATCCAGTCAGAATACGAATCGAGATACTCTTGTACCTCAGGCCCCTGCAAGCCGTGCCGACGGAGGTCGAGCCGGATGCGAAGCGGCCCTTGGCCCCTCGCAGCGTGATAGGCCACGAAGTTTTCAAGGTAACGCCGATCATCGATTAATTTTTCGTCGCGCAGCGCATCGAGTAAGGGCAGCACGACAGATGCATCGTAACCCTTCTCGAGCAGTTTAAGGCGTAAATCCTCGGACGCGTAATCGCGCCGCGCCAGTGCATCCAGCGCGCTCGCCCGGGCGGCGCGGGCGTTTAAGGGCTCAACAGGCCTGCCAACCAGGGCTTAGGCCTCTTTGACGTCGCCGCCCCGATTCATGGTCGCCTTCTCCGGAATCAACTTGGCGCGAACTTGCGCCTCGATGTCCTTGGTGATCTCGGGATGCTGCTGCAAGAACGTGCGGGCATTGTCCTTGCCCTGCCCGATCCGTTCGCCCTTGTAGCTGTACCAAGAGCCGGACTTCTCAATCATATTGTGTAGGACGCCCAATTCAATGAGTTCGCCCTCCTTGGAAATACCCGTGCCGTACATGATCTCGAATTCAGCCTCTCGGAACGGAGGCGCCACTTTATTCTTGACGACTTTGACGCGGGTCATCGAGCCCACCACTTCCTCGCCATTCTTGATCGCGCCGATGCGCCGAATGTCCATGCGCACTGACGAATAGAACTTCAGCGCGTTACCGCCGGTGGTCGTTTCAGGGTTTCCGAACATGACGCCGATTTTCATGCGGATCTGATTGATGAAAATGACGATGGTGTTGGATCGCTTGATATTGCCGGTGAGTTTGCGGAGCGCCTGGGACATCAAACGGGCTTGCAGCCCCATGTGTTGATCGCCCATTTCACCTTCAATTTCTGCCTTCGGGGTAAGTGCAGCGACTGAGTCGACCACGACCACATCCACCGCTCCGGAGCGCACCAGCATGTCGGTGATTTCCAGCGCCTGCTCACCGGTATCCGGTTGAGACACCAACAAATCGTTGACCTTGACGCCCAATTTTTCGGCGTACACCGGATCGAGCGCATGTTCGGCATCGACGAACGCGGCGGTGCCGCCGTTGGCCTGCGCCGAAGCGATGATGGCCAGTGTCAGCGTCGTTTTGCCCGAAGATTCCGGACCAAAGATTTCAATGACGCGGCCCCGCGGAATGCCGCCGACGCCGAGCGCAATATCGAGGCCCAAAGAACCGGTTGGGATCGAATCTACCTCGTACGTGGCACCGGCGTCGCCCAGGCGCATGACGGAGCCTTTGCCAAATTGTTTTTCGATCTGGCTCAGTGCGGCAGCGAGAGCTTTCTTACGATTCTCTTCCATGTGTATTCCTCAACAAAGTGTGCCGCCATTATTTCATATTCAGCGGCCAACGCTCATCTCATATGCAATGAATTCGCAGAGTTTTCCTCTGGATTTTACGTTTCATCCAGTAGTGGCCAGGTGTCGACTACTGTATACGCGGACTGCGCTCCGCCCGTTTCCGAACGAACCAGGCTAAAGCGAGTCACTCGCCAAAGAATTGGAGACATCGCTTGCATCACAGGGGGTTGCGCAACCTTCCTCGCCAGCGTGACATGTGTGCGCAACTGCGCCCGGGGCATGCCTGTCGCCTCATGCAGCTGCGCCCACAAGGTGAGCAGAGGCGGCGGAGTTTCTCGTGCAGCGGCGACCACAACCCGCGATTGCGGCCAGTACTCCAGCGAATGAAGCGCAATGGTGCAGCGAGGCGCCTGCAGCGATCCGCCCACCTGACGCAGGACCGCGAGGCTTGAGGCGGCCACGTCGCCGATGAATGCCAGCGTGACATGATAGTCCTTGGCGTCGACCAACCGGGCTGGACTCTTGAAATTCAACTCGGCTGCAACGCACGCCAGCCGCGTTGCGGCATCGACATCCGGCCAGAGCGCAAAAAATAATCGCAAGCAAACCTCAGAGCCTTGCGCTTAAGGATGGCGCGTGAGCAACCCTTGCAGTGCCACTCGCACGGTTTTGCGACGTACGGCATCGCGGTTGCCGCGAAAGTGCTTGAGTTTCGTACCCACTCGTATCGTGCCGCCGCGACGCGTGGCCCATCCCAACCAGACTGTTCCGACCGGCTTGCCGGGAGACCCTCCGTCGGGTCCTGCAATACCGGTCACTGCGACCGCAACCTGCGCCTTCGAGCGACGTAGTGCGCCGGCCGCCATGGCGCGAACCGTCGCTTCACTGACCGCACCCTTCGATTCGAGCAGCGCACGCGGCACACCGAGCCGCTGCACCTTCGACTCGTTACTGTAGGTGACGAATCCTTCGACAAACCATTGCGAGCTGCCGGCGATATCGGTCAGCGACTTGGCAATCCATCCGCCGCTGCAGGATTCGGCCGTCGCCACCTGGCGGCGCTGTTTGAGCAAGCGTCGGCCCACTCGCGCGGCAAGACGTTTTAGGTTCGCATCGGTGTCCATGGCCTTAAGTTTACTAGTTTAGAATTAGGTATGGTTCATCGCGCGCCCTATGCATTGGAAGCTCCAGCCCCTAAGCCTGCGGAACCCTCGATTCTGAGCCGGGCGTGAGGAATTACCGAGTATCATCGACATGATGTCGCCCATTTGCGGCGCGAGTTCCGCGTCTAGTGCGCAGCTCGAGAGACAAGCGCGGAATGATTGAATCTGAAGAGAAAACAACTCACACCCCCATGATGCAGCAGTACCTGCGCATCAAGGCGCAGCATCCGGACGTGTTGCTGTTCTATCGCATGGGCGATTTCTACGAGATGTTCTACGATGACGCGCGCCGCGCGTCGGAACTTTTGGACATCGCATTGACTCAACGCGGCGCGTCCGCCGGCGCACCCATTCCGATGGCGGGTGTGCCCGCCGTCACCCTCGACAGCTACTTGGCAAAATTGGTGCGCAAGGGTCAATCGGTCGCCATTTGCGAACAACGCGGCGATCCGGGCAAAACCAAAGGCCCGATGGATCGCGAGGTTGTCCGCATTGTCACCCCCGGCACCTTGACCGACGAGGCGCTGCTCGAGGAGCGGCGCGACAATGTGTTGGCGAGCGTCTACGGCCAGGAGGGGCGCTATGGGCTTGCGTGGCTCGACCTGTCGGCGGGGCGCTTCAGCGTCATGGAGCTCGCGAACCTCGCCTCTCTGGAGGCGGAGGTCGAACGGCTGCGGCCCGCAGAGATCTTGGCACCCGACGGCGCGCAGCCCAAATTAAGCCGATCCTCCTCTGCCGAAGATCATCCCTGGCGGCCACGGGCGCCGTGGCATTTCGACATCGACTCTGCAACGCGCGCCCTCACCGATCAATTTCGCACGCGAGATCTGGCCGGGTTTGGCTGCGCGGATAAGCCCTTAGGCCTGGCCGCGGCGGGCGCCTTGCTGGCATACGTCCGCGAGACCCAAAAATCAGCGCTGCCGCATCTGTTGTCGATTACAACGGAAGAGCGCGATGCGGCTCTCATCATGGATCCTGCGACTCGCCGCAATCTTGAGCTGGACGCAAGTATTTCAGGCTCCTCCGATCTGACCCTGGCCGGCGTCTTTGATCGTACCGCGACGGCAATGGGCGGCCGATTGCTGCGCCGCTGGCTGCACCGCCCGCTTCGCGACCGCGGCGTGTTACGGGCCCGTTATCATGCGGTCGCCACCCTGATCGACCAGGTCCAGCATGCCCAAATCGCGGAAAATCTGCGCGCAATTGGCGATCTGGAGAGAATTTTGGCAAGAATTGCGCTGCGCTCGGCGCGGCCTCGCGATCTGGCGCAGCTGCGCACGGCGCTCGCCGCTCTGCCTGCACTGCGGAACCTGGTCGCCACCGCCCAATCGCCGCTGCTGCAGCAGCTCACTGCGGACATCAGCGATCACCACGATGAGCACGCCTTGCTCAAGCGCGCCATCGTCGAGGCGCCCCCGCATTACTTGAGGGACGGCGGGGTGATCGCCGAAGGGTATGACGTGGAGCTGGATGAACTGCGCACCCTGGGCGGCAACACTGAGAAATTCCTGATGGAACTCGAACAGCGTGAGCGCGAGCGCAGCGGCCTATCCAGCTTGAAGCTGGGCTTCAATCGGGTACAGGGCTTTTTCATCGAGGTGAACCGCAGCCAGGCCGACAAGGTGCCGGCGGAATATTTGCGCCGCCAAACGGTCAAATCTGCGGAGCGCTTCATTACGCCGGAATTGAAATCCTTCGAGGACAAGGTACTGGGTGCGCGCGAGCGCGCGCAGGCACGGGAGAGGGCCCTGTATGAAGGACTGCTGGATCAAATATGCGCCCATCTGCCCGCGCTGCAGGCGAGCACGAGTGCGATCGCGCAAATCGATGTGTTGAGTTGTTTCGCCGAGCGCGCCACGACGCTGCAGTGCGCGCAGCCGGAATTGGTGGACCATCCGATGCTCAATATCGAGGGCGGCCGTCATCCCGTGGTCGAGCGCGCAGGGCGGGAGCCCTTCATCCCGAACGACCTGCGCTTCGATGATTCGCGCCGTATGCTCATCATCACGGGACCGAACATGGGCGGTAAGAGCACTTACATGCGCCAGACCGCGCTCATCGTGATCCTCGCCCATATCGGCTGTTTTGTGCCCGCGCGGCGCGCGGTGCTGGGGCCCATGGATCGCATCTTCACGCGCATCGGCGCGTCCGATGATCTGGCCGGCGGCCGTTCAACGTTCATGCTCGAAATGACCGAGACGGCGAATATCCTCAATAACGCCACCGATAAAAGCTTGGTGCTGATGGACGAGGTGGGACGCGGTACGAGTACCTTCGACGGCCTGTCGCTGGCTTGGGCCTGCGCGGCCTTCATCGCCGCCAAAATCCGTGCCTTTACGCTGTTTGCCACGCACTATTTCGAGCTCACCAGCTTGGCCTCGGAGGCGCCCGGCGTCGCGAATGTGCATGTCGAGGCGGTCGAACATGGCGATCGATTGGTATTCCTGCACAGCGTCAAGGAAGGACCGGCCAACCAGAGCTATGGTTTGCAGGTCGCGGCGCTGGCCGGGATTCCAAAATCCGTGACGGCCCAGGCGCGCCGCTATTTGACCGAACTGGAGCGCGAGCGCGACGCGCTGCGCAGCCATAGCTCACCGCAAGGTGAACTGTCCCTATTCGCGCCGGCGTCAGCGCCGATTAAGGAATCAGCCGCGTTGGAAGCGCTGCGCGCGGCAGACCCCGACACTTTGAGTCCGCGCGATGCACTCGATCTGTTATTCCGTTTGAAAAGCTTGGATCGCGACCAAGCGAGCTAGCGCATAAAGCTGCCGTCGGTCAAGAACGCAGCGGTTTGCCGCGCAACCGTTGAAGAAAAAGGCAGAGCCGTGTGACTGACCCGCAGGACCAAGTGCTCCAATATGCCCGGCAGTCGCGTTTCTTCCACGAAGATCGTGCCATCGCTGGGTGCGCCGTGCACACCCACCAGCCTTCCCAAGCCGATTTCGACGTTGCCGGCGATCACCCCCAGTTCGCGCTGCCCCGTCCAGCGGCGCTGACGCTCCGTCAGCAATTCCTCGCGTACACCGCGCCCCATGATTTTCTTGCCGAATGGCAGACGCGCCAGATTTTGCGCCGCGCGGCTGCCGTTGAGCGGCGAGCCCAGAAGTACGATTCGCCCCGGCGGCAGCTGATGGCCCTCCCCGTTCTCGAACAGCTTCAATATCACCAAACCGCCCAGGCTATGGCCTACCAGGTGCAGAGTATCCGCGCGCTGCTCTCTTAGGAATGTTGCCAGTCCCTGTGCGCTGTCGCCGATGCTCGACGTCATCGATGCGTAGGAAAATGCGCGCGTCTTCGCGCTCAACTGCCTGGCCAGCCGTCTGAGCAGGATGCCGGCCTCGTTGCCGCTCAGCCAAAGCCCATGCACATACACAACCACCGTTCTCACCGATTGATGCCTACAAACGCAATTCGGCAATCACCGCACGGTTCGTGCTGGAAGATGCCGTTTCCATGGCGTCGGTGGCCGAAAGCCAACGGAACTGCCCGTGTTCCGCATCGCTTAACGTTATCGGTACCTTATTCTGCAGCCGCAACGAGAAGGCATGTTCGAGATTCAGCGTCACCCCCGCGGCGTACACCTTGCCGAAGGCCGGCAGGATCTCGTACACCTGCGTCCACTGCAAATTCACCAACACGCCTTGGGTGATTCCGGTTTCCTCGATGACCTCGCGTCGAGCCGCCGCATCGGCGGACTCCCCCCACTCCATGCTGCCCGTGACCGACTGCCAAAAGCCGGCCGGTCGGCGCCGCTCCAGCAGCAGAAATTCGCCCCCTTCCGTGTAGATCACGACCAAGACGGATTCGGGCCGGCGAAACTGCTGCACGGGTCACTCGATCTTGGGCGGAGTGCGCACGCGAATGTGCAGCTCTCTGAGCTGCGCCTCGCTGACTTCGGTCGGGGCATCCATCAGCAGGTCCGCCGCCGTCTGAGTCTTCGGGAACGCGATCACGTCGCGGATGCTGTCGGCGCCTGCCATCAGCATCGCCAGCCGGTCGAGTCCAAAGGCAATGCCGCCGTGCGGCGGCGCACCGTACTTGAGGGCATCGAGCAGGAATCCGAATTTCGAGCGCGCCTCTTCGGCCGTGATCCCTAATAGATCGAACACCACGGACTGCAGTTCTTGATTGTGGATGCGCACCGATCCGCCGCCGATCTCCGAGCCGTTCAGCACCATGTCGTACGCTTTGGCGGTCGCTTCTCCGGGGCTCGCCGCGAGCGCCGCATAATCCAAGTTGGCCGGACTGGTGAAGGGGTGATGCATGGCCTGCCAGCGCTTCGCATCGGCGTCCCACTCGAACATCGGAAAATCGACCACCCACAGCGGGCGCCAGCCGGGCGCAACCATCTTTAGATCCTCACCCACCTTGAGGCGCAGCGCGCCCAAGGCATCGCTCACCACCTTGGCCGTGTCCGCGCCGAAGAAAACCAAGTCCCCATCTTTGGCAGCGACGCGTTGCATGATGCCGTTGATCGCCGCATCGCTCAAGAATTTCAAAATCGGCGACTGCAAGCCTTCGCGGCCCTTGGCAAGCTCATTGACTTTGACGTAGGCGAGGCCCTTCGCGCCGTAGCGCGCCACGTACGCCGCGTAATCGTCAATCTCCTTGCGCGTCAGCTTGCCGCCCTGCGGCACGCACAGGGCGGTAACCCTGCCGCGAGGATCGGCGGCCGGTCCTGCGAACACCTTGAAATCGCAGCCCTTGACCAAGTCAGCTACATCGACCAGCTCGAGCGGCACGCGCAAATCGGGTTTGTCCGACCCGTAGCGGCGCATCGCTTCCGCGTAGCTCATGCGCGGCATGGGGCTCGGCAATTCAACACCCATGACCTGGCGAAAAAGTTGGTGCATCAGGCCCTCCATCAATTGCTGAATCTCTGCTTGATCCAGAAAGGAGGTCTCGATATCGAGCTGGGTGAATTCCGGCTGGCGATCGGCGCGCAAATCCTCGTCGCGGAAACATCGCACGATTTGATAGTAGCGATCGAATCCCGAGATCATCAGCAGCTGCTTGTAAATCTGCGGCGACTGCGGCAGGGCAAAGAACTTCCCGGCATGGGTGCGGCTGGGCACCAGGTAATCACGTGCACCTTCCGGGGTGGCCTTGGAGAGCATGGGCGTCTCGATGTCTACGAATCCCGCGTCATCCAAGTACTGACGCATGGCGCGCGTGATTCGATGGCGCAGCAATAATCGCTCCCGCATCTCTTCGCGGCGCAGATCCAGGTAGCGAAAGCGCAGCCGCACTTCCTCGCTCACCGTCTCGTCGAGCTGAAACGGCAGCGGCTCCGAGCGGTTCAAAATCTCCAGATCCTGGCACAGCACTTCGACCTGCCCGGATTTCAAATTGGCGTTTGCCGTCCCCGGCGGCCGTGCCCGCACCACGCCGGTTACCTTGAGCACGAATTCATTGCGCACGCGCTCGGCCGAGGCAAACATCTCAGCCTTGTCGGGATCGAACACGATTTGCAGCAAACCTTCGCGATCGCGCAAATCCACGAAAATGACGCCGCCGTGGTCGCGCCGACGATGGGCCCAGCCGGCAACGGTCACGACCTTGCCGATCAGCGACTCGTCGACCCGGCCGCAATAATGAGTGCGCATAAGCAAAAACAACCAAAAAGGGGGAAGCGCGCGATGCTAAGGCTTCGAGTGGGCCCGGGCAAGTCCTCTGCGGGCTTTAAGCCTCCGCCCAAAGCTAGCGGCGCCGCTTGACCTTGATCGACTTTTTCTTCAGGCGCCCACCGCGCGACGATCGGTTTGCGGCCGTGGGTTTTTGAGCGCTGGTGCTGCGTGAAGATTTCTCAACCGATTTCTGCGTCGATTTATCGCTGGATTTATCGGCCGATTTCTCCTTTGTGGCGGGCTCCTTCGCCGAGGCCGCCTCGGAAACCTTGGTCTCCGCTGTCTTGGCGTCCTTGCCTTCCTTGCCCTTCTCGTCCTTGGCGCCCTTATCGTCCTTCGCCGTCGAGTCCGCCTCTTTGGTCTCTTTCGGTGCGTCCGCCTCAGGCCGATCGGCCAGATTGCGCTGGTTATCCTTGTCGCCCTTGAAATCGGTCTCGTACCAGCCGCCGCCCTTCAACCGGAACACCGGTGCCGACATCAGCCGCTGCAGCTGCGATTTGCCGCAATCGGGACATTTTTTCAGCGGCGGATCGCTGACCTTCTGCATGGCCTCCAGCTCGTGGCCGCAGCTCTTGCACTGATACTCGTAAAAAGGCATGTATTTTTCTCTAAAAAAGGACTGGCGCTGTGAAGTATAGCGAAACCGTACGCCTTGCTTCACAGCACCAAGGTCTAGTGGAGGCGTTCCTTCTCGAACACCAGCTCGCCACGCTTCAGCCCGCCTCGCCGATCTTGTCGCGCGCATCATCGTCCAGGCGCAGAGTAATATCGCGCTCCGCCAGTCGCTGTCGCAGGCGACCCAACTGGATATCGACGATGGACCTGATCTGCTCGCGGCCCAGCGAATGAAACACCACGATCTCATCGACGCGATTGATGAATTCCGGCCGAAAATGCTGGGTGACCACCTGCATCACCGCCTCTTTCATTTTGGCGTAATTCGCCTCGCCGGAGAGCTCCTGAATGACCTGCGAGCCTAGGTTCGAGGTCATGATCACCACGCAGTTGCGAAAGTCCACGGTACGCCCCTGGCCGTCGGTGAGGCGCCCATCGTCCAGCACTTGCAGCAGCACGTTGAACACA
>Ga0193726_1001476_pt1 | contig 18409 bp, 17 predicted proteins | sample H2c1metaG_FD_144928 | JGI IMG/M metagenome (GOLD analysis project Ga0193726, IMG submission 144928) | Soil microbial communities from a riparian zone of the East river system, Colorado, United States - H2c1 | ecosystem: Environmental > Terrestrial > Soil > Riparian zone | place: USA: East River... | reverse complement strand
CTGGGGCGGTGGGGGGGTGGGCGTTGGCGATGGAGTCGGGGTGGGAGTGGGTGTCGGCGTGGGCGTCGGGGTAGGCGTCGGAGTCGGGGTCGGTATTGCGTTCGCCGAGAGTTGAGCAACAAAAGCATCGTTCCCGCCACTATAGGCACGAACGGGTGCTCCCCAGGTGTTGTCGCTGTAACCAGCGACGTAAGCGTTCTCGGTCGCGTCCAAAGCGACCGCCGTTCCGAAATCGGATCCAGTGCTTCCGAGGAAAGTATTGGAAAGCAAATTCCCGTTTGAATCCAACTTGCCGGCAAAAGCGTCGATGATTCCGCTGAATGCTCGATCGGGCGAGCCCCAGGTGATGTCGCTGTACCCGACAACATAAACATTACCGGTGAGTCCGACCGCAATCGCGTTTCCAACATCCTGCCCTGTGGTATCCCCCAGAAAAGTATTCCACGTGAGCGATCCCGCGGAAGTGAGTTTGGCGGCAAAGGCGTTTTGCGCCCCGCCGAATGGCCGAACCGGCGAGCCCCAGCTGACTCTGCCAAACCCCGCGACATAAACATTGCCCGTGAGATCGACCGCGACCGCGTTGCCGCCGGTGCTCCCGGTCGTTTCGCTGCTGTCACTGCCAAGGAAAGTGTTCCAGAGAAGATTTCCGTTGGAATCCATCTTTGCCGCGAAGGCGACATCGGTTCCACCAAACGCGCGCACCGGCGAACCCCAGCTCGCCGTACTAAAGCCAACCGCGTAAACATTACCGGTCGAATCAATCGCCACTGAACGGCCCATATCTGTCCCCGTGCCCCCCAGAAAAGTGCTCCAAAGAATGTTTCCGGTCGCATCGAGCTTGGCGACGAAGGCGTCGTAGATGCCGTTAAACGGGCGAACGGGCGAATCCCAACTCGCAGCACTGTAGCCTGCGACATAAACATTCCCGGTTGCATCGGCCGCGACCGCCTGGGCCGCGTCGTCTGCGACGCTCCCTAAGAAGGTGTTCCAAATCAGGTTCCCAGTGGCATCCACTTTAGCAACGAAGGCGTCATTGCTGCCACTAAATGCGCGCAGCGGCGAGCCCCATGTCCCATTGCTAAATCCAGCGACACAAATGTTGCCGGCCCCATCGACAGACACTCCCTGTGCGCCTTCATCAGAGCTTCCCCCAATAAACGTGTTCCAGATCAGCGCGCCGCTTGAACTGAGTTTGGCAACGAAAGCATCGTAACCGCCGGTATATGGGCGAACCGGTGATCCCCATGACGCGTTGCTTAGTCCCGCGACATAAACGTTACCCGTCGCGTCGGTCGCCAGCGCATAACCCTGATCGTCCTGCGTGCTGCCGAGGAAAGTGTTCCACGTCAGAGTCGGATCGATGAAGAGTGGCTGGTCATGGTCAAATGAGCCGGCCGAAAAACCGACCTCGCGCTGACCGCGCATGGCAAATGCCACCGAAACGGGAACGCGTTTGCCGTCGCGCTCCTGCCACGCCTTGGGCGCGCTTTCGTTCATGGAGCCGGTCGCGAAATCGACCCGCAATGAGCCATCGTTCGCAAGGGCGACCGCCGCATTGTAGCGGAGATGGATCTTCGCCACGTCCGCGTTCGGCTCGATTCGGTAGGTGCTGCGAGCAATCCCGGCGGCCGGCGCATCGTAGCTCAGGGTGATACCGTTCCAAAGATTTCGATAGGCGATTTTTGAGAGCGCGCGAGGCCGCTGAGACTCACTCGCCGCGGAATCGCTTAACGGATCGACCGGATGCGCATCGACGAACTCGACCTTCAGCATGTGCGATCCTGTTCCGACATAAAGCGTGTCAGCAGCAAAGCCGAGAACGTGGCCGGCTGAGGTAAACTGATGAATTTGGGCCGGCGTCGCAGCTCGATTGGTTCCGGTCGTGTGGAACGCGAAAAAGAGACCGGCAAAAATCAACAAAAACAGCGGCAGACCAAACGTTAGGCAAAGAGAAGGAGGAAATTTTTTCATGGCTCGTTCGGTGATGTGCGTTTGCAACCGACTGGTCAAGACATGTTTATTCTTTTGCGTTAAAAAGATTGATTACGGCGATGAAATGTTGAAGAAACACCCGGCAAAGTTACGCCTCTTGCAGAAAGAGAATTGCAGGAGCGCAAATCCGGTTGATTCTTCGGCGATTACCATGCGAATCCTTTCCGGAATTCAATCCAGCGGCCGCCTGCATATCGGCAATTTCTTCGGCATGATGGAGCCGGCCATCGCGCTCCAGGCCGAGGGCGAGACATTTTATTTCATCGCCAATTATCACGCCCTGACCACGGTGCAGGATCCCGCCTTGATGCGGGAGAACAGCTGGCGCGTCGCGGTCGACCTCCTCGCCTGTGGGCTCGATCCCGACAAGGGCGCGCTCTTTTTGCAAAGCGACATCCCGCAAGTCACCGAGCTTGCCTGGATCCTTTCGACTGTTGCCCCGAAGAGCCTCTTAGAGAAAGCGCACTCTTATAAGGATAAGATCGCCCGTGGTCTGTCCGCGTCAGCCGGGCTCTTTGGCTATCCCGTTCTCATGGCGGCCGATATTCTCATTTATGACAGCGACGTGGTGCCGGTTGGGAAAGATCAGAAACAACACATTGAGATCACGCGCGACCTGGCCATGAAGATGAATGAAACCTTCGGGGAGATATTCAAGCTGCCCGAGGCCAGGATCAAAGCGGCCACGGAGACGGTGCCCGGACTCGATGGGCAAAAAATGAGCAAGAGTTATGGCAACACCATCGATCTGTTTGGGGATGAGAAGGAAATGCGTAAACGAGTCATGAGCATCGTGACCGATTCTTCTCCGGTGGAATCGCCAAAAGACCCGGCCAAATCAGTCATCTTTCAGCTTTACTCCCTGATCGCAAACGAAGCGGAGCTAAAAACCATGCGGGACCGCTTTACTGCCGGCGGAACCGGTTACGGAGATTTCAAGAAGGAGCTCTTCGACAAGCTCTGGAATTATTTCGCGCCCATGCGGAAACGGCGCGAGGAGATACTGGCTGACAAGGGCTATGTGGATGGCGTGCTACAGCGCGGAGCGGAGAAAGCCAGCGCCGCAGCCGACAAAGTCATGGAGCGGGTGCGCAAAGCAACGGGACTCGAGCGAAAGCCCTGACGCTCGAAGGTGCTCATCGGGGGATTCACCTCCAACCACACACGTCGAGGCGCGGCCCGGGCTTTAGTCTCGCCAGAAAAACTCGACGGAATACTGGCCGAATTCCCGAAGAAGCAAATGGTTAGTCAGGCCGGCCTTCCCAAGAAGACGGCGGCATTCTGGAATGTCACATTGCTGGTGGTGAAACTCGAAGACCGCGCTGTCCGTCTTTTCGCATAAAGAGGCATAGTTGCGCAGGAACAATTCCTCGGCTCCTTCGATATCGCATTTTAGTAGATCAATGCGGTTCCAGTCAGTCACCAGTTGATCGAGATCGATGAACGGCACACGCTTTTTGCGACCTCCGCTCCCGCTTAAGATTGTATTTTCTCCATGAGACGGACTCTCGGCGATGAGAGCTTCGCCCGAGCGTTCCCCGGCGAGGCCGTGGAGCGCGCGAATTTTGCCGGAAAGAAGATCGTTGTTAACGGACAGACGCTGAAGCAATTCAGCATAGGTCGATGGCGAGCCCTCAATCATGAGTAGTTCAAATCCGCTTCGGCCGCGCTGGAGAAAGGCATCGGCCACGCGCAATGTGAAAAACCCAACATTGGCGCCGAGATCGAGGATACGGGCGGTGGCGGGCGTCGATTTTTCAAGCAGCCGCTTGAGCGGAACGTCATATTCGCCATCGACGAAAATGTCGTTGTAAATCATCCAGTCGTTATAATTGAGAACTCGAATCACGAGTCCTGATTTTAGCGTCCACGAAGGATTGAGACGCATCCAGACCCATTTGCGCAGTTTCCATTTGAGCGCATCGGGAATGAAGGCGGTAAAAACGCGAGCACTCATCTGATGATCCTCTCGCGTCAAACCGCAGAAGCGGCCGGGGCGTGACCGTTCGGTTTCAGCTCTGCGAATATCAAACGCCCGGCCGTGGTCTGCAGCGCACTCGACACGATAACGGGCCTGGTCTTGCCGAGGTAAGGCCGCGCATGATTGACGACAATCATCGTGCCGTCGGGCAGGAAGCCGACTGCCTGATGCTGTTCTCTGCCTTCCTTGACCAAATTCAGCTCAAGCTCATCGCCCACGATGACCGCCGGCCGCAAGGCCCTAACGAGGTCATTGAGATTCAGCGTTGCCACCCCTTGCAGGCGGGCGATCTGGCTCAGGGCAATGTCGTTTGTTAGCAAACGCGCCTGCAAAACTTGCGCCGTTCTCACCAGACGCGAATCGACCGGCCCCTCCCCTTCCTCGGCGGTGCTTTCGTGAATCGTTAGTTCGAGCTCCGGCGAACGCTGCAACTGATTCAGAATCTCGAGACCGCGCCGCCCGCGCTCCCGTTTAATCGGGTCGCGCGCGTCCGCCAGAATTTGAAGTTCTCCCAGAACAAAACGCGGCACGATCAGCGCGCGACTGAGAAATCCCGTGGCGCACAAGTCCGCGATGCGCCCGTCGATGATGATGTTGGTATCGACCAACAAAGGTTCATGCTGAGTGGTCTCGCGCGTGAATCGCACGTAAGGAATGATAAGCGAGAATTCATCGCGATTACTTCGCATCGCCAGCATCATGCCCAGATAAGCAGCCGTGGAATAAACCGTCAGACGCGCGACCCATTGAGTGGATTCGGATTGGAAGTGCAGAACGTCCGACGCGATCAGCAGATTGGCGCAAATCATCCCCAGCAGCAGGCCGAAAGTGGCCGAAGAAAAAGCCCGCAGAGAAAACCCTTTCAAGAGCCGGTCCGACAGGACAACCGCGAGGCCGATAACCAGTCCAGTAACCAGGCCCAGCGGGGCATTATCGACCAGCGAGGAGCCAACATTGGCTCCGATGGCGGCGCAAAAGGTGATAAACAACACCCGCAGGAGATTGACCGTAAACAACGGCGTCATCTGTCTCCTTCGCTCGAGCGGCGGCCGGGTTTTGGCTCAAGGTTCGGCTTCATTTTACTGGTGCTATCCCGGTAGAACAGCACACCGTGTGCTCGGAGGTTCGCTACAAGCGCGCGAATATCGTTGGCCAGTTCCTGGTTAGTCAGCAGAGCGGGCAGCAATCCCTTTCCTTCCCGCGCTTCTTTGAACACCTGTGAGGCGGATTGCACTGTCTTGCGAGCATCCCCCAGCAGGAGTTGAAGATCATCAGCGTCTTTGCCCACCGATCCCATCGCGGCGTCCGCTTTATCGATTACGCCGTCCAGCTTTTTCGTTGAGACGCTCAACGAAGCCGTGGCCGAATTAAGATGGTCAAAGGTCTGCTTGAGATTCTCCATGTTCGCAGGCGAAAGCGCCTCCTGGTTCAATCGGGTGACAGTGCTGTCGACGTTCTGCACGGCTTTCCGCAAGTCGTTAACCAATTCACCGCCCTCGCGCGTCAGGTCGTCCATTCCCGTTTCGCGCGTGCCTTCAATGGTGGAATCCTTTGGCACAAATGAAGTGGGCGCCCCCGAAGGCATGGAGACGTTAACAAAGCGGTCGCCTAACAAGCCGGAGCTGCCCACGGTAAACCTGCTCCCGGCAGGAATTTTCACGTAATCGTAAATGCGCAGAGGCACCTCGACACCATTGCCTGTCTTAACAAGGCGCGGCCCACCTGAAACGCGGCCGATCTTTGCCCCCGCCAGCAGAACATCCGAACCCTTCAACAGTCCACTGGCATCGGAAAAACGAATGTTCAGCCCGTAGTAGGTCTTGAATCCTTCGCCGAGCCGGCCGAACTGCACCACCAAGGCTGCCAGCATCGCGAGCCCGACAAAGACAAAGGCTCCGACCTTAAATTCCAATCCGCGATCTTGTGCCGACATGCGAGAACAACTTCAACTGGTCGCCAAGGTTCCTCAACACCGGGTTTTTAGAGTTGGGATCTTTGTAGCGGCGGTCTATGACCGTCGCATTCTTTACCATGTTAATTTGCGACGGTCACGGACCGCCGCTACAGAAGACGTCCGTATTTAAAACGCCGGCTGGCTCTCCGAGCGGCCAAGGAGGAAATCTTGCAGAATCGGGTCGCCGTTTGCCTGCAATTCCTGCGGCGTTCCATAAAAATAAATCTGCCCTTCGTGCAGGTAGGCGATGTGATTTGCAACGTGAAACGCGCTCTTCATATCGTGAGTGACCACGACGCTTGTCATCCCAAAGCGCTCCTGTAGGCGCATGATCAGGCGATTGATGCTGTCCGATACCACAGGATCGAGCCCGGAAGTTGGCTCATCATAAAGAACACACGATGGCTGCCGGATGATGGAACGCGCCAGCCCGACCCGCTTCTTCATTCCGCCGCTCAGGCTCACCGGCATTTTTTCTTCCTGCCCTTCCAACTCGACGACCTCCAGCATTTCGCGAACGCGGTCGCGCAGAACCTGCGGATCGCGTTCACCCGCTTCGCGCAAGGGGAAGGCCACGTTTTCCGCAACGGTCATCGAGTCGAACAGTGCCGCGCCCTGGAACAGGATGCCAACTTTCTGCCGGATCGCAGCAAGCTGCCTTTCCGTTAGGCCAATGATATTCCGCCCATCGACCCAGATCTCGCCCTCGGTTGGATTCATCAGGCCGATGAGATGCTTTAGCAGAACGCTCTTCCCGCCACCGCTGCGGCCGATAATGGCGAGCGTTTCACCCCGGGCGACGTCGAGCGTCACGCCACGCAGGATTTCCTGCTCTCCTATTCGCTTCACGAGCGAACGCACGGCAATCATCGGCGGATGATCTTCTCCCCTCCCCATTAGCGTTGTAGCTACCGACGTCTCTGGCGGCGGAAATGGCGTGTTCATTGTTGAATTCAACGTTCCACTTACTGATATCCCGCCGGGAAGATGACGTTTAGGAACATGGTCAGGAAAAAATTAACGATCAGAACCGCGACCGACGCGTTAACCACGGCTTCCGTTGTCGCTTTGCCGACGCCGACCGCGCCTTCGCGGGCGTTCAACCCCTTGTGACAGCTGATAAAGACAATCAGGATTGCGAAACAGATCGCTTTCGTCAGCGCCATGATGATGTCGCGCGTCCCTGTCCAACGGACCATGTTGGCGACAAAATATGGCCCATAGACGCCGAGCAGGTGAACGGCAATGAAGTAGCCGGCAAGAATCCCAAAGGCGATGCACTCCGACACCAGCAGGGGCATTGAGACGATGATCGCGAGCATCCGCGGGACAACGAGGTAATCGACCGGATAAACCGCCAGCGCCCGCAGTGCGTCAATCTGCTCAGTCACTTTCATCGTTCCGATTTCCGCGGACATAGCCGCGCCGACACGGCCGGTCACCATTAACGCCGTCAGCACAGGGCCAAGCTCCCGGCAGAGTGAAACAGAAACGACCGCGCCTACGCCCGAACCGATGCCGAGCTTGGAAAATTGGAAATAGGTTTGGGCCGCGAAGACCGCGCCGGTGAATGCGCCGGTGATAATCACGACCAGCTGTGAGAGCAGCCCAATCTCAACGACTTGCCGGAGAAACAGCGTCCAGCGGAGGCGATGAGTAAACAGCGAGCGAAACGTGTCCGCGGCGAGAAGGACGACTTCCCCGATATAGTTTAAGAACGAAATAACGCTCCGGCCAACCGCGTTAAAAAGCCGGACCATGATTTGAGAGAAGGATCTCCCGCGTAATCAGCGCAACCTAGGCGGAGAGCAATTGAGTCTTTGTCTTCGAGCGCAGCTCCGGCGAAACAGCGCCGATAAACCGCGCATCCAGATCGAGCTTCCGAAACATTGCGCGAATCTCGCGGAGTGTAATGACGGGCTCCTCCAGCTCCATGTAAACGAGGTCGTGATTGCTATCCACCTTGTAGCGCAGGCCCGGGACCGCTTCGAGCTGATGGTCCAGCTCCAGGATCTTGTTCAGATCCCGCACGCCGGCGGCATAAACCTCGAGCTCAATCATGAGACGAGCACCTTACAAACCGAGGCGGCATCGTGCAACGCCCATTCGGCGAGGCAGGAACATCCCGCTCCAGCTTTTGACGGCAACAACTCTTCTCGCGTCTTGCTCGCCACGTATGCCCCCTCACCTCCATCCTCTCCCCGCGTTGCGGGGCGAGGAAGAAGAAGCGCACCATCGCGCTCCTTTCCCCTCGCCCTTCTCGGAAGGGAGAGGGTGAGGGTGAGGGATGACGCGCAACACTTCCGATTGCATCCATTGCCGACACGAGTAGAAAAGGAGGCGTAACATGAAACGTGTTCGCTACCTGTTGCTCGCCGCGAGTGGCCTCTTTTCGTGCCTGTGGCTGGCGGGTTGTGAAATGGAGCCGCAAGGAATCCAACAGGCGCGCGCCGCCGCCCTGCAAGGCATTCAATCGGAGCCCCCGGGCGACTACTTCATCGGACGCCGCTATTACAAACCGGATTTCAAATTCTGGGGTTACGTGCGCAAGCCCGGCCAGCCATGGTCGACCGCGCAGCTCGTCATGCTGAATGAAAAACAGAAACTCGCGCCGGACCGCGCAGCGCTAAGTTTCGGGAGCGATAACAATTACGAGTACAAGCTGATTGGCTATTTCAGCGGAGAAAAGGTTTACGAACCGGCCAGCAACGGGATCTACCCCGAATTCGTCCTCAAGGATATCAAACTGATTTCGACCACTCCCCCGGCAATTTTTAAGAGCCAGGTGGATGGGGCGGCACAATCAGCCGTCACACGGCTGACCATTGAAAGACCCGGCTACTAACTCCGGCGGTCCGGGAAAGCGCGACGCGCTCGCCCAGGAGTTTTTTCGCTATCTCCAGGTCGAGCGAAACGCGTCGGCGCAAACCATTCGGGCGTACGCGCAGGCGCTCGAAGCGTTTCGTTCGAGAAACACAGTCCCCTGGAAGCGCTGCAGCACACAAACATTCCGGGATTATCTCTTCGAGCTGATGAAATCGAAGCAGGCGCGCTCCTACATCCGCCTGCAATTCTCGGCCTTCCGAACATTTTACCGGTTCCTGGTCGCGCGAAAAAAACTGCGCCTCGACCCGTTGCGTGATTTGCAGCTGCCGAAACTGGAAAAAAAACTGCCCCTGGTTTTAACGCGTCTGCAAATCGATGAGCTGCTTTCAGCGCCGCTGAAACAAAAGAAAAGCCGGGCCGCCGCTTCGTGACGTCGCGATCATGGAGCTTTTTTACAGCAGCGGTTTACGTTTAAGCGAACTGGCCAGTCTCAATGTCGCCGATGCCGACTTGTACACCGAGTCCGTGCGGGTCCTCGGCAAAGGCCGGAAAGAGCGCGTTTGCCCGGTCGGCCTGCCTGCGCTGGAAAGCATCTCGCGATACCGTCAGGCCGCGCAGGTCCATTCCGGCCCGCTTTTTATCAACAAATCCCGCAAGCGCATGTCCGCGCGATCGATCTGGCTCACCTTGAAGCGTTACCTGTCGGAGACGTCGATCCCGATCTCGATCAGTCCACACAAATTGCGACACAGCTTCGCCACCCACATGCTGGATGGCGGAGCGGATCTCCGCAGCGTCCAAGCCTTGTTAGGCCACGCCAGTTTATCGACCACGCAGATCTACACTCACGTAACCGTCGAGCGGCTGAAAAAAGCCTACTCCGAAGCGCATCCGCGGGCGTAAGTCGCTGATTTGGAGTTTTGGAGTGGTGGGATGGTGACGCCCCGAAAAACATTACTCCATTACTCCACCGATCCATTACTCCGGGCGAAGCGGAGCGCACCCTAGCTCGCGCTGGCCGGCTGACTGCCGTGCGGCTCAGCCGCCTTGAAGACGAGCTTACCGTTTTCCGCCACGACGTGGACCACATCGCCTGGCTTCACATTTCCGCGAAGCAACTCTTCCGCGAACGGATCTTCGAGATATTTCTCGACCGCGCGCCGCATGGGCCGCGCTCCGTACTGCGGATCGTATCCCTTCTCGATGAGAAATTCCTTCGCGCCGGTTTCCAGGTCGATGTGAACTTCCTTGGCTTTGACTCGGGCCAGAACCTTGTCGACCTCGAGTTCCACGATCTGCATCAGGTCAACCTTGGTCAGCTGATGGAAGACGATGATATCGTCCAGCCGGTTGATGAACTCCGGTTTGAACGCCTTCTTCGCTTCCTCGAGCAGCTTGTCGCGCATGGTATCGTACTCATGCTCGCCAACCGGCTTGGTCGCGCCAAAGCCCATGGTCGTCTGTCTGCGCAGGGTCTCGGCACCGACGTTGGACGTCATGATGATGATGGTGTTTCTGAAATCAATCTTTCGGCCTAACGAATCCGTGATCTTGCCGTCTTCCAGGATCTGGAGCAGCAGATGCATTACGTCGGGATGCGCCTTTTCGATTTCGTCGAACAAAACGACCGAATACGGCCGGCGCCGAACCGCTTCCGACAGTTGCCCGCCCTCCTCGTAACCGACGTAGCCCGGAGGCGATCCGATCAGGCGCGAGGCGGTGAATTTTTCCATGTACTCCGACATGTCGATCTGAATGAGCGCGTCGCGATCGCCGAACATGAATTCGGCCAATTTCTGTGCGAGGAAAGTTTTGCCGACACCAGTCGGGCCCAGGAAGATAAATGAGCCAATCGGGCGCCGCGGATCTTTCAAGTCCGCGCGGCTGCGGCGCAGCGCTTTCGAAATGGCTGTGACCGCTTCGTTCTGGCCGATGACCTTGCCCTTGATCTCGTCCTCCATCTTGAGCAGCTTCTCGGTCTCAGCCTGCTCCATCCGCTGTAGCGGAACGCCGGTGACCTTCGAGATGATGTGCATCATGTCTTCGCCGGTCACGAGCACTTCCTTTTCCTCGCGTTCCTCACGCCATTTCGCGAGAATGTTTTCCAGCTTTTCCTTGGTCTGCTTCTCACTGTCGCGCAGTGAAGCGGCCTTCTCGAAGTCCTGTGCCTTGATCGCGGCTTCCTTCTCAACCCGGATCTCTTCGATCTCTTTCTCGATCTCCTTGACGTTTGGCGGCCTGGTCATGGCATTGATGCGGGCGCGCGCGCCAGCCTCGTCCATGACATCGATCGCCTTGTCCGGCAGAAAGCGCCCAGTGATGTAACGCTCGGAAAACTTCACCGCCGTCTCGAGAGCTTCGTCAGTCAGCTTGGCTTTGTGGTGAGCCTCGTACTTCGGACGCAGGCCTTTGAGAATCTCAATGGCCTCATCAATCGTCGGCGCATCCACTTTGACCGTTTGGAATCGTCGTTCGAGCGCCGCGTCTTTCTCGATGTACTTGCGGTACTCGTTCATGGTGGTGGCGCCCACGCACTGCAATTCCCCACGGCTCAAGGCCGGCTTAATGATGTTGGACGCGTCCATCGCGCCTTCCGCCGAGCCGGCGCCAACGATGGTGTGCAGCTCATCTATAAATAGAATGACGTTCTTTGAACGGCGGATCTCGTCCATGACCGCCTTGATCCGTTCCTCGAACTGCCCGCGATATTTCGTTCCGGCAACCATGAGCGCCAAATCGAGTGTGATAACACGCTTGTCGCGCAGCAGCTCCGGCACATTGCCGCAGGCAATTTCCTGCGCGAGTCCTTCGGCGATCGCGGTCTTGCCGACGCCGGCTTCGCCAATCAACACCGGATTGTTCTTCGTGCGCCGGCAGAGAACCTGGATGACGCGCTCGATTTCATTGCGACGGCCGATGACAGGATCGAGTTCGCCCTTCTTGGCCAGCTCAGTCAGGTCGCGACCAAAGGCACGAAGCGCTGGTGTCTTAACATCCTTCTTCGATGTCGGTTCGCCGGGTTCGCCTTCCACTTCCGGAGGCGTGAAATTTGGATCGAGCTCTTTCAGGATCTCGTTGCGCGTGCGCTCGATGTCGACCTCAAGACTCTTGAGGACCCGCGCCGCGACGCCTTCGCCTTCGCGAAGTAATCCGAGAAGGATGTGCTCGGTGCCGACATAAGAATGATTGAGCGCCTTGGCTTCCTTGCCTGCGAGCGCGAGAACTTTCTTCACGCGCGGCGTGTAGGGAATGTTGCCCACCATCTTGGTCTCGGGTCCTGAGCCGACCTGTTTTTCGACCTCCATGCGGACCGTCTCGAGATCGAGCCCCATCTTCTGGAGGACGTTGACGGCCACGCCCTGGCCAAGCTTGATCAAGCCAAGCAAAAGGTGCTCGGTTCCGACGTAGTTATGGTTAAACCGGTCGGCTTCCTTGCGGGCAAGCGCCAGGACTTGCTGGGCGCGGGGGGTAAAATTATTCATCGTTCGATGGAGAGGTAGCGGCACCGTTGCCCGACTCCCTCACTAGTTTACTAATATCAGGTTTAGGGAAGACTTTCAAACGCTCACGGATGATTTGCGCGCGCAGATGGTCGCGCTCTTCCGCGTTTAGCTTTCGTTGCGAGCTCTTTTGGAGATGCGCAGGCTGCGTATCGATGAAGAGTTCGTCGATTGGCAGCCGCCGATCTTCCGGAAACGCGCCGAGATCGACTCCAAGTTTCATGATGGAGAGAAGATTGAGGGCTTCTTTCGAACTCATGGCGTGCGCATAAGTCAAAACGCCGTAAGCGCGGCCAATCTGGTCCCACAAAGTGTTCGATCGTTTCTGAATCAGGACCTGTCGGGCATCATGTTCCTTTTCGATGATCGTTTCGATGACTTTGCTCAGGCGCGCAATAATTTCTTCCTCCTTCTCGCCTAACGTCGTCTGGTTGGAGATTTGGAAAAGATTTCCCATCGCTTCCGTGCCTTCGCCGTAGAGTCCGCGAACAGCCAAACCGATTTTGCTCACGGCTTGAATGACCTGGTTAATCAACTCGCTCAATACAAGGCCCGGCAGATGCAGCATGGCCGACGCGCGCATCCCTGTTCCGACATTCGTTGGGCAAGCGGTCAGATATCCAAGTTTATTGTCGTAGGCGAACTCGAGTTTTCCTTCGAGCGCGCTGTCGATCTTATCGACCAGCTTGAAAGCCTGTTTCAATTGCAGCCCCGACCGGATCGACTGCATGCGCAGATGATCTTCCTCATTAATCATGATGCTCAGCGTCTGCCGCCGATTCATGACCACTGCGCTGCCAACTCCTTTGGCCGCATGTTCGCGGCTAATCAGGTGGCGCTCCACCAGCACCTGCTTCTCCAGGGCGGAAAGGTCTTGCAGCACTTCCGAGAAAGAATCCTGCATCTCCGGCAATTCCTCCACGCGCGGACGGATGAGCTCCAGCACTTCAATGCGCGCGGGCTTTTTGCCCCATCCGGGAAATGCGCGGTTTCTCAGGTTGCGGGCAAGGCGCACACGGCTGCTGATGACAATCTGATGATGCGGCCCTTCACCGCGAAGCCACTCCCCCGCGGTCGACATGACATTGGCAAATTTCATAAGCCTTCGGTCAACTGGCTGCCATCTCGTGCTCGAGCTGCTTGATTTGGTCGCGCAGACTCGCAGCGCTCTCCGCCACCGCCTTCTCAAGGTCCGCGGCTAACGATTTCATGCGATCAGAGAGTTCCATATTGCGATGCGCATGCTGCGGCAATTTGCCGACGTGCTCGGTTCCTTTGTGCATCGCTTTCAAAAGCGTGTTCAATCCTTCCAGGAAAGTTTGATAGCATGAGCTGCACCCGAGCCGGCCTGTCTTCTTGAAGTCGGCCTGCGTGTAGCCGCAAACGGGGCACTTTTGCGTGGTCGCCCCCTTCTCGATCTCTTCCGCGGCGCCGATGCCGAGCAATAGATCGGCCAGCGCAAAGCCGGTCGGATCCTGGACCCCCTTCTCTTTCGAGCAGGCGTCGCACAAGTTTACCTTCTGCATTTTCCCTTCAAGAATTTGCGTCAGGAAAACGGTCGCATCATTACATTTGCAAACGTCGCACAACATCTCTTTAAAAAGTTAGACCTCTAATGCTAGCAATAATTCAACCACCGCCACGCCTGAGTGATGCGGCGTTTTTTCAGGAATAAATCGGCGTTCCACCCTCACGGGTGATTTCCCGGAATCGCGCAATCATCCTCGTGCTGATCGGGCCTGGTTTCCCCGTGCCGATGCTTCGTCCATCCGCGCGAATAACAGGGATGACCTCCGCCGCCGTGCCGGTCAGGAAACATTCGTCCGCTATGAAAACGTCGTGGCGGGTAATATCGGTTTCCGTGATCCGAATTCCGAGCTCTGCGGCAATTTCGAAAGCCACAGCCCGGGTAATCCCGCGCAGCGCTCCGGCTGAGATCGGCGGCGTAAAGATGTGGCCGTTCTTGATGATAAACACGTTGTCCGCCGTGCATTCGGCAACATTGCCCTGGTCGTTTAACATCAACGCCTCGTCCGCGCCGGCGAGATTCGCTTCGATCCTCGCCATCACGTTGTTGAGATAATTGAGCGATTTGACCGCCGGATTGAGCGAAGCCGGATTGGTCCGGCGAGTCGCGCAAGTCACCACAGAGAGCCCGTTCTCGTACATTTCTTTCGGATAAAGCGCGATGGCGGCGGCGATGATGATCACGCTCGGCTTCTTACATTGCGCGGGATTCAGGCCAAGGTTCCCGACGCCGCGTGTGAGAAGAAGGCGGATATAACCTTCGCGCATGTCGTTCTTGCGGATGGTTTCCACTAACGCCTCCGTCATCTCTGCGCGCGAAATCGGAACATCCAGGCAAATCGATCGCGCGGAATCCCACAGCCTTTGCAGGTGCTCTTCGAGACGAAAGACGCGGCCGTTGTAGAAACGAATTCCTTCGAAGACACCATCCCCGTAGAGAAGGCCGTGATCGAAGACCGAGATCTTGGCATCCGACTCCGGATAAAATTTTCCGTCGATATAGATGGTCGACTCCTTGGCCGCCGTTGAAGGCGTCGCGCCTGCGCGGCTGTCCACCGCCGGCTTAACGTTCTTGGATGCCGCGGCCTCTTTCTTGGGTTCGTCCAGTACCATGGTGTCAGCGGAGCTTGTTTTCATAGGTGCAAAGAAAATTTCGGGCCTTTCCCGCGCAATTCAAGGGACAACTGCATGGCATGGAGGGTCGAGCTCCTGAGAGACCGCACACCCGGCGTCGCAGGAGCTCCGCCCTCCATTATCAAAAGCGCGTGCAAACGCCTCGAATAATCTCCTTCGACCTATTGGAGTGCGCCGTCGGCCATGTGCAATTGCCGATCACCCCGATCGGCCAGGCGGTTGTCATGCGTGACCACCAGGAGCGTTTTGGCCCGGTCGCGCGCCAGCTTCAACAGGAGGTCGACGATCACGTCACCGGTTTTCGAATCCAGATTACCCGTCGGTTCGTCGGCAAAAATGATCTGTGGATCGTTCGTTAGGGCGCGGGCAATCGCCACGCGCTGTTGCTCGCCGCCTGAAAGCTCGGCTGGAAGGTGGGCCATCCGGTCTGCCAGGCCGACAGCTTCAAGGCTCTGCTCGGCTTCGAGCCGCCCCACCTTGCCGCCGATCATCGCCGGCAGCGAAACATTTTCCAAGGCAGTCAATTCGGGGAGCAGAAAATATCCCTGAAAAACGAAACCCATCCTTCCGTTTCGAAACCGCGCCTGCTCTGCCGAGCTGCCGCGATAAAGCGCGGTCCCTTCAAACTCGATTTCGCCGGCATCGGGCCGCTCCAAACCGGACAAGGTGTACAGCAGCGTCGTCTTTCCCGCGCCCGAAGGGCCGCAAAGAAACACCGCTTCGCCTTTTTGAATCTCCAAAGAAACCCCGCAAAGCACTTCGATGTGCCGCTTTCCAATCGTAAAGGAACGATGAAGGTCCCGCGCGACGAGCTGCGGCTGGCCATTTGCGGTCTGGGGCATGGCCAAATGATTACAGGATTTGGGAGGGAATTGCGAACGCGGCCTTCGCGGTGTCTTTCTCTTTTGTAGCGGCGGTCTGAAAGCCCGGCCTCTCCCCGCAAGCGGGGCGAGGAAGAAGACGATGTCGCCCAGCGTGTTGAACACACCCCTGATAGGGGAGGGCGGAGCTCCTGCGACGCCGGGGGCGTGCCGTCTCGCAGGAGCTCGACCCTCCAGTGGCCTCCGGCGCATTCACACATGCCGTCGCGCCCGTACACAAGAAAGCCGCCACGCATCGGTCGTGGCGGCTCTCCGTCAGCTGAGCCCTGTTTAACCCATTCCCAGCGAAGCAAGCGTCGGCTCGTCAATCGCAGCCGTCGTATAAAGTCCATGATCCCGTTGATAATCCGCCAGGGCCGCGCGTGTCAGCGGGCCGAGGAGACCATCAACTTCACCTTCATAATATCCTTCCTGCTGCAAGGCGGTCTGCACGTTGGCGATCACCTGGTCCGGCGGAAGATCGTTATAGGCGTAGATCGGTCCGTCGTACGGATAATATGAATAGGCGTTGTCATATCCCCATGCCGGATACCACCAACCGCCGTCCCAAAAATAATAACCGCCGCCGATCAGCACGATGCGCGTGTGATGCGAGCGCCACCAGTTATGATCGTGCCACTGCGAGTGATAGGAGCGGAACGCGGCATAATTATGTCCCTGCCATCTTTCGCTTCCGGCAATGCGCGCGCCGGCATTGAAGCGGGCACTGGAGATGCGCGGATTCGCCGTGTTACTGAGGTTAAAATGCTGCACCTGGCCGCGGGTGTAGACCTGGTTTTGATTCCTGACCGCCGTCTGGGTGTTCAGGCGCGACTGCCATGTTGGGCTCGTCGCGGTGCTCCGGCGGTAGAACGCCGGATTCTGCGTCTGGGTATGCACCTTTGGGGCTACCTGGGCCTGACCATGGACCTGCGGCTGCTGCGCCTGCACCTGCTGCACCCTGGCCGGCTTGTTAGGCACGTTTTGCTGCTGCTGGTCCGCTTGTTCGCCGTACACTGATGCCACGGCAAACACCGAACAAATTAATAGAGTGTTTGTATTCATATGCTTTGAAGTCTCGAAGTTTTTTGACAGTTGGTTACGCTGATTTATTCAACCCCCTAAATCGCGCGCGGTTGCGCCTTTGCGCGGACCTTCAATCCTCCGTCTGCTGACGAACGGCTTCGAAGAGAACGATGGCTACTGACGTCGCAAGGTTAAGACTCCGTGTCCCTTCCATCGGGATGGTCAGGCAGCTGCCGAGGTTGTCTTCCAGGAGCGCCTCCGGCAGACCTTTAGTCTCGCGGCCAAAAACCAGAAAATCACCCTTCTGAAAATTGGCCCGGTAATACGGCCGATCGGTTTTGGTGGTCAGGTAGAAGTAACGCGCATCCGGCGATTGGGCGTTCTTCAGAGCGGCCAGGGAATCCCAGGTCGAAACCGAGACCTCGGCCCAATAATCAAGACCCGCTCGCTTCAGGGTTTTGTCGTCGAGCGAAAAGCCGAGCGGCTTGACGAGATGCAGTCGCGATCCCGTCGCGAGGCACAGTCGTCCAACGTTGCCCGTATTCGGCGGGATCTCCGGTTCGACGAGGACGACGTTGAACACACAGCAACTGCAGCCATGTAACCCGCTGCGTCAAACCAGTCTGCGACTCAAACCGGCGCGCGCAGAACGTGGCCATATTCGCAGCCACGGTGTGTCATCCCGAAGCAGCCGGAGGACGCTGAGGGATCCCTCAATTGGGAATCCACGTCACGCCAGTTATCCCGAACGCGTGGCCAGGATGGTTGGCTCAGTGTTCCCGACGCGGCGCTCGGTTATTCGCGTGACGTCATTCTCGCGTGAGGGATCCTTCGCCGTCTCCGCAGGCTCAGGATGACAGAAAGGGAGCGCGCGAACTAATTGCCTACAATTTGCCGGCGATGAATTTCTCCAGCTTCACGATGTCAGCGGCAAACTTTCGAATGCCCTCGGCGGTTTTCTCGCTGGCCATGGCGTTATCGTTTAGGAGGTAGCGGAACTTTTTCTCGTCGAGCTCCAGCCGCTGCACATCGGCCGACTTCGCCTTTTGCGGATCGAGTTTGCGCGGAAGCGGATCCGAGCTCTGCGATAATTCCTTCATCAATTCAGGACTAATCGTGAGCGCGTCACAACCGGCGAGCTCGCGGATCTGCCCGATGTTCCTGAAGCTTGCGCCCATGACTTCGGTCTCGTAGCCAAACTTTTTGTAATACGTGTAAATCTCGTCGACCGACTGCACGCCCGGATCTTCCGCGCCGACGTAGTCGCGTTTATTTTCCTTCTTATACCAGTCGTAAATGCGCCCAACGAATGGTGAGATCAGCTGAACTTTCGCCTCAGCGGCGCGGACCGCCTGAGGCAGCGAGAACAGCAGAGTCAAATTGCATCGGATCCCTTCCTTCTGAAGCTGCTCTGCAGCGTTGAGCCCTTCCCAGGTCGACGCAATTTTGATCAGGACACGTTCGCGAGGAATTTTTTTCTCTTCATAGAGCTTGATCAGTTGCCGTGCCTTGTCGATCGATCCCTGGACGTCGAAGGACAAACGCGCGTCGGTTTCGGTTGAAACACGACCCGGCACGATCGCAAGGATGTCGGTACCGAATTGGACCA
>Ga0193726_1001475_pt1 | contig 18417 bp, 15 predicted proteins | sample H2c1metaG_FD_144928 | JGI IMG/M metagenome (GOLD analysis project Ga0193726, IMG submission 144928) | Soil microbial communities from a riparian zone of the East river system, Colorado, United States - H2c1 | ecosystem: Environmental > Terrestrial > Soil > Riparian zone | place: USA: East River... | reverse complement strand
TCCTTCGATCGCCACGATTCGCGCGTGCGCGTGCGGCGAGCGCAGGATCTTCCCGTAGATCATGCCGGGCCGGCTGATGTCGTACGAATACTTCGCGCGGCCCGCGACTTTGTCCGGGCCGTCCAGCCGCTTCACCGACGTCCCGACGATCGTCATCTTGTCGGGCCACAAATATTTGTCGGGCGCTTTGGGCGCCGGGGGCTGATCGCCTCGTCCCTGCACTTTAGGCATGGGCCACCCCTCTCAGCTTCATGTTCGCCTCGAGAATGCGCGTGAACGTTCCGCAGCGGCAGATGTTGCCGTCGAGCCCCTTCTTCACCTGATCCACGTTCGCCTGCGGATGTTTTTCGAAGAGTGCGACCGACGCCATGATGAAGCCCGGCGTGCAGAAGCCGCACATCAGGCCGTCCGCGTCGCAGAATGCCTGCTGCACCGGATGGAGCGTCGCGCCGTTCGCGAGGCCGTCCACGGTGCGCACCTGCTTGCCGACGACTTCAATCGCCAGCGTCGAGCAGGAATAGACCGTGCGGCCGTCCACGATCATCGTGCACGCGCCGCACGCGCCGCGATCGCAGACGCGCTTGTTGCCCGTCATGTCGGCGCGCGTGCGGATCGCGTCGAGCAAGGTCACGCGCGGTTCGATCCGGAGATCGAGCCGCTTGCCGTTGACCATCAGCGACACGGGCACCTCGCCCGGCCCGACCGCGCGCGCCGCCGGCGTCTGCGCCTCGGCCTCAGCCGCGCCGACGACGGTCGCGGCGATGCTGGTGATGCCCGTGGTCTTGAGGAATCCGCGGCGGCTGACTGTGAACCGCTCGCCTGAGTCTGGAAGTTCGTCGTCTTTCGGAGCCATGTGCGGGAGCCCCCTTCAACGCAGTTAGGAAAAGATCGAAGAAGTATAACGCCTTACGTCGCCCGACGCGCTTTTCTGCTTTGGTAAGCGCAGCCAGGGCGAGGCGCGGGCCGGCGATGTGACAACCGCTTTCCCCTGATGAACTTGCGCGTCGGGCTCACGCTGGCGCGGCTTGTGCCTACGCTACCGGTCCTTAGCCTGGATGTTCCCGCTGAGCTGGTGCTCGCGGCATCTCACTGATAGAGGAGACTGCACATGAAGTCACGCTGGATGATCGCGCTACTCGCCGCCACCGCCATCTCGACGTTCGCCGCCGTTCCGGCGTCCGCCCAAACCTTTACCCTCACGGCGAACCTCACCGGCGACGCTGAAGGCAGCCGCACGTCGAACGGCGTGCAGACCGGCGCGTTCGGCTCTGCCACGGTCGTCGTGGACTTGACGGCCCGAACGGTCACGTACAAGGTGGATGTGTTCAACCTGCCGAGCGGCGTGACGGCGAGCCACATTCACGTCGGATCGAAGGACGCGGGCTCCGGCCCGGTCGTCGTCAACTTTGCGCCGCCCATCCACGCGTCGAACGACTTCGGGTACTCGGGAGTGGTGAAGGACACGGAATTCATCCTGCGTCCGGACCAGGGCATCCGTTCGGCGGACGACATGTTCCAGGCGATCATCGGCGGCAATTCGTATGTGAACGTCCACTCGGACGTGAATCCGGGCGGCGAAATTCGCGGACAGCTGATCCTCAAGCAATAGGCTGGACGCTTCCGGGCGAGAGGACCTTCCTCCCCTCTCGCCCGTTTTTCGCCGGGGTGTCTCGTGCTTAAATAGCGCGTGATGCCCTCTGCCGTGCGCGTGGCCGCGTGCGTTCTCGCGTTCGGTCTGATCCCGCACATCGCCGCCGCCCAGCGGCAGACGCCTCCTCCCGCCGCTCGAACCTGGGACGAAAAGACGATTCCGCTTCCGCTCGCGCGGACCGGCGTGGCCTACGTACCGCGCACGCCGACGCCGCGCGTCGTCCTCTTGATCAGCGGCGACGGCGGATGGAACGCGGGCGTCGTGGCGATGGCGCGTCAGATCGCTGCGGAACAGGCGATCGTGATCGGCGTGTCGTATCCCGCGCTGAAGCGCGGATCCGCGGGTGAAGGGGGCTGCTGGTACGCCGCGTCCGACCTCGAGCTCATCTCGCACGCGGCGCAGAAGACGCTGAATCTTCCGCAGTACCATCCGCCCGTGCTCGCCGGCTACTCGTCCGGCGCGTCGCTCGTGTACGCCGCGCTCGCCAACACGCCGGCCGTCACGTTCGCCGGCGGCATCAGCCTCGGCTTCTGCCCGGATCTGGCCGGCCGCGAAATCTGTTCGGGCGACGACTGGTCGCCGGATTACGACGAGAAAAAGCACGTCAATCACCTCCCGCCGACCAAGCTGCTGCCGAAGGATTGGTACGTGCTGCACGGCGTGCAGGATCAGGTCTGCACGGTGGAAGCGGTCCGCCGCTTCACCGTGGCCGTGCCGAAGGCGCACTTCATCACGGTGGACGCCACCGGCCACGGTTTCGCGAAAGACGCGCGCTGGGCCCCGCTCCTCGACAACGCGCTGCAGGATCTCTGGTCCGAAAAGGAAGTGAAGCCGCCCGCCGCACAGCCCAAGAGCGCGACGACGAGGGAGCTGGAGGATGAGTTGCAGCGGCTGCAGCTGCCGCTCGAGTTCCGGTGGCCGTCGCAGCTGTCGTCGCTGCTGCTCTTCTTCTCGGGCGATGGCGGATGGGCGTCGCTCGACGAAGGCACCGCCGAAGATCTCGTGACGCGCGGCGTCGGCGTGGTCGGCGTCAGCTCGCTGCGGTATTTCTGGAACACGAAGACGCCGGCGCAGGTGGCGAGCGACATCAGGCGCCTCGTGACGGTGCTCGCCCGCAGCCGCCATCCGATCTTTGCCGGCGGTTTTTCATTCGGCGCGGAGATCGTGCCGGTGGCGCTGCGCGAGTGGACGCCGGCGGATCGCCAGATGCTGAGCGGCCTCACCCTCGTCGGCCCGGGGTTGAGCGCGAGCTTCGAAATCGACCCACTGGATTGGGTGCGCACGCCGCGTGAGAATCCGGAGACGCGGGTGGCGACCGCGGTCCGCGCGGTCGGACTGCCGACGCTGTGCCTCGCGGGCTCGGAGGAGGACGACACGCCGTGCCCCGCGCTCGGCAGCGTGCCGGGCGTGCGGGTCGTGCGGCTTCCTGGATCGCATCACTTCGACAGCGACTACGCGGCCGTCGCCGGCGCGATCTACCAGTTCATCCGATCCGCGTCCTCGCCGCCAGAAAAACATCCGTGACCTCCCAACCGGACGCTCCACGCGACGTCGCGTCGAGCCTCAAGACCGGCGGCCTCTGGCTGATCGGCCATGCGTCGCGATTCCTGCCGGTGCTCATCATCGCGGTGGTCGTCGCGCTGACCTGGCAGACGCTCCGCCAGGTCCACCCGCAGGCCGTCGTCCAGCAGTTGCACGCGATCAGTCCGCCGTGGCTCGCGCTGGCGTTCGCGATCACGGCCCTCAATATCGCGGTGATGGGGCTCTACGACGTCATCGCGTTCAGCCAGACGCGGACGCGCGCGCTCGAGCGCTGGCGGTACGGCGCGGTGGCGTTCGCGTGGAGCAATTTCCTGACGCTCGGCCCGTTCGCGGGGCCGGCGATCCGGTTCTGGCTGTACCGGCCGGCGGTCGAACACAGCTCGGATCTCGAGAACGGCGTGCTGTCGATCACCATCGCGTTCGCCTCGGGCCTCGTCGGCTGGACGCTCGCGACCCTCATCGTGCCGGTTCGCAGCACGGTGCCGAACGCCGTGCTCCTGACGCTGACGGCGGCGGCGCTCGTGTACGCGTGCGTGTACGTGGGACGCTTCGCCGCGGTGCGCTTCGAGCGGTTCGACGAAATCGATCCGAGTCCGCGCGCGGCGGTCGGCCCGGCGCTCATCGGGTGGCTGGACTGGCTGCTCGCCGGCGTCGCGTTCCTCGCGTGCCTGCACGCGACCGGCGCGACCGTGGCCGACGTCGTGTCGATCCGCAAGTTCTTCCTCGGCCAGGCGATCGGCCTCGCGAGCCTCGTGCCGGGCGGATTCGGCAGCGGCGACGCGTTCTGGCTGGCGAATCTGCCGATGCGGGCGGAGGTGTCGGCCGCGGCGCTCGTCGCGTACCGCGTCGTGTACTACATCGTGCCGTGGGCGGCGGCGTCCCTGGTACTGCTGTCGTGGGCGACGCGGCGGACGTCGCGGCGCGTCGAGCTCGCGCGGCGGATGGTGGCGGGGCTGGTGGCGGCCGGCGGCGTGCTGATGCTGGTCAGCACGGCGACGCGATCGCTCGATCCGCGTCTGGCACTGCTCGAACAGGCGATACCGCTGCCGATCGTCGAAGTTAGCCACGTCGCCGCGGCGCTGACGGGCCTGATGCTGCTGATCCTGGCGCGCGGCCTGGCGAAGGGCTACCGCGCGGCGGTCGGCGCGACGATCATCGTGCTGATTCTCGCAGCGGTGTCAGCGGTCCTCAAGGGACTCGACTACGAAGAAGCGGTGATCCTCGGCGGCCTGGCGATCGCGGCGTGGTCGCAGGCGCCGCTGTTCGATCGCACCGCGGGCGGCGCGTGGTTCACCGGGCGCGACGCGGCCGTGGCGGCGCTCGCGCTGTTCCTGTTCCTCGGCTTCGGCGCGTTCACGTTCCGCGTGACGCCGCAGCGGCTCGAGCGCGCGAAGTACTTCGGCTACCGCTTCGAGCGGGCGCGCTACCTGCGCACCGCCGGCACGCTGGCGATTGCCGTCTCCGCCGGCGCGCTGTACCTGCTGCTGCGCGTGCACGTCCGGTTCACCAGGCTCGGGAAGGAAGAAATCGATCGCACCCTGGAGCTGCACGGGGCGATCGGACACGGCACGTCAGGCCTGATGGTCGCCAACGGCGACAAAGCGGTGTTCCGCTTCGGCGATCGCGGTTACTGCCTGTATCGCACGATCGGTCCGTACCTCGTCGTGTTCTCCGATCCGGTCGTGGCGACGGCAGACGAGCGCGAGGATCTGCTGACGGCGCTCTTCGCATTCGCCGACGAGATCGATCGGCGTCCGCTGTTCTACCAAATCTCGCTCGAGTGGATTCCGCCGCTGCACGATCGGGGGTACGCGTTCTTCAAACTCGGCGAGGAAGCCATCGTGCGGCTCGAGCACGTGACGCTCGACGGCCCCGACGGCAAGCTGTATCGCCAGATTCTCCGGCGCGGGGAGCGCGACCGCCTGCGCATGCGCGTGCTCGCGCCATTCGAGATCGCGCCGCTGTTGCCGGCGCTGCGCGAGATCTCGGACGAATGGCTCTCCGCCAATGGCCAGCGCGAACGGCAGTTCTCGATCGGCTTCTTCGACGAGGCGTATCTGCAACGGTTTCCGCTCGCGGTGGTCGAGGGCGCGGAGGGGCGGATCCTGGCGTTTGCGAACCTGCTGCGCGGCCCGCGGCGCGACGAGCTGTCCGTCGATCTGATGCGCTATCGCGCCGACGGCGCGAGCGTGATGGACTTTCTGTTCGTCTCGCTGTTTTTGTACGGCAAGGATCAGGGATTCGCCCGGTTCAACCTTGGCATGGCGCCGCTCGCCAGCGTCGGCCGCTTCCAGGGCGCGCACGCGCGCGAACGGCTCGCGAACGTCCTCTTCCAGCACGGCGAGAACTGGTACAACTTCCAGGGATTGCGATTCTACAAGGAGAAGTTCGATCCCGACTGGGTGCCGCGCTACATGGCGTACCAGAACGCCTGGGAGTGGCCGGCCGCGATCACCAACGTCAGCGCGCTCGTGGCGGGCGGCTGGCGGAAGGTGGTGTTTCCCAAGAGAGCCTGAATGCGGTTATTGCAGGATGGCAGAATTGCAGGATGGCAGGATTTGAATTGATTGATCGGCGGATTCAATGATTTGTTGAAATTTCTAACGACCGGTGAGATCCCATCCTCCAGGCCTGCAATTGGCCAACTAGCCCTGCAATCCTGCCTTCCTGCCATCCTGCAATGACAGAATCTCGATCCACTCCGTCAGCTCCTCAACGGCCTTCTGCGCCTCATAAATGATCGCCCGTTTCTCTTGAAGCGTGGGCGTCGTCCAGTCCTCGTTCTCGAGCCGGACGCGGCCGTCAGCAGCGACCTCGACGACCGTCGCGTCCATCGGCTCGACGTACAGCCGCACGTCAGACTCCCGCCGCGGCCGCCGCGCGCTGTGCGTTGTCCACGCCGATGACAATCGCCGCCGTGAACGTGCCTTCGGGGCCGCTGCCGTACGCGTACTCGACGTTGACGCCCGCGTCCGCCACCAGCTTGAGCGCCGGCGCCAGCGAGCCTGGACTGTTGGGGATGGCCACGACGATGACGTCGCGCTCGGCGACCTGATGGTGATGCTCGCGCAGCACCGCACCGCCGTGCACGTGATTGTCGACGACGAGCCGGAGCTGCCCGCCGCCGTCGAGCGACATCGCCAGCACGTTGACGCGCTCGTCGGAAAGCAGACGGCAGACACCCGCCAGGGCGCCGGGACTGTTGGGGAGTCGGAGATTCAGCTCAGTGCGGATCATGGACTGAGCTTACTGGACCGGGAGGTAATTAGGAATTAGGAAGTTGGAATTAGGAATTGAATGGCCGATTGACCACTCAATTCCTAATTCCTAATTCTCACGTCCTAATTTCGCCGAACGCTTAGGCGAGTACCTTGATCACCACTCGCCGGTTCTGCGCGCGCCCCGCCTTGGTCTTGTTCGGCGCGATCGGCTTCGACTCGCCGTAGCTGATGACGTTCATCTTGTGCAGCGGAATCTGGTGCTGCTCGTAGAGGTACGTCCGCACGGCTTCAGCGCGCTCCATGCCGACCTTCTCGTTGACCATCTTGTCGCCGACGTTGTCGGTGTGTCCTTCGATTTCGAAGTAGGCGCCCTTCGGATCCGCCTTGATCTGCGCGATCATCTCGTCGAGCTTCGCCTTCGCTTCATCCGGCAGCGCGACCTTGCCGAACTTGAAGTTGCCTTCGTCCTCGCTCAGCACGACTTCGAACACGAGCCGCTTGGACGCCTTGTCGACCGCGTCCGCCTTGGTCGCCGCCGCGTCGGCCGCGCTCTGCGCCTGGCCGGCTGCGCTGTTGGCGCGATCAGCGGACTGCCCCGCCGCATCCGCCTTCTGATCGACCGCGGCAATCTTGCCCTCGTTCTGCCGCGTCCGCTCCTGCGTTTGCTCGATCGCCTTGCCGTTCGCGTCGACCTTGTCGTTCACTTCGCCGACGCTGGTGCGCACGAATTTCTTGGTCGCGCACGCCGTCGACCCGCCGATGATGAGCATCGCAATGGGTACCGCCACAAAGAATCTACGCATGATCGCTCCTCCTCCTAATCCGAATTGGGATGTAGTTGCCCCGCCACGTAACCGCTTCTGGCCCGCACCGTGAGGTCTCTGGCACGCGCGCGGACCACGAGTGAATGCCAGCCCGGCTTACCGCTCGACTCGAACGCCAACAAATACTGATGCCGCAGTTCGTCCACGATTTCACGCGCCGCCACGCTCCGCTCGGCGATCGTGCTCGCCACCACGACGTGGCCGCCCGTCTTCAGCGCCAGCTCGGCCAGCGGCCCGGCCAGCGGCGAGTGCTCCGTCGCCGGCGTGCGCGCGTCGGCGGTCGGATTGTCGATCGACGCGACCACGCCGAAGATGTAGACCGGCACGTCGATCGCGCTCGCGACCTCGGACACGGCCGCCGCCTCCATGCGGCTCGCATTGTCGTTGCCGTCCGTCAGCACCACGACCGCGCGCCGCCGCCCTTCACGTTTACCCACGCGCTCCGCCGTCTGCGCGATGGCGTCGCGCAGCGATGTCGCGCCGAACGGCACGACCGTCGACATCGACGACGGCAACTCTCGCAGCCCGACGGTGAACGGCGTGATTTCCTGAAGACGCGTGTCGAACGTGAAGATCGCGGCTTCGTCGCGCTTCGAATCGAGCCAGCTCAACACGTGCTCGGCCGCCTCGCGCGCGTTCGGCAGCCGCGCTTCCATGCTCCCGCTGACGTCGAACAGCAGCGCGACGCTGACCCCGGACGCGTCGGTCCGGAAATCGGTAATCGGCCGCGTCAGCCCGCCGTCGAGCACTTCGAAATCGCGCGCCGACAAATCCTGGACGAACCGTCCCTTCCGATCGCGGACGACGGCGGTAATGCGCACCAAGTCGATGGCCGATTTGAACGTGGCGACCGGCTGCTGCCCCGCCGCCGGCGCGGCTGTCGAGCCGAGCGTCAGCACCGTGATCGCCGCGACGATCGTGCCCGTCCTCCGAATGACCCCTGGTACACCCATCTCGCGCCCCTCTCATCCAAAGATGCTGCCATCATGTTAAATAGCTGATTAATAAGCCTTTGTTCGTACGGATCCACCATGAAGCGGGCCAGAAGAGCCGCCGGATCGCGTAAGAAGTGCACTGTTTGGGCGAGTGAGGGCGTGCGGCGTCGTGTAAAAGTTGCGGCGCTGTCTCGCGGTAAGATGCGAACGTGGCTCTCGTACGAACGTCGTCACAGATTCCGGTGGCCCAGCGCGTCCACAGTTTTACTTACGCCATCCGCAACATCGTCGCTGAAGCCAAGCGGGTCGAAGCCACCGGCGTCCGCGTGCGCTATCTTAATATCGGCGACCCGATCGCGTTCGATTTCAAAACGCCGCCGCATCTGATCGAAGCCGTCGAACGCGCGCTGCGCGACGGCCACAACGGCTACGGACCGTCGCAGGGCCTCGCGTCCGCGCGCGATGCGGTCGCCAGCGAATTCACGACGCGGGGTTTTCCGGTCGACGCGGACCGCGTGTTCATCACGGCCGGCACGTCGGAAGGCATCGAGCTCGCGCTGACGGCGATCGTCGATGCCGACTGCGAGGTGCTGGTGCCGATGCCGACGTATCCGCTGTACACCGCGGTCCTTGGCAAGATCGGCGCGCGGATTAGTTACTACCGCACCGATCCAGCGCGTCACTGGATGCCGGATCTCGAGCACCTCGAAAGCCTCGTGACGCCGGCGACGCGCGCGCTGGTGGTCATCGATCCGAACAATCCCACCGGCGCCATGTACTCCGCGGACACGCGGCGCGCGCTGCTCGATTTCGCCGACCGCCACGCCCTCGCGATTCTCGCGGACGAGGTGTACGGCGACCTCGGCTATGACGGTCCTGTCGCCCCGATCGGGAGCCTCGATCCGGATGCGCCGATCATCGCGTTTTCGAGCTTGTCGAAGGCGTATCTGGCGCCCGGCTGGCGGACGGGCTGGATGGCGGTCGGCCGATCGCCGCGCCTGACGAACGTCGTCGCCGCGATGAAGAAGCTCGCGGACGGCCGGATCTGCAGCACGGTCCCGATGGAATATGCGGTGACCGCCGCGCTGACCGGCGACCGATCGCACCAGGCGTCGTTCCGCGCGGCGCTGCGCGAACGCGCCACGCTGACCGTGGACGCCCTGTGCGCCATGCCCGGCGTGACCTGCGTCGCGCCCGCGGGCGCGTTCTACGCGATGCCGAAAGTCGCTTTGCCGCCCGGCCGCACCGACGAGGACTACGTCCTGGCGCTGCTGCGCGAGACGGGCGTCCTCTGCGTCTACGGCTCGGGCTTCGGGCTGCCGCCGGAGCAGGGCTTTCTGCGCATCGTGTTTCTCGCGCCGCCGGCCGAGCTGCGCGAGGTCTACCGGTTGATGGCCGACTTCAACCGCAGCTATCTGCAGTGAGCGAGCGCGAATTCACGTCGCGCATGATCCGCACCGTCCTCACGGTGACGGCGGTCGCGCTGGCGGCCGCCGTGCTGTACGCCGCGCGCGACGCACTGATGCTCATTTACGTCAGCGCGCTGATCGCGATGGGCTTCTCGCCGCTCGTGAAGGTCATCGAGCGGCGCCGGGGCAACACGAAGCGCCGCGTGCCGCGCGTCCTCGCGATCCTCCTCATTTACCTCGCGATCATCGCCGTCACGATCCTCGTCGGCGTGATCGTCATCCCGCCGCTCGTCGATCAGGCGACGACGCTGTGGGACCAGACGCCGCAGGCATTCAACAAGCTGCAGAACGTGCTGATCAAGTACCGGCTGCTCACGCACAGGGTCAGTTTGCAGGAGGCGGTGCAGAGCGCGCCGGCCGGCAGCGGCGGCAACGCCGTGAGCACCGTGCTGATCGCCATCTGGACGCTCGGCGGCGGCGTCTTCGGCCTCATCACGGTTCTGATTCTGAGCTTCTATCTGCTCATCGAGGCCGAGCCGCTCTTCAAGTATTTCCTGCGCTTCGTCCACGAGTCGCAGCGCGCTCACGTCCTGACGGCGTCGCGCGAGGTCGTGACGAAAGTCAGCGCCTGGCTGCGGGCGCAGCTGGTGCTCGCCGGCGTGATGGGCACGTTCGCGGCCGTCGGCCTGGGCCTGATGGGTGAGCCGTTCTTCTACGTCGTCGCGCTCATTGCCGCCGTGGGCGAGACGATTCCGATCATCGGCCCGGTCATCGGCGGCACCGCCGCGGTCGCCGTGGCGTTCACGTCGTCGCCGAAGCTGGCGCTCGAAGTCGGCGCGTATTTCCTGATCCTCCACCAGCTCGAGGCGAACATCCTGGTGCCGAAGATCATGGAGCGGCGCGTCGGCGTCAGCCCGGTCACCGTGATGGTGGCGCTGCTCATCGGCGGCGCGCTCGAAGGCATCGTCGGGGCGATCCTCGCCATCCCGACGGCGGCGATTCTGTCGGTGATCGTCGAAGAAGTGAGCAAAGGCACCGACAATCACATCATCAGTGCGGGCTGATTCTGCGAAGGCCGCGCTCGGCTATGCCGCGCTCGCGGTCGCCCTGACGTGGCCGCTGGCGCGCGGCCTCACGCACGACCTGCCGGGCGACTTCGGCGACCCATTACTCAATTGCTGGATCCTCGCGTGGGATGCGAGCCGTTTCCTGCGGACGCTCGCCGGCCATCCCAGCGCGCTCGCCGGGTACTGGAACGCGAACATCTTCCATCCGCATCCGCTCGCGCTCGCGTACTCGGATCATCTGACGCCGCAGGCGATTCAAATCCTGCCGGTGTACGCGTTGACGCACAATCCGGTGCTCTGCTACAACCTCTTGTTCCTCTCGACGTTCGTCCTGTCCGGCCTCGGCATGTATCTGCTGGCGCGCGAACTCACCGGCAACCGCGCCGCCGCGTTCGTGGCGGGCCTCGCGTTCGCATTCGCGCCGTACCGCATCGGATCGACGCCGCATCTTCAAGTGCTGTCGTCGGCGTGGATGGCGTTCGCACTCTGCGGCTTCCGCCGGTTCTTCGACACGCGGAGTCCGCGCGCGCTGGCCGGCGGATCCGCCGCCTGGCTCGTGCAGAATCTCTCGTGCAGCTACTACCTGATTTTCTTCAGCCCCGTCCTCGCCCTCTACGTCGCCTGGGAATTGACGACGAGGCGGTTGTGGCGTGATGCGCAGACGCTCGGCCGCGTCGCGATGGCCGCCGTGGCTGTCGTCGTCGCGACGATCCCGTTCGTGGTGCCGTACGTGGCGCTTCGGCGCATGGGCTTCGCGGCGCGGTCGATTCGCGAGACGGATCGCTTCTCCGCGAACGTGTACGCGTACCTGACCGCCGATCCAAACGCGAATCTCTGGGGCGGCGTGATGCGCGGGTGGCCGCATCTGGAAGGTGCGCTGTTCCCTGGCATCACGATCGTTGTGCTCGCCGGGATCGCGGCGGTTGTCGCGTGGCGCGAAGCCCGCCCGCCCTCGGAAAAGGGGTACGGCCCCTTTTCCTACGCCTTGGGGTGGCTGCTCACGGCCGCGGCCGGCGTTTTCGTCGCGATGATCTTCGGCTGGACGATCCGGCTGCCCTTCTTGAAGATCACGAGCCCGGATCGCGTCCTCCTGATCGTCGCGGGACTCCTGGCCGCGTCGCTGATCGCTTCGCCGCGCGCGCGGGCAACGCTGCGCGGGTGGGTCGCCTCGCCGCCGGGCATTCTCGCGTTGCTGACGCTTTTCGCCGTCGTGATGTCATTCGGCCCGCAGATCTACGCGCGCACTCGCCTCATCGAAGAAACGAGCCTCTACGCGCTCTTCTACCGGTTCGTGCCGGGATTCGACGGCCTGCGCGTGCCGGCGCGCTACGGCATGATCGTGGCGCTGGGGCTTGCCGCGCTTGCCGGCTACGGCGCCGCGGCGATCGACGCGATGAAGAACGGGCGCCGGCTTCTCGTCGTCGCGTCGATCCTGATCGTCGGGGAATTCGCCGCGCTGCCGCTGCCGATCAACGGGAACGACACGACTTACAAACAGAGCGGACTCGCGCCGCTTCCCGACGTCGTCGCGATGGGCAGCGACGCGCCGCCGGTCTATCGCTTCGTCGCCACACTGCCCGAGTCCGCGTCGCTCGTCGAGATGCCGTTCGGAGAGGTCGCGTTCGACGTGCGCTACATGTTTTATTCGACGCTGCACTGGCGTCCGCTCGCGAACGGCTACAGCGGCGGTGCGCCGATTGAGTACGGGCTGCTCGCCGAGGGTCTCAAGGAGGCGCTTCGCCGGCCCGAGGACGCGTGGCAGGCGCTGCTCGAGTCCGGCGTCACGCACGTCGTCGTGCACGAAGCCAGTTATTCCGGCGGACGAGGCAGCCAGGTCAGCAGCTGGCTGCGCAGGCACGGTGCGCAAGAGATCGCCGCATTCGACACAGATCGCGTCTTTGTCCTGGCCCCAGCCCCCAGTCCCTAGCCCCCAGCCCTTGCCCCCCGGCACCCGTTTTGATCCATTCCTCTGCAGAGGCCGGTTTCTTGCGCGAAGTACGCAAGAACGCCGCTCTGACGCGGAACGCGGATGGAACATTTCTACAAACGGTGGGACGCCGAGAAGCGGGCGTTCGGCGACGCGGCGGTCGTCGCCTTCCTCGTCGTGCAGTGCCTCGACGGCGCGCTCACCTATCTCGGCGTCCGCTGGGGCCTCGGGATCGAGGCCAACCCGCTCGTCGCGACGGCCGTGCAGGCGATCGGCCTCGGCGCGGGCCTGGCCGTGATGAAGCTGGTCGCCGCCGGACTCGGCATGCTGCTCCACCTCACCGCGTGCACGCGCTGGTCGCGCTGCTCACGGTGATCTACGTCGGCGCCGCCATCCTCCCGCGGACCGCGATCTTCTTACTAGCCCCCAGCCCCTAGCCCCGAGCCCCAGGTCGTATACTGGCGCATCATGCGAACCGATCCGCTGGGTTTTCTCACGAAAGAACTCGACGCGCTCAAACAGCAGGGGCTGTACCGTCACCTGCGCATTCTCGATGGCGAGCAGAAGCCGAAGACGACGTTCGATCATCGTCAGGTCGTCAATCTCTCGTCGAACAACTACCTGGGTCTGACGACGCATCCGCGGCTGCGGGAAGCGATGCTGGCGGCGACGCGCGACCTCGGCGTCGGATCCGGATCCGTCCGCAGCATCGCCGGCACCATGGAAATCCACATGGAGCTCGAGCGTCGGCTCGCGGCCTTCAAGCACACCGAAGCGGTCGTCGTCTTTCAGAGCGGCTTCGCCGCGAACGCCGGGACCGTCGCGGCCGTCCTCACCAAGGAGGACGTGGTGGTGTCCGACGAGCTGAACCACGCGAGCATCATCGACGGCGCGCGCCTGAGCCGCGCGACGATCAAGGTGTTCCCCCACAAGGACGCCGGCGCCGCGCGAAAGATTCTCCAGGAGCTGCCGGCGGCGCAGCGCAAGCTGCTGATCACGGACGGCGTCTTCAGCATGGATGGCGACGTCGGCGCGCTTCCCGAACTAGCAACGCTCGCCGAAGAATTCGGCTGCATCATGATGGTGGACGATGCGCATGCGAGCGGCGTGTTCGGGAAGAACGGACGCGGCACGATCGATCACTTCGGCCTGCACGGCCGCGTGGACATCCAGGTCGGCACGCTCTCCAAGGCGATCGGGTCGCTCGGCGGCTACGTCGCGGGCAGCCGCGCGCTGATCGAGTTTCTCTACCATCGCGCGCGGCCGTTCCTGTTCTCGACGTCGCACCCGCCCGGCGTGGCGGCCGCGTGCATCGCCGCGGTGGACGTCCTCGAGCAGGAGCCGCAGATCATCGACCGGCTGTGGGACAACACGAAGTTCTTCAAGGCCGGCCTGCGCGCGCTCGGCTTCAACACCGGCCTCAGCGAGAGCCCGATCACGCCGGTGATCGCCGGCGAGGGCGCGCTTGCGATGAAGCTGTCGGACCGGCTGTTCCAGGAAGGCGTGTTCGCGCAGGGCATCGCGTTTCCGACCGTCGCGCGCGACAAGGCGCGCGTGCGGACGATCGTCACCGCGACGCACACGAAGGACGAGCTGCAATTCGCGCTCGACATCTTCGCGAGAGTCGGAAAAGAACTGGGACTGATCTAGCGCGCGTTCGCTCCAGGGTTCTCGGGGGCTCACGCTGTAGGGTTCTCATCGCCTGACGCCCCAAGGTTCTCTGCTCTTCGCTGTAGAGTTCTTGGATCTCGCTTCAGGGTTCTGGATCCAGAACCTTAAGACGTAAGAAACGTCAGAACCCTACGGTATCAGAACGAGAGAACCGCGGAGCGTCAGACCCAGAGAAGCCTGCAGCGAGGACCCTGAGAACCCTGAATCGTGAGTAATCTAGAACCTTGACCCGAACGTCCGGCTCTTCGTCCCGGCGTGGTCGTCTGCCGGACTTCGTGCAGACGTATACCCGCGACCTGAAGGCCGAGGATCTGCAGCGGCTGTTCACGCGCGACACGCGGGACGCGTACCGGTTCTTCGCGCGCCACATCGACGCCACCGGCCTCGACAAGCTGCCGTGGCACCGCCGCCTGCTCGCGCACGCGCGGCTGCTCTTCCTCGCCTTCACGATGAAGCTCTCGCCGGCGCGCCGGATCGTGTACGGCGCGTCGCTGTTGTTCGCGGTCATCGGCGTCTTCGATCTGATGCGCAGCACGCGCCTGCTCGAAGCGCCGGTCGGCCGCGTCACCTTCATCATTCCAGGCCTGGTGGTGCCGGAAGGCACCGGATCGCTGCTGATCGCATTCGCGCTGATGAACCTGCTCGTGCTGCTCGAGGTCGCGGACCGGCTGTCGCTCAAGAACGACCTCGAGATCGCGCGCGAGATCCAGCAGGCGATGCTGCCGAGCGGCCTGTTCACGGCGCCGGGCGTCGAGACGGTCGGCCTGAGCCGTCCGGCCAACACGGTCGGCGGCGATTTCTACGACATCCTGCCGCTGGACGACGGCCGGCTGATCGTCGCAGTCGGCGACGTCGCGGGCAAAGGCAGTCCGGCGGCGCTGCTGATGGCCCTGCTCCTCGCGATGATGCGCACGCTCGTGGACGAACGGCTCGAGCCCTCGGAGCTCGTGACGCGGCTGAACGTGCAGGTGTCGCGCCATGCGCCGGGCACCCGCTTCATCACATTGTTCTACGGCGTCTACGATCCACGATCCGGCGAGCTGACGTACGTGAACGCCGGCCACATGCCGCCGTTCGTCCTGCGCGCCGGCGAGGCGGTCGACCGCCTCAGCGAGGGCGGCATGGCGCTCGGCATGTTCGACCAGTCGGTGTACGCCACCGGACGCACGATCCTTCAGCCCGACGAACTGCTCGCGGTGTACAGCGACGGCATCACCGAGGCGGAAAATCCCGGCGGCCAGCCGTTTGATGATGCGGGCCTCGAGGCGGCGCTGGCGGCGAACCGGCACAGCGACATTTCCGCGATCGGCGCCGCGGTCGTGCGCGCCGTCGAATTGCACACGGCGGACACGCGCTTCGCCGACGACCTCACGATCCTTCTGCTGCGGCGCACCATCAACCCGAGCACGCTGTGAAATTCCTCCCCGCCGTCCTCGTCGCGTGCGCGCTGACGTTTTCGGCGGGCGCGGCCGGACTCCGCGTGCCGGCCGCGGCGCAGGCTCCCGCCGACGACGGCGTGCGCGCGTTTCTCGAACAGCTCGAACAGGTCGTGCAGTCCGGCCTGACCAGCCGCTACATGATCCTCGTCTCGGATGCCGCGGATCACATCAACGCGCGCGGCTTCGCGGACGCCGAGATCATGCCGAACGCGACGCGCGTCGTGATCCAGGAGCGCGATCGACAAGTGCTGGCCGCGCGCGCCCCGGAGGCGGCGTACCGCCTGACCGTCGACGCGTTCATCGAGTTCGGCGACCGCGCCCGTGAAGTGACCTGGCGCCTCGACATCGTCCGCGGCGCGCAGCCCACGGCGGCGTGGCGGATCGAGGATCAGCGCCGGTTGAGCGGCATCGAAAATCTGTTCCGGCTGTCGCTCTCGCGGGCGAAGCAGTTCGCGGCGCACGGCCTGACGATCGCCGCCGAGGATCTCGACATCTCGCTCGAAAGCGGCATCGTGTTCGTGTCCGAAGCCGATCAGGGCGTCACGGGGCTCGTGCTCATCGGCGACACGCAGGTACGATTCCATCCCGCGCCGGAAACCGAACAGACGCAGCTGAAGATCTACAGCGGCTCGCGCACGCTGGAGGCGCACGCCGGCGCGGTGTTCATCCGCATCAACCCGGACGACTTCGACACGCGCATCAAGAAGGGACAGCTGACGCCGCGCAGCGCGGACGCGTCCGCGTTCGCCCGCGCCGAGACGATCTTCCGCGGGGACTCGCCGAAATCGTTCGGCCTCGATCTCGGCGATCTGAGCGGCGAGACGTGGTCGCTGGTCCCGCCGCGCGGCGACTTCCTCGCCGAAATGCACACGCGCCGCTACGGCACGCTGACGTACGCGCGATCGGGCGCCGAGCCCGAGGACATCACCCTCTTCGACCGCCGGCTGCGCCGCAACATCGCGCTGTATTCGTCCACGCAGAAGATCGGGCGGCGCGGGAGGTTCTTCGACGAAGACGACACCGTGGACTACGACGTCCTGGACTACAACATCGACCTCGCGGTCTACCCCGATCGCGCGTGGCTCAACGGCCGCGCGCTCGTGCATCTGAAGATCCGCCAGGCGTCGGCGTCGATCACGCTGCGCCTCGCCGATTCCTTGACGGTCCTTTCCGTCGTCAGCGATCACTTCGGCCGCCTGTTCAGCATCCGCGTGCGCAATCAGCAGAGCATCGTCGTCAATCTGCCGGAGATGGTCGGGCCCGGCGACGAGCTGACGCTGGCGATCGCGTACGCGGGACGGCTCGCGCCCGAGCCGCCGGATCGGGAAACCGTCGGCGTGCCGGATCGCCAGGGCCTGCCCGACGAAGGGCCGGTGATTCCGCCGGAGCCGAGCTACCTGTACACGAACAGCAGCTACTGGTATCCGCAGTCCACGGTGACGGACTACGCGACGGGGACGCTCCGCCTGACGATTCCGGCGCAGTACGAATGCGTGGCGAGCGGCGAGCCGGCGCCGGGGTCGCCGGCGCTTGTCACGGGCGCAGACGCCACGGCGCAGAAAACGTTCGCGTTCAGCACCACGCAGCCGCTCCGCTATCTCGCATTCCTGATCAGCCGCTTCACGTCGCGCACGGTGGAAAGCGTCTCGCTCCCCGGCCGCACGCTGGCGGTCGCCGTCGTCGCGAACCGGCGCGAGGCGCGATACGGACGTGAGACTGGCGCGCGCGCGGCGGACATCATCCGGTTCTACACGTCGCTCCTCGGCGAGTATCCGTACGGCGGCTTCACCGTCGCGCTCGTGGAGAGCGAACGGCCCGGCGGCCACAGCCCGGGCTACTTCGCGGCGCTCAACCAGCCGATCACGCAGATGCTGGCGCCGCCGCGCAACGATCCCGAGGTGTTCGTGAACTATCCGGAGTTCTACCTCGCGCACGAAGTCGCGCATCAGTGGTGGGGCCAGGCGGTCGGCTGGCGAAACTATCACGAGCGCTGGATCAGCGAAGGATTCGCGCAGTATTTTTCGGCGCTGTACGCGCAGCACCATCGCGGCAACCAGATATTTGCCGGCGTGATGCGCCAGCTCCGCCAGTGGGGCCTGAGCGCGTCGCCGCAAGGTCCGATCTATCTCGGTTACCGGCTCGGCCACATCCGCGGCGACAGCAAGGTGTTCAGCGCGCTCGTCTACAACAAGAGCGCGGCGGTTCTGCACATGCTGCGGCGGCTCGTGGGCGACGATGCGTTCTTCAAGGGCGTCCGGCGGTTCTACGAATCATCGCGATACCGGAAAGCCGGCACGGAGGATTTCCGCCGCGCGATGGAAACCGAGTCCCATCGGTCGCTCGAGCGCTTCTTCGAGCGCTGGATCTACGGCGACGCGCTGCCGACGGTGCGGTTCAGCCACCGCGTGGACGGCAACGACGTCGTCCTCCACGTCGAGCAGATCGGGGAGCTGTTCGACTTCCCGCTGACGGTGGAGCTGCAGTACGCCGGCAAGCCGGACGTGGAGGTCACCGTGCCCGTCACGGAACGGACCGTGGAGATGCGCGTGCCGCTCGACGGGACGCTGCGCGGCGTGGACGTCAGCAAGGACGACGGGACGCTCGCGAATGTGATTAAGAGATGACAGGTGCGTGGGGTGGGGTGCAAGCACCCTGATATATCATCGTAAGGTTATGGACACCGTTTCGCTGACGATTGACGGCCGCCAGATCACCGTCGAAAAGGGCAAGA
>Ga0193726_1001474_pt1 | contig 18419 bp, 17 predicted proteins | sample H2c1metaG_FD_144928 | JGI IMG/M metagenome (GOLD analysis project Ga0193726, IMG submission 144928) | Soil microbial communities from a riparian zone of the East river system, Colorado, United States - H2c1 | ecosystem: Environmental > Terrestrial > Soil > Riparian zone | place: USA: East River... | reverse complement strand
ACCACCTCGCTCGTGCAGGGATACTCGGTGGTACTCGTGCTCGGCGACATGCAATCGGGATCGACGCCCGACAACGTGCCGCCGGCGGCGAAGAAAGCTCTGGCCGACCTGAAGGATTTCCTGCCGTACAAGAGCTACAAGCTCCTCGATTCCCAATGGACGCTTGGTTCGACGGGCGTCACGACGCGGTTGCGCGGCGTGGACGATCAGGAATATTCGCTGACGATGAGCGCGCGGCTGATGGACGAAGGGTCGCGATCGCTGTCGGTGTCGTTCCAGCTTCGCGAGGGGAGTGACGCGGTGACCCGCCGTCCGCTTGCGGCGGTCCACGGGGACGACATTGAAGCCGAACGCCGGCTGACCGAGGCGGTGGCCGCCGCGGCGGCGAAGGCGCGCGGTCTCAGCGAGAATCATCCCGACGTGCGCGGCGGAGTTTCCGGTGGCGTGGCCGGCGGGGTGCAGGGCGGCGTCGGCACCGGAGTCGGATCGGGCAACGGACGCGGCGCGACGACGATCATGACACAGCGCAGCGGCTCGCTCATCAGCACGAGCTTCGCGATGGACGTCGGCGAGACGGTGGTCGTAGGGACGTCACGCCTGAAGGGCGGCGAGAAGGCGCTGATCGCGCTGCTGACGGCCGTGCCGCGCAGCAAGACGGGCGCGGCGAGAGATTAGTATGCGGCCCGGCTGACGCCGGCCCCTACTTGTTCACGCGGGCTTCGATTTGGGGCAGGGCGGCGAGGACCACGTCGCCCACCGCCTGCAGACTGCGCGCGCTGACGGCGTCGAGATTGTCCTTCGCCGTGTGCCACGCGTTGAGCTCGGCGTAGCGATCGAGATCGATGATGTCCACCGACGGGACGCCCGCCTCGAGGAACGGGAGATGGTCGTCCTCGACCTTGGTTTGCTCGGCGACGAAGTAGTTATCGAGCTTGCCGCGCTTGGCGGCGTTCCAGATGATGTCGGTGAGCCACGGCGTCGAGTAGCCGTCGCGTTTGATGTGCAGCTCGCGGTCGCCGATCATGTCGACGAGAATGTTCGCCTTGATCGTCGACAGCGTCCCGTCGCGCTTGCCCGTTTCCACGTAGTGGCGGCTGCCGTACGTGTGGTCGTTGCCCTCCCACTCGATCACGGCCTCTTCGCCGTCCAGGAACACCAGCTCCATCGTCAGCGGATTCTTTCGCGCCTTGAGGACGCGCGCCATCTCGATGAGGAACGCACCGCTCGATCCGCCGTCGCTCGCGCCGAGGAACCGGAATTCGCGGAAGATCTTCGTGTCGTAGTGGCCGGAGATGATGATGCGATCTTTTTTTGCGCCGGGAATCGTCGCGATGAGGTTCACCATGTGCGTCTTGCCGAGCGGCGTCTGATCGTCCCACGCCTGTTCGGTGACCGCCACGCCCGCCGCGGCGAGCTGGGCTTTGATGTACTTCCGCGTCGCCTCGATTGCGGCCGAGCCCGCCGGACGCGGGCCGATCGTCACCATCTGCCGCAGATCTTCCCACGCGCGGCCTGAATCGAAATGCACCGGCGCGGGCGCCTGGAGCAGGAGAGCCAGCAGGATCGCAAATCTCATTGACGTTTCTCGCGGGGCACGTAGTCGCGGCTGGCCGGCCCCGTATAGATCTGCCGCGGCCGCGCGATCTTCTGTTCGGGATCGAGGAGCATTTCTTCCCACTGCGCGATCCAGCCGGCGGTGCGCGGGATCGCGAAGAGCACCGGGAACATTTCCACCGGGAATCCCATCGCCTGGTAAATCAGGCCGGAGTAGAAATCGACGTTCGGATACAGCTTGCGCGAGACGAAGTACTCGTCCTGAAGCGCGATGCGTTCGAGCTCGAGGGCGATCTCGAGGAGCGGATTCTTCCCGGTCACGGCGAAGACGAGGTCGGCGATCTTCTTGATTACCTTGGCGCGCGGGTCGTACGACTTGTAGACGCGGTGGCCGAACCCCATCAGCCGGTCTTTCCCTTCGCCGGCTTTGACGCGCTTGATGAACTCCGGCACCTTCGCGACCGATCCGATCTCGTTGAGCATGCGGAGCACGGCCTCGTTCGCGCCGCCGTGCAGCGGGCCGTAGAGCGCGGCGGCCGCGCCGGCGAGCGCGGAGTACGGGTCCACGTGCGAGCTGCCGATCGTCCGCATCGTCGTCGTGCTGCAGTTCTGTTCGTGATCCGCGTGCAGGATGAAGAGGACGTCGAGCGCGCGCGCCAGCACGGGGTTCGGCTGGTACTTCAGCTCGGTCATCTTGAACAGCATGTTCAGGAAGTTGCCCGTGAAGCTCAGGTCGTTGTCCGGCGAGTTGTACGGGCGGCCGATGCTGTGGCGAAACGCGTAGGCGGCGATGCTCGGGACCTTCGCGATGAGGCGCTTGGTCTGCAGCCTCCGCGATTCGGCGTCGAAGATGTTCTTGGCGTCCGGGTTGAGCGTCGACAGCGCGCCCACCGTGCTGAGGAAAATCCCCATCGGGTGCGCGTCGTACCGGAAGCCTTCCATGAACTTCTTGATGTTCTCGTGCAGCATCGTGTGGTACGTGATGTCGCGCGTCCACGTCTGCTGCTGCGACGATGTCGGGAGCTCGCCGAAGAGGATCAGATAGGCGGTTTCGAGGAAGTCGCTGTCCTCGGCCAGCTGCTCGATCGGATAGCCGCGATAGAGCAGGATACTTTTGTCGCCGTCGATGAAGGTGATGGCGCTCCGGCAGTTGGCCGTGTTCATGAACGCCGGGTCGTACGTCATGAGGCCGAAGTCTTCGGGGGCGGCCTTGATTTTGCGCAGGTCCATCGCCCGGATCGTGCCGTCCTGGATCGGCACGTCGTATGTCTTGCCGGTGCGGTTGTCGACGATGGTCAGGCTGTTCTTGGCGTCGTTGGCGTTGTTGTCAGAGGGACTCATCGTCGGAGTTGTCCGTTTCGGTGTCGGGCACAGGCTCGGCCGCTATCCGGTACGATCCGTCCGCCCAGCGCGCCAGATCCTGCAGCTTGCACCGCTCGCTGCAGAACGGACGCCACGCGGGGTCTATCGGGTGGCGCCGGCAGAATACGCAACGCCTGGGCTCGTCCGGCGCGGCCATTCCTCTATTCTAGTCGCGGGGCGGCCGGGTTGTCGCTAGAGCCCGGCGTCGGCCGCATGGTGGCGGACGTCGCGCGCGGAGACGATGAAAATGACGTCTTCGGCGATGTTGGTCGCGTGGTCGCCGATGCGCTCCAGGTGGCGGGAGACGAGGATGAGGTCCAGCGCCGGCTCGATGGTGCTCGGATCCTGCAGCATGTAGGTCAGGAGCTCGCGGAAAATCTGCGTCTTGAGGTCGTCGAGCTTGTCGTCCTCGTCCAGCACGCGCTGGGCGAGCCCCAGGTCGCTCCGGACGAACGCGTCCAGGGCGTCGCGGAGCATGGCCTGGGCGATCGTGGCCATGCGCGGGATGTCGATCAGCTTCTTGACCGGCGGGTGCGTCGCGTAGCGGACGGCCGCCTCCGCGATGTTCACGGCGAGGTCGCCCACGCGCTCGAGGTCCGTGTTGATCTTGAACGCCGCGACGATCGCTCGCAGGTCGGCGGCCATCGGCTGGTGCAGGGCCAGCAGGGTGAAGCAGCGATGGTCGATCTCGATGTGCAGCGCGTTCAGCGGATCGTCGCCGGTCAGCACGCGATCCATCAGCGCCGGGTCGCGCTCGACGAGCCCCTTGGTGGCCAGGCGCACTTCTTCTTCCGCGAGGCCGCCCATTTCGAGCAGGCGCGCCTTGAGCTGTTCGAGCTCTTCCTGAAAGTGGCGGACAACGCGTTCTACGGGTTCTGGCATGGGTTTATCCGAACCGCCCGGTGACGTAGTCTTCGGTCAGTTTCTCGGCCGGCGCGGTGAAGATCTTGTTCGTCAGGTCAGACTCGATCAGTTTGCCGAGCCAGAAGAACGCCGTCACGTCCGACACGCGCGCGGCTTGCTGCATGTTGTGCGTGACGATCACGATCGTATAGCGGTCCTTAAGCTGGTAGATCAGCTCCTCGATGCGCTGCGTGGCGATCGGGTCGAGCGCCGAGGCCGGTTCGTCCATCAGCAGGATCTCGGGCTCGACGGCGAGCGCGCGCGCGATGCAGAGCCGCTGCTGCTGGCCGCCCGAGAGGCCCATCGCGGAGTGGTGCAGGCGATCCTTCACTTCGTCCCAGATCGCCGCCGCTTTCAGGCTCGCCTCGACGCGGCCGCCCAGCTCCTCGCGCGATCGCGTGAGGCCGTTGATCCGCAGACCGTAGGCGACGTTCTCGAAGATCGATTTCGGGAACGGGTTCGATTTCTGAAACACCATGCCGACCCGCCGCCGCAGATCGACGACGTCCACCGACGAGGCGTAGATGTTCTGGCCGTCGATGAGAATCGTGCCCTCCACCCGCGTGCCCGGCACGATGTCGTTCATGCGGTTGAGTGAACGCAGGAACGTGGACTTGCCGCAGCCCGACGGCCCGATGAGCGCGGTCACCTGGTTCGCGTGAATCTTCAGCGACACGTTTTCGAGCGCGCGGTGGGCGCCGTAGAAAAAGTTCATGCCCGCCACGCCGATCTTCGGATTCGCTTCCGGATTTGCCATGCGTTTCTCACGAGCGGCCGGCCGGTTGCTGGCAGCGGGCGTCCGGGCCTGGACCGTCGCCTTCGTTGCCTCGGCGTTGAGGAGCATCCCTCACCGTAACCTGAAGCGGTTTCCCCGTGGTTTCGGCTGTGTTAAATCGAAGTGATAAACTTCGCCGCATGCGCACCTTGCTGCTCATCGGAACCAGAAAAGGCGGGTTTATTGCGTCCGCCGACGCGGCGCGCCGGGCGTGGACGCTCGACGGGCCCTTCCTCAAGGGCTGCGAAGTCAACCACGTCGCGTATGCGCCGGCCAGCGGCACCCTCATCCTGGCGGGGAAGAGCGGCTGGTGGGGCCCGGCGGTCCAGCTCTCCGACGATCTCGGCAAGACGTGGCGCGAGCCGGCGGACGGGATCCGCTTCGCCGAGGGCCGCGGCCAGTCCGTCGCGCGCATCTGGATGATCAAGGCGGACCCGCGCGTCCCGGGCCGCCTCTACGCGGGCGTCGATCCCGGCGCGCTCTTCGTCAGCGACGACGCGGGCATGCACTGGCGCGAAGTCGAATCGCTCACCGATCATCCGACGCGCGCGAAATGGATGCCCGGCGCGGGCGGACTCATGGTGCATTCGATGGCGTTCGACGCGAGCCGGCCCTCGCGCGTCACCGTCGGCATCTCGGCGGCCGGCGTCTTCCGCTCCGACGATGACGGCGCGAGCTGGACACCGCGCAACGCCGGCGTTCGCGCCGATTTCCTGCCCGACAAGTTTCCGGAGCTGGGGCAGTGCGTCCATCACATGGAGCCGCATCCGTCCGATCCCGACGTGCTCTATCAGCAGAATCACTGCGGCGTGTATCGCACCGAGGACGGCGGCGACAACTGGATCGACATCTCCGAGGGCCTGCCGGCACGATTCGGGTTCCCGCTCGCCGTGCTGCCGCACGACGGCGACACGATCTTCGTCGTCCCCGAGGAGGGCGCCGAGGCGCGCATGACGCCGGGCGGACGGTTCGGCATCTTCCGGAGCCGCAATCGCGGACGCGACTGGGAGCTGTTGACGCGGGGCCTGCCGCAGACCTGCGCGTACCCGAACCTGATGCGGATGTCGATGGCGGCCGATGCGCACGACGCGGCGGGCGTCTATCTCGGGACGCAGGGCGGACAGATTCTGGCGAGCCGGAACGCCGGCGACGACTGGGAGGTCCTCTTCAACTGGCTCCCGCCGATCTACTCGGTCGAGGCAATCACGCTGAAATGACCATCGCTGCAAGATTCTCAGCGGCTTCGCAGTCGCGGGCGACTTCGCTGTAACTGGCGACTTCGCTGCAAGGTTCTGAACGACTTCGCTGTAGGGTTCTCCCCGACTTTGATGCAGGGTTCTCTACTTTGGTTTCCCGATGTCGGGATCGCAGCCCTTCAAGTAGAACATCCAGCTGCGAGTGGCCTTGAGGGCCGCCTCGGCAAGGTGCAAGAGTCTGTTGGAAAGACCCGCGGAAAGATAGTTTCGCTGGTGCCCGTCGATCAGGTGGTTTCGCGTTTCCTGGAGTGACCTGCATGCGAACTCGGCGAACCTTGCGGCATCACGCGGGCGGAACCGGCCGAAGGCCTCGGCGATGTTGCTAGCAGCCGACGCGCTCGAGTCTCTTACCTGATTGCGGTATTTGAAATCTCGCGCTGCGGGCCCGATCTCAGTAAATGCAACGACCTCGCATTTCAACTCGTTTGATAGTTGCCAACACACAAGTTCCGTGAAGTCCTGAACAGGCACGCGCTCGCCACCGCACATCGCGTGCCAGAACCTTGCAGCGAAGCCGCCGAGAACCCTGGAGCGAAGCCGCCGGGAACCCTGGAGCGAAGCCGCTGGAGAACCCTGGAGCGAAGCCCCCTCAGCGTGTGAGCGCGGGCGTCGGTATTGGGGCCGGCTCGACGAGTTTCTCTGCCGGCTCGAGGAACGCTTCGACCTGCTTGCGCAGTTCGTCCTGAATCCGATCGATCGATCGGCGCGCGTCGACCTTACGGAAGTGGAATTCATCCGCCATCGACGCGTACTCCTTGAGCAGCTTGCTCTGGTACGAGCGGAAGCTTTCGTAGATGTCGTCGCCGGTCTTGAGATCCATCCCGGATTCCCAGAAATCCATGCCGCGCGCTTCGAGGACCCGCTGGATCAGCGTCTTCACGTCGACGTTGAGATAGAACACCAGGTGCGGCGCGATCGCGAACCCGTAGATGCTGCGGAGCCACGCGCGATCGACGCCGCGCACGCCGGCGCGGGCAAGCGCGGTGAAGATGTAGCGATCCGACAGGACGACGAAGCCGGCCTTGAGCGCCGGAATCACTTCCTTCTCGAGCCGATCCGCGAAGTCGGTCGCGTAGAGCAGCACGAACGTCAGCTTGTTCAGCGTGTTGCTCGACTTGGCCAGCTCGATGGTCGGCTGCATCAGCGGCGATCGCGTCCAGCCGGTCTCGACGACGCCGTAGCCCTTGACCTCGAGCCACTCGCGCAGCAGCTGGATCTGCGTGCTGCGGCCGACGCCGTCGGTCCCCTCGATCGCGATCAGCTTGCCGGGATAGCCGTCGATCGGCAGATACGGAATGCTGCGGCCGTAGTACCGCCCGGGCTGGATGCCGCCGTTCGCGCCTTCCACGAGACTGGACGGGGGAACGTTCGGCTCAGAGGGTGATGGGCTCGTCATCGGGTATCTCCGTCGAGGTGATTTGCAGGTGCCGCGACACGAGCGAGCGCACGATGCGCTGCTGCTCCGTGATGCTCGCCGCGGCGTTGATGACTTCGAGGCCGAACTCCTCGACGATGCGGTCGTACTCGTCGAGGACCTTGCCCTGGAACAAACGGAAGCTCTCCACCGGGTTGCTGCTCCAGCCGAGGTCCATGCCCGCCTCGTAGAACTTGAGCTTCACGCGGCGTGCCATCAGGCGATCGAGCGACATCTCGATCGGGACGCGGAAATACAACGTGAGATCCGGCCGCACGCCGAAGCTGTACAGCTCGCGCACCCACGTGCGATCGACACCCCGCGTCGCATCGCGCGCGAACGCCGTGTACGCGTAGCGATCGGCCAGCACGATCATCCCGGCCTTGAGCGGCGGGATGATTTTATACAGCAGCCGGTCGGCGAAGTCCGTGGCGTGCAGCAGGCTGAACGTCATCGGGGTCAGCGCGTTTTTTTTCTTTCCGGTCTTGGTCGCCGCTTTGACGAGGGCGGACGAGTTCCATTCCGTGACGAACACCCGGTGCCCCTCCGCGCTGAGCCACTTCGCCAGGAGGCCCAGCTGCGTCGTCTTGCCTGAGCCGTCGATGCCCTCGACGACGAACAGCTTGCCCGGATACTCGTGGGGTTTCGTGAGGTTGTTCAACATGCGTGTGTCCGCTGACCTCGATGCGTAGAGGTTTGCCGAGGAGCCGCTCGAACGGCGCGGCGTGCCGCCCCGCGGCCCAGAGTTCGAGCTCCGCGTCGCCCGCCGTCCGGATCTGCAGCAGCCCGTCGTCGCCGCGATCGCGGAGGTCGAGCGTCGTGATGTTCTGCGAGTGGCTGCGATCGAGGCTTTCGGCGAGCCGGAGGATCGCGGCGAGCGTGCGCACGGCGATCCGCCGCTTGCGCTTCAACTCGGCGAAGCCCTCGTGGCGCCGCTTCGGCGTCGCGCTGCGATGGTAGCGCGCGAGCAGCGCGATGATCTCGATCTCCTCGGGCTCGAAGCCGCGCAGATCGCCGTTCGTGATCAGATACGCCGAGTGCTTGTGGTGCCGCTCGTAGCTGATGTGAACGCCGATGTCGTGGAGGATCGCGGCGTACTCGAGCCACTCGCGCTCGCGATCGGTGAGCCCGTGGATCGCGCGCGTCTGGTCGAACAGCGCCACGGCGAGCCGCGCGACCTGGTTCGCGTGTTCCGGCCAGTAGTTGCAGCGCTCGGCCAGCTCGACGACGCTGCGGCGGCGGACGTCGGGATAGCGATCGGCCTGCGCGATCTGTTTGCGGTGGCGCGCGATGTAATCGAGGACCAGCCCCTCGCGCAGGGAGAGATCGCACAGCGTCAGCTCGTTCGCGCCGAGCCGGCGGACGATCGTGTCGAGCAGGACCGCGCCGGCGACGGCGAGGTCGGCGCGCCGCGGCTCGAGGCCGGGCACGCGCAGGCGGCGCTCCAGATTCAGTTCCGTCAGTTCCTTCCGCACGCGATGCAGCTGCTTCGCGGACACGCGGCGGCTGCGCTGTGGCGCTCCGACAGGATGACCCTGCTGCACCGAGATGATCGAGCCGAGGCTGAGGATCGTGCCCGACGTGCCGATCACGCGATCGAAGCCCGCGGCGGCGATCTGATCGAGGTATGCGCCGACTTCCGCGTTGATGTGTTTCAGCAGCCGGCGCTCGTCGCGCGGCTCGAGCGGATCGCTTTTCACGAAGCGTTCGGTGAGGCGGAGCACGCCGAGCTTGAAACTGCGTCCCGTGTCGACGTCGAGGCCCGTGCCGCGCGTGATTTCCACGCTGCCGCCGCCGATGTCCACGACGACCGCCGCGTCGCCGGGCACACTCACGCCGTACACCGCCGCGAGGTGAATGAGCCGCGCTTCTTCGGTGCCCGAAATGACGCGCGGATGGATCCCGGTTTTCTGCGCGATCGTGTCGAGGAACTCGCCGCCGTTTTCCGCCTCGCGTGTCGCGCTGGTCGCCGCGGCGATGATCTCGTCGACACGGTGCGATTCGGCGAGGCGGTGGAACTTCGACATCACCTGAAGCGCCGCGTGCATGGCCTCCGGCGTCAGCGCTTTGCCATCCAGGCCCCCGGCGCCCAGACGCACCATTTCCTTCTCGCGGTCGATGACCTCGAAAGACAGATCCGGGCGCACGCGCACGACGATCATGTGCAGCGAGTTGGTGCCGATGTCGATGGCGGCGATACGCATCATTCTTGAGCTGGAAGACTCTCCACTATAATGGCTGGTGACGGAACGCTGCCTATATCATGCCCCCATCTCGCCACCGTTACGACCTTCTCCGTAAGCGCCTGGACGCCTTTACGCGGATGTTACCTGACATCGAGAAGGGCGACGTCCACGCGGTCCACAGGACGCGCGTCGCCTCCAGACGGCTCCGCGAGCTGCTGCCGATCCTGCAAATCGAGGCGGACTCGGCCAGAAAGCTGGGCCGGCGGCTCAGGCGCATCACGGATGGGCTGGGCTCGGTTCGCGAGCTCGACGTGCTGACCATGCTCCTGGATGAGCTGCACGAATCCGGCCGTCACGGTTCGAGCGGTCTCAGCCGCATTGCCACCACCGTCGTCCGCGAGCGCAACGCGGCGCGCAAGCGCCTGCGCACGAAGATGCCGGTGGCTGAGCTCTGGCGTGTCGCGGACAAGCTGGACGGCGCCGCGCAGGAGCTTCAGACGGACATTGAATCTGCCAAGCGCGAAAAGGCGTGGCGCTGGGCGATTGAGGCGCGCGTGGCGAGCCGCGCGGAGCGACTCTCGGCGGCCATGCGCGACGCGGGCGCCGTCTACCTGGCGGAGCGCCTGCACGCCGTGCGGATCGCGCTCAAGAAGCTGCGTTATGCGGTCGAGCTCGGCGTCGAGGCCGCCGGCGAAAAGAGGAACCCGCATCTGAACACGATGAAGCAGATGCAGGAGATTCTCGGACACCTGCACGATCGGCAGGTGCTGATCGATCGCGTCCGGCAAATCCAGGCCGGCTCCACGGCTGATCTGCGGATCGAGCGCGAGCTCGAAGGGATCGTTGACGGCCTCGAAGACGAATGCCGCCGCCTGCACGGGCGCTATGTGCGCGATCGCGCGTCGATCGCCGCGGTGTGCGTGCGGTTCGGTGGCGCATCGCAGGCCGGGTCCGCCCGCCGCATGGCGGCGCGCCGCATCGCCAGCTGATCTGAATCATCATGCCCGGGTCCTACGAACTGTTCCTGATCCGCCACGGCCTGGCCGAAGAGCGCGGCGACGCGTGGCCGGACGACACGAAACGGCCGCTGACCGAAGAGGGCATGGCGCGTCTGCGGAAGGAGGCGCGCGGGCTCGCGCGCCTTGGCGTGACGCTCGACGTCGTGCTCACGAGCCCGCTCGTGCGCGCGCGTCAGACGGCGGAGATCGTCGCCGCCGGATTCGATCCGCGGCCGCACGTCGCCACGATCGACTCGCTCGCGCCCGGCGCGCCGTACGCCGCGGTCATCGCGGATCTCGAGAAGCACCTGCGGAAGGGACGGATCGCGCTCGTCGGCCACGAGCCGGCGCTTGGCGAGCTGGCGGCGCGCCTCATCGGCACGCGCCACCCGATGGCCTTCAAGAAGGGCGCGGTGTGCCGGATCGACGTGGACACGCTGCCCCCCGCCGGTCCGGGATCGTTGCGATGGTTCCTGACGCCGAAAGTGCTGCGCGCGATCCGGCGATAAGGCCGAGCAAGCTCGGCCACTACGCCAGCCAACCTTATGCGCGCAGGTAATCGCCCTGCCAGTCCTTCACCTGCATCTTGATCGCCTTGCTTGTCGCGAGCTTGCCGTCGAGCACGTCGCGCACGAGATCCGCGAGCTCCGCGTCGCTTGCGAACCGCAGCGCGACGAGCTGCCCCGGCGTGAGCTCGTTGATGCGGCCGCTCAGTGGCGCCTGCAGCAGCGTACGCAGCCGTGTCCGCATCTCGAGGCGAATCACGCGATCCTGGACTGTCGTCACCATCTGGCGCGTCGCGAGCGCGAACGCCACCAGGGCCGCGGCCACGACCGCGCTGAAGATCGTGCTGCCGTTCGGAGCGTAGTAGACGTGCCGCAGCGCGTTCAGCACGTTGGCCACCAGCACCGGTACTGCGAAATAGTGGAACAGCGGGAACCAGCGCGCGTGGTTCTGGTAGGTCTGGACGGATTCGGCCATTGGGTGAGCTCCTCGCCGTTGATTCTACGGCCGAGCCGCCTCCGCGTCTATGCGTCGATGAAACGATAGCCCAGGCCGATCACGGTTTCGATCTGCCGACCGGCATCGCGCAGCTTGCTGCGCAGCCGGCCGACGTGCACGTCAATCGACCGCGTTTCGACGAGCCGTTCGTAGCCCCACACGCGCTCGAGCAGCCGATCGCGCGACACGACGCGGTTCTTGTTGTTCACCAGATAGCGAAGCAGCTCGAACTCGCGACGCGTGAGGCGCACCGGCTCGCCCTGGACCGTCACGGCCACCGCGTCGAAGTCGGCGACGAGGTTGACGCCGCGGTAGGCTGCCACCGGCTGCTCGCCCGGCGGCGTGGCCCGGCGCAGGACGGCTCGCACCCTAGCCGCGAGTTCGCGCGGACTGAACGGCTTCGTCAGATAATCATCTGCGCCGACGTCGAGGCCGGAGACCCGGTCGTCCTCGGTCGTCCGCGCGGTGACCATGATGATCGGCACGTGGCGGGTTTCGGTCCGCGAGCGCAGGATCCGGCAGACCTCGACGCCGCTGAGGGCGGGGAGGTTGAGATCGAGAATGATCAGATCCGGCGCGCGCTGCTCGACGGCCTTCAAGGCCAGGTCGCCGCTGGCTACAATCTCGGCCTCGGCATCGCCGCCGCGCTCGACCGTGAGCTTGATCAATCCGGCGATGTCTTGCTCGTCTTCGACAATAAGGACGTGGTGTTTGGGCATCGTGACCCATCCACCGTACGGGCGCCGTGTTTCGCCGCGGTGACGATGCTGTTAATTGTGGGTTACACCTGTGTCCTGACCAACGAAAGGTGGCGCAATGAGGAAGAGTCAACCAAAGGCAGCAGGCAAGGCCGCGTCCAAACTAATCACCGGAAAGATCGCCGAGCTGGGCGACTGGCGGGGCGATACACTGGCCCGGATGCGCGCCCTCATCAAGCAGGCCGATCCTGACGTGCTGGAAGAGTGGAAGTGGATGGGGACGCCGGTCTGGTCCCATGACGGCGGCATCTGCACGGGAGAGTCGTACAAATCGATCGTGAAGCTGACGTTCTTCAAGGGCGCTTCCTTGAAAGATCCTGCGAAGCTGTTCAACTCGAGCCTGGAGGGAAACGTCAGGCGCGCGATCGACATTCACGAGGGTGAGGCGATTCACGCGACCGCCTTCAAGGCGCTCATCCGCGCGGCCGTCGCTCTGAATACCGCTGGCGCAAAGAAGTAGCTGATGGCCTTTCGCACGTTCCCGCGCGCGGTGGTGATGGGAGCGCTGCTGTGCGCCTCCGGCGGCTGCGGGAGTTCGTCCGTCCAGTCAGCCGCGGCCCCGACCGCGGTTCCAACCCCGACTCCCACACCAACGCCCACCGGGGGTTCCCGATTTGCCTCGACCACGACCACGGTGGCGGCGTCGCCGTCGGTTCTTTCGACCATCTGGACGACGAACGGCGCGCTGGGTCCGGTGATCCTGTGGCGGGGCGGATCGAACTGGTGGGGCGTCGCGTCGAACGGCGGTCCGAGTGGGGAAAGCAGTGCCAGCGGCGACGGCATCGAGACGAGCGGCTTGCGTTTCGGCGCCCTCGCACTCACGCTCACCTTCGATTCGAAGAACTACGTCGCGGTGTTTCAGGGCCGTTCCATTCCGCTCGCGCGCGGAACGAACGTCCTCTTCATCGACACGGTCGATGCCCCGTCGGGTCCGACGTTCGCCGGCGCACTGATTCTCGATCCGGGGAAGGCCAATCTCGATCCGCCGTTTCAGGACCTCTTACCTGTCATTCGCGCCTCGCCACAAATCATGACGTTCCTGCAGTGTGACCTCCCCGTAACGAGTCCGTTTCTTTCTCCACTGTTCTGCGACAGCTCGAGCAAGTAACCTCCCCGTCGCCTGCGCGTGTTATCCTCTCGACAGCGAGCCCTTCTCGAAAGGATCCACGTGCGCGCTGTCGTCTGCACCCTGGCGCTTCTGCTTGCGGCGCGTCCTGCGTCCGCGCAATTTACATCCTTCTCACACAACTCGCGTAGCATCCTCGAAGGCAACTGGCAGTCGTGCCGCGAGGCCGACGGCCGGTACAGCGAGCGCGTCTACGACCACGTCGTCGCCGGCGTGGGGCAGTTCGAGCTGCACATGGGGCCGCGGCGCGAGTTCGCGCTGTTCGCGGGCGTTGTGGACGAGCATCGCGATCACGAGTCCGCGGACAATCTGCTGAAGCCGTTCCGCGTCGATCTGGAAGCCGGACGCGCGAAGCAGCGCTGGGAAATCCCCTCGCTCAACCTCGCGTTCACTGTGACCCTTGCCGGCGGATCGCGCATGGAGTGCGAAAGCTGGTTCATCGTCCTCGAACCGCTGGAGAAAACGTCACATTGATCCTGAACATGCGCGCTGCCCGCATCGCCGCCGTCGCGGGGATCCTGATTGGCGCGGCCGGCGGCGTCATGTCCGGCGACGCGGCGCCGGCGGTCGATCACCCCGGTGCGCTGGGCCGCGGCGTCACGCTGCTGCCGAATGGCTGGAAGATCTCGCCCGCGGGATGGCACGTGCCGATCGGCGATCTGCCGCTCGCCATGGTCGAGTCGCCCGACGGCAAATACCTGCTCGTCTCGAACAACGGCTACGCGAAGCCGAGCATCACGGTGTTCGATGAGACGCGCGGCGTGAACGTGCAGCGCCTCGTGCTCGATCACGCGTGGGTCGGCATGGCGTGGCATCCGGACGGCAGGCACCTCTACGTGTCAGGCGCGGGGAACAACACGGTTCACGAGCTGACGTTCAACAACGGCCGCCTCGTGCGCGGCGCCGACCTCGTGCTCGGCCGCTCCATGGATGCGCCGGGTGTGGGTGCGAATCGTCCGGAGCCGGTCCCGCAAAGCTTCATCGGCGGCGTGGCCGTGAGCCCCGATGGTGCGCGTCTCTTCGCGGTCCACGTGCTGGGGCAGATGATCAGCATGATGGATCTGAAGACCGGCCACGTGCTGCGGAGCATCGATCTGCCCGCCGAGCCGTACACGTGCGTCGTGTCGCCCGACGGCTCGACGCTGTTCGTCTCGCTCTGGGGCGGCGCGAAGATCCTGCTCTTCGACGCGAAGACGCTCGATGCGCGTGGCGAGATCGCGGTCGGCGAGCATCCGAACTCGATGATCCTGACGAAAGACGGAAAGCGCCTCTTCGTCGCCTGCGCGAACACGAACGCGGTCTGGGCGATCGACGTCGAGAATCGCCGTGCGGTCGAGCAGATCGCCGTGGCGATGTATCCCAACGCGCCCGCGGGATCGACGCCCAACAGCGCGAGCCTGTCGCCGGACGAGAAGCGCCTCCTGGTCGCCAACGCGGACAACAACACCGTCGCGGTCATCAACGTCGAGAAGGCGGGGCAGAGCCAGGTCGAGGGATTCATTCCGACCGGCTGGTATCCGACCGGCGCGATGTTCACGCGCGACGGCTCGCGGATCCTCGTGCTGAGCGGGAAAGGACTCTCGTCGAGCGCGAACCCGCGCGGTAATCAGCCCGGGCTGACCGGCGCCGACGGCCAGTACATCGGCGGCATGCTGCAGGGCACGCTGTCGATCGTCGGCACTCCGGACGCGTCGACGCTCACGGCGATGACGACGACCGCGCGGGCGATGTCGCCGTACAGCGACGCCATCCGGCTGGCGCCGGCGAATGCGCCGGCGGGCACGCCGGTTCCACGCCGCGTCGGCGATCCGTCGCCGATCAAGCACGTCTACTACGTGATTCGCGAGAACCGGACCTACGACCAGATCTTCGGCGACGTCGATCACGCCAACGGTGATCCGACGCTGTGCCTCTTCGGCGATCAGGTGACGCCGAACGCGCACGCGCTCGTGCGTGAATTCGGCGTCCTCGACAATTTCTACGTGGACGCCGAGGTCAGCTACGACGGCCACGCGTTCTCCACCGGTGCCTACGCGACGGACGTCGTCGAGAAATTCTGGCCGACGAACTACGCGTCGCGCGGCGCCGCGTACCTGAGCGAAGGCGGCGGCGCGAATCGCAACGCGTACGGAAACGTCGCGGCGCCTCTCGACGGCTACATCTGGGACGCGTGCGTGCGCAAGCACGTCAGCGTCCGCAGTTTCGGGGAGTTCGTGCACGTGGACGACGAACACAAGGCCGAACACAAGAACGTCGCGAGCGTCCCCGGCCTCGAAGGCCGATTCAGCCTGAAGTATCCGCCGTGGGACCTCAAGATTCCCGACGGGACGCGAGCGGACGTCTTCATCGAAGAGTTTCACCAGCTTGAAGCGAGCGGCGAGCTCCCGTCGCTCTCGGTGATCCGGCTCGGCAACGATCACACGGGCGGCACCAATCCCATCTACCCGACGCCGCGCGCGATGATCGCCGAAAACGATCTGGCGCTTGGCCGGATCGTCGAAGCGATCTCGCACAGCGCGTCGTGGAAGGAATCGGCGATCTTCGTGCTGGAAGACGATGCGCAGAACGGGCCCGATCACGTGGACGCGCATCGGTCGCCGGCGCTCGTCATCAGCCCGTTTTCGAAGCGGCACGCGGTGGACAGCACGCTCTACACGACGTCGGGCCTGCTGCGCACGATGGAGCTCCTGCTCGGCCTGCCGCCGATGAGCCAGTACGACGCCGCCGCGACGCCGATGTACACCGCGTTTCAGGCGACGCCGGTGCTGGCGCCGTTCACGCACCTGGCGGCGCGCATTCCGCTCGACGAGAAGAACGAACGCACCGCGTTCGGCGCCGAGGCGTCGATGCGGATGAACCTCGCGGAAGCCGATCTCGCGCCGGAACAGGAGCTCAACGAGATTCTGTGGCGGTCGGTGAAAGGGCCGCTCTCGGTGATGCCTCCCATCACCCGCAGCGCCTGGATCCGGCCGGCCGGCGCGGCGGCCGATCCCGACGACCGTTAGCGGCTATCGAATCGCGCCAATCTGATACTGGAGCGCCGCTCGTTCCGCCTGGTACTCGTACTTGGCGGACGCCTGCGCGAGCTGCGCCTGCGTCTTGTTCAACTGCGCCTGGCTCAGCTCGATGATCGAGCTGAGTCCGAGATTGTAGCGCTGCTGCGCGAGATCGAGCGCCTGCGAGGCCTGATCGAACAACTGATCGGTGAGGCCGAGCCGCTGAAACGCTGTGCGCGCGTTCAGCCACGCGAGCTGCACGTCCCGCGACACGCGGTTCTCCACGTCGCGCGCGCGCTGGCTTTCGGCTTTGGCCCTGAAGAGCGCCTCCGCATGACGCGCCGCGAACAGGCCGCCGTTGCTCAGCGGCACGTTGACGTTGACGCCGACCGCCGCGTACCGGTCTTCGATGCCCGCCTGGGGATAGGGCGTGGCGCCGAAGGTGCCGACGGCGGCGATCGACGGCAGGAGCAGGTCGTGCTCCGCGTCGGCGAGCTTCGCCGCCGCCTGCGCCGTGAATCGCTCCGCGGCGACGTCGGGGCGATCGCGAAGCGCCTCCGCGACGAGCGCAGCGGCGTCCGTCGGCAGCGGCGGCGGGAGCGGCTCCTCGGCGAGCGCGTACGTGACGGTCTGGCTGCCGCCGAGCGCCGTGGCGAGGTTCGCCAGCGATCCACGCGTGTCGCCTTCCGCCTGCGCGAGGAGCAGCTTCGCTTCGGAGAGGTTGACGTTGGCAAAGCTGACGTCGAGGCTGGACTTCAACCCGCTGGCCGCAAGCGCCGTTACCTGATCGACGACGAGCTGGCGCGCCTCGACCGTGTCCTGCGCGACGCGCTGCACCGCCTCGGCGCGCAGGACGCTGAAATACGCGCGATCGACGCCGAGGATGACGTCCGCGCGCCGGCCGCCGACGCCGGCCTCCTGCGCCTGCGCGACGAGCGATGAGCTCTGCACGAGCGCGTGCGTCCGCCCGAAGTCGGTGAGCAGCTGGCCGATCGTCACGCCGGTCGAGAACCGGTTGAAGATGATCGGGTTGTTGAGGCCGCCGGCCGCGATGCGGCTGCCGGACTCCGCGTCCGCGCCGGTCACGCTGCCGAACGCGGTGGGGAAGTACGGCGCGCGCGTCTCGCGGACGGCCTGCCGCGCGGCGTCGGCGCCGTACTGCGCGGCCTGGATCAGCGGGTGGTTCTGCAGCGCCATCTGCTCCGCCTGCTGAAGCGTCAGCGGCGCCGGTTGCGGATCCTGCGCGGCCAGCGGAGCCGCCGCGGCGAGCAGGGAGATGACTGCGAGAGCTGCACGCCTCATCGCGCCCTCCGGTACACCAGCAGGTACGCCGCCGGCACGATGAAGACGGTCAGCGCAACCGAGACGATCAGTCCGCCGATGATGGCGCGCGCGAGCGGCGCGTACGCCTCGCTGCCCGTGCCGAGCTTGAGCGCCATCGGCACGAGCCCGATGACGGTCGCGAGCGACGTCATCAGAATCGGCCGCAGGCGGATGCGGCACGAGTTCACCACCGCGTCCAACAACCCCATCCCGTCGTCCTCGAGACGGTGCGTGAACTCGACGATCAGGATGCTGTTCGACACGACCATGCCGACCATCATCAGCACGCCCATCAGCGACTGGACGTTGAGCGTCGTGCCGGTGACAAACAGCGCGAGCAGCACGCCGGTCAGGCCGGTCGGGACGGCCAGCAGGATGAGGCCCGGATCCACGAACGAGCGGAACTGCGCGACGAGAATCAGGTAGAGCAGGACGAGCGCCAGGATCAGGCCGAGCGCGAAGCTCCTGAAGGACGCGCGCATGCCCTGGACCATGCCGCGGACCGCGACGCGGACGCCGGCCGGAGGCTTGTTGGCGGCGAGCACGCGGTCGATGCCGCTCGCGAGCGCGCCGAGATCCTCGCCGATCGGGTTGACGTAGATGTCGATCACGCGCTGAATCTGGTAGTGATCGATTTCCGTCGGCGATTTGAGCGGCGTGATCGTGGTAACGGCGTCGAGGAGCGTCGGCGCCTTCACGCGCGCGGCGTGCAGCGGCAGGTCGCGCAGGTCGAGGAGATTCTGAATCTGATCCTCCGGATACTGCA
>Ga0193726_1001473_pt1 | contig 18419 bp, 19 predicted proteins | sample H2c1metaG_FD_144928 | JGI IMG/M metagenome (GOLD analysis project Ga0193726, IMG submission 144928) | Soil microbial communities from a riparian zone of the East river system, Colorado, United States - H2c1 | ecosystem: Environmental > Terrestrial > Soil > Riparian zone | place: USA: East River... | reverse complement strand
AAGTGCTTCGGTCGGTTCGCCTGACCGGAGGCATCTTCCTCGACGCGCACTTCACGGCGCCGTGGTGCGTGCATACGAAGATTCTCGCCGAGGACTGCGGTTCCTTCCTGGTCAAGCCGCCGCTCCTGATCGCCTACCACTTCGTGATCGAGGGAAAATTCCTGCTCAGCCTCGACGGCGAACCCACCGTCGAGGTGCGGGCCGGCGAGATCGTGCTGTTGCCAAGGAACGACGTCCACACGCTGGCCAGCGAGCCCGGTCTCGCGCCGACAAGCGCGCGTCATCTCATCCAGCCGTCAGCGGATGGCGGACTGGCGCAGATCTGGCATGGCGGCGGCGGCGAGACGGCGCATCTCGTCTGCGGCTTTCTCGGCAGCGAGGAATCCTACAATCCGCTGATCGCGACTCTGCCGAGAGTGCTGAAGCTTGACGTCCGCGAGGGTGCGTCGCGTGACTGGGTGGAGGCCTCCGTGCGATATGCCGCCAGCGAGCTGACGGCCGGCAGGTTTGCCTCATCGGGCCTGATGTCGCGGCTCTCCGAGCTGCTCTTCGTCGAGGCGATGCGGCAATATTCGGTGACCTTCACCGACCAGGATGCCGGATGGCTGAAGGGCGTCGCGGATCCGCAGATCGGCCGCGCCCTGGCCGCCATTCACCACAACGTCGGTTCACCCTGGTCGGCTGATTCCCTTGCCAGGGAAGTCTCGATGTCGCGCAGCGCCTTCGTGGATCGCTTCACGACGCTGATCGGCATGCCGCCGATCCGGTATCTGACCGTCTGGCGCCTTCAGGCGGCCAAGCTGAGCCTCCGGGAAACCCGCAAGACGATCGCCCAGCTCGCGCAGGAGGTGGGCTACGGATCCGAAGAATCCTTCAGCCGGGCATTCAAGCGGAAATTCGGGCTGTCACCCGCGCGGTGGCGAGACCAGCAGCCGGCGGATTGATACTGCGTCGTCCTGCTCCAGACGCACAGGGTCGAATATCTCTCCATGGCGGTGTCGCTCGTGGCGTCAAGCCGGGGCGTGGCGTTGTTGCCTGACTATGCCCGGAACTTCCTGACCTGGTCGGTAATCAGCCGTCCGCTTGCTGGCGAGGCGCCTTCGATCGACCTGGTCCTGGGTTACCACGAGGCGACGATCATGGACTGAAGGCTCGGCCGCATCCTGAACGACAACCTCGCCGACCACCTGATCCCGGTGCATGCTGCTATCAACCCTTGCACGAGCATGGCCATGCGCATCGAAAATTGCCTTTTCATGACAACGCCTTTGCGATCAGCTCTCGCAAGCCAAACTTCGCAGCGGGTTTCCAAAGTGGGTCTAGCGTTAGGTAAGAACTGCTATCCGCAAGGAGAATGCCCACGAACGTCTCGGCGACAATGCGTCCACCTATCGGGCCGAGCTTGCGCGTTTCCTTCTTGATGTCGCCCGTCGAAGTATGAACAACCATGTCCGACTTCACTGTTTCGGCGAGTACGTATGTCCAGAGTGGACAGTTCTCCTTGAATGCTGGGTGAATAGTATCGATTGAACCGATAATGTCAGCTGGGTCGCCAGTGAACTTGCCAATCAGGATTTCACTGTCTTTGAGGGGCTGCAGGCCCATCGCCCGTGCAATTGTTTGGCCGCTTGGCAAGCGCATACGCCAGCCCCGTAGCAGGTTACGTAGCGCCAAGATATTGAACGGCTTTGCAGCGACTGCGTCTGGTAAGTTGCCTAAAGGGTTAACGAGGGACGTGTCAATGCGGTACCCGAAGATTAAGGCGCTGATCGCTGCCGGCCGATTTCGAAACATCTTGTTCAATCTTGATCAGTGCGGGTATTCGCAGGTCGAACATGCAACGCTGATAGAAATCATGCGATCCACCGCTGCCGTGGAGATCTTTTACACATTTGCGATTGAAAGTTTGCTGACCTTTTTGAGCCGAACGAATCGGCAGCTCATGGCAAGTCAGCTCCAACATCTCGGGATCGACGGCACAAATTTTTCCGCAGTTGAGAAAGCCATGAGCAACAAGGAGTGGCTCGGCGCCGCGGAGAAACTGGTGTTTGAGACGCACAAGGTATCCGTGGCGATGCCGCTCGTTGAGTCAACTCGGTGGGCATTGTTGCCTGATTTGCTCGAATGTTCCTGATCGGTCATCAGCCGCCCACTGATTGCCGTGCGGATAGGTAGCTCAGCGCGCGGTTCCGTTGGCAGCAGCACGTGTGGATCATTTTCTTCATCACCACCCTGTGATCATCCGCGACCCCGCCTGCTACAGTACCAGTGTTATGCGCCGCACCTGGACCTGGACCTTCGACCTGCCGCCGGCCTATCTCTGGCCGGTGCTGGCCGACACCAACCGCTTCAACGAGGCGATGGGCCTGCCGACCTATGTGCTGGAGGAGACGCCGCAGGCCAACGGCACGATCCTTCGCCGCGGCCGCGGCAAGGCGGCGGGGTTTGCGCTCGAATGGGAGGAGAAGCCCTACGAGTGGATCCACGGCCGCCACTTCCGCCAGGCCCGTGTCTTCACCAAGGGTCCGTTCCGCCGCTTCGGGCCGGTGTTCGATCTCGAGCCGGATGGGTCTGGCGGCTCGAAGGTGAGCTACTACGCCCTCGACTGGGAGCCGCTCACCCTGATGGGCCGCCTGTTCGGCGCCCGGCTGGCGCGCCAGGCGGGCGAGGTGGTGGGCAAGCGCATCCTCGAGGCCGTCGCCTTCGCCAAGGGCGCGCGCGCGACCCATTTCGACCTGGCCCCGCCCGAGCTGCCCGACGGCGCGCGCGAGCGGGCGGCGGCGCTCGCCGCCGAGATCGACCGCAGCCCCTACGGCAACGGGCTCGGCCGGACGCTGGCCGACCGGGTGCTGAGCGCCATGGCGACCGACCTCGCGCCGCTCAAGCCCAAGCCCCTGGCGCGCGAGCTAGAAATCCCGCAACGCGACGCGATCGAGGGCTGCCTGGCCGGCGTGCGGGCCGGGCTTTTGACCATGAAGTGGGACCTTCTCTGCACCAACTGCCGCGGCCCCAAGCTCAGCGCGGGGGCGCTGAGCGAGCTGCCGCGCGGCGCGCATTGCCCGTCCTGCAACATCGACTACGACCGCGACTTCGAGAAGAACGTCGAGCTTTCCTTCGCGCCCGCGCCATCGGTGCGGCCGCTGTCGGCCGGCGGCTTCTGCCTCTCGGGCCCGATGGCGACGCCGCACGTGGCCGTGCAACTTCTGCTGGCGCCAGGCGAGAAGCGGAGCGTCCGCATCGACCTGCCTCCGGGCAGCTACCGCCTGCGCACGCTCCATCCCGGCGCGCATGTCGACCTCGAGCATGCCGGCGGCGTCTTTCCCGGCCTGAGGATCACGGCGAGCGGCGTCGAGGCCTTGCCGCCCGGCGAGACGGGCGCCATCGCCTTCGCCAACGACGCGAGCTTCGAGTTGGCCGCCCTGATCGAGGACCGCACCTGGACGCGCGACGCGCTCACCGCGCCGGAGGTGATCTCGCTCCAGGTCTTCCGCGACCTCTTCGCCGAGGCGACGCTCAGGCCCGGCGACGAGGCGGGCGTCAGCCAGGTGGCGCTGCTGTTCTCCGACCTGCAGGGCTCGACGGCGCTCTACGAGCGGGTGGGCGATGCTGTGGCCTTCAACATGGTGCGCGAGCACTTCGCCCTGCTGGCGTCGATCGTGCGCGACCATGACGGCGCGGTGGTGAAAACCATCGGCGACGCCGTCATGGCCTCGTTCGGCGATCCGGCCAATGCGGTGAAGGCCGCGCTCGCCATGCAGGCCCGCATCGCCGACCACGAGCTGGTGCTGAAGCTTGGCGTCCATGTCGGCCCGAGCGTGGTCGTGAACCTGAACGACCGCCTCGACTATTTCGGCTCGACCGTGAACATGGCCGCCCGCCTGCAGGGCCAGAGTGCCGGCGGCGACATCGTGCTCTCCCGCGCCGTCGCCGACGATCCCGCGGTGCGCCCGCTGCTGGCAACGCTTGCCGCGCGCGACGAGAGCGTGCCGCTGAAAGGCTTCGCCCAGCCGATCAGCTTCGTGCGCCTGATGCCCCAGACCGTTGACTCCTAAGCCGTATCTGCAGACGGGTCGACGCAAGCTTGATGAAGGCGAGGTCATTGGCGTCGAGGCGGCGACTTTGGACGACCGCCAACAACCCAATCGAATGACAGCTCCACGAAGGGTCTGGTGCCGAACCATGAACAAGGCATTGCCCACTCTTGGGAACCTCTGGAGAACTCATCGCCACTTCGATGAGGTTTCCCGGCGATTGTACGATTATTCCTTCATTGGAATTGCGTTTGCAAACTAGACAAAGATACAACCCGGCTGGATAAAGCGAATCGCGCGGAGCAGCCGCTCACCCCGCACCCTTGATGTCGAGGCGTATGTGAGACCAGCTGTTCCTACCAAGGTCGTTGTTGCGGCGGTGCTGGGCAACGCACTCGAATTCTATGATTTCGTGACCTACGCTTTTTTTGCCGTTTATATCGGTCAAACATTTTTTCCGGCATCGACACCTTTCGCCAGCCTCTTGCTTTCACTAGGCGCCTTCGGTGTCGGCTATATTTTCAGGCCTCTCGGCGGCGTGGTCATTGGTGCGTTTGCTGACCGCGCTGGGCGGAAGCCGGCAATGCTGCTGACCATCGTACTGATAACCGTCGGTACGCTCGGGCTTGCGGCGACTCCGTCCTACGCTGCGATCGGTATCGCTGCGCCCATCATCGTTGTCGGCTGCCGGCTTCTCCAAGGATTGGCGATTGGCGGCGAAGTGGGTCCGGCAAGTGCATTTCTGATTGAGATCGCGCCCCCTGGCCAACGAGGCTTTTACGGGAGTTGGCAGCTGGCGAGTCAAGGAGTGGCGGCGCTGACCGCCGGCATTATCGGGTTGGCGCTTTCGTTGGCACTTTCAAAGGTGGAACTTGCCGCCTGGGGATGGCGCGTGCCGTTCCTTCTGTCTCTGCTGCTCGTGCCGGTTGGTCTGTACCTTCGCAGCAGGATGCCGGAGACGCTCGATGATCGCCCGGTGGAGAGCGGGGGTTGGAGTGTGACTCTCGGGAAACAAAGCCGCCTGATCTTGCTTTCAGTGCTCATAATCCTTGGCGGCACTGTGTCGACCTACGTCGGCAACTATATGACGACCTATGCGATCGCGACGCTGCATTTCCAGCCGTCAACAGCGTTGTCGGCGACCGTGGTGGGAGGCTCGCCACGACAGTTTTCGCCATCCTCGGCGGCTGGCTTGGCGACATTTATGGCCGTCGGTCGATCATGCTGGTGCTGCGCATCCTGACGGCTGTCGTGACATATCCGTCCTTCGTGCTTCTCAATGGATATCCAAGTACCACGACACTTTATGCCGCCACGATTGCCCTGACAGCCCTGACGGCCATGAGCGGTGCGGCGACCTTGACCGCCGTCCCCGAACTTCTTCCGGCTTCCGTGAGAGCCAGCGGATTTGCGATAGCCTACGGGGTAGGCGCTTCCTTGTTTGGCGGCATGACTCAACTCATTGTCGCATACCTCATTGGGGCCACTGGCGATCCAAATTCTCCCTCTTGGTATGTGACGGCCACCACCCTGGTGAGCATCATTGCCATTCTGGCGTTACCAAAAACCGGTCGCGTGGACGCAAACCGCACGGATCCCCACAACTGGGTGTCGTCGAAGACGACGACGTGATCAATGCGTTCCCTCTGGAGGATCGGGTCGTTCAATGCCGCAGCGCCTTTGGGCCGAATGTCTGCTCATGGGCACAAACCGGACCTGGCGGGATGTCCGCCGTTCGGCCGTTATCAGGGGCAAAGCAGACATAGAGCAAGCCGCACTGGGCAGTTCTATTTTGTGGGTACCCGGCCTAGCTCCACGTTACGCTTGGGTGCGCCGACCAGGGGTTCGTCGACTTAAGCGCGATGGCGTTGAAGGCCGCCGTCAGCGGATCCATCTTGGGGTGCCGGACGCCCGCTTGGTGATGATGATGGCGTTGCCTTTCGGCTCCACGCGCGCCATCCACGTTTCAGCAGTTCCTCATGCCACTGCGCGATGGACGATAAGTTCAGGATCGTTGCTGCCTGCGATGCCGAGCAACTCATAGACCATGATTTCTGTCTTGCGGCCCTTGACGGACACCCGCCCAAGAGCACGGCCAACGATGCGGTCAGACACCCGGTCGTAGACATTCTGGGAGATGCAGATCGAGGTGCCGAACTGCTTGTTCAGTCCCTCGATTCGCGAAGCAACATTCACGCCATCGCCCATCACGGTATAGCTCAACCTTGCGCGGGAGCCGACATTGCCGACAAGGACGGTGTCACAATGGATGCCGATCCGCACCCGCATCTCCTTGCGACCTTCAGCGGCCCAGCTTGCGTTGAGCCGCTCCATTCGGCGGCTGGCCTTCAGGGCCGCCACACAGGCACGGAATACGTGGTCCTCCATGACAGTCGGCGCTCCCCACAAGGCCATCACGCAGTCGCCAATGAACTTGTCGATCGTGCCGCTTTCCTCGGCCACAGCCGACGTCACCGTCTCGAAGTAGCGCGACGTTTGCTCCGACAATTCCTGTGACGAAAGCTGCTCGGCGATGGTCGTGAAGCTCTCCACGTCCGCGAAGAGGATCGTCATGAAGCGCTGTTCCACGCCAGGGGTTATCGGTTGGCCGGACTCGATCAGGTCGCGCACAATTCCGATGGGGGCAAACATCGCGAACGACCGAAGCGCATTGGCCAGCAGCCTTGCCGCGTGCTGCAGCTCGGAAATTTCCCGGATCCGGGATCGCGGCGGCATCTGCTCGCCGAACGACAAGGAACGGATGCGCCTCATCGCTTGGGAAACTAGCTCAATCGGGTTCGATACGCGCCCGGCCATGACGTATATGAGCGTGCTCTCAGCCACCACCACCGCCAGCATGAGCCAGATCAACAGGCGATTGGTGCGCTCGAGCTCGCCCACGAAATCGGCCGTCGGCGTCACGACCAGGACCTGCCAGGTCTTCCCCGAACCCGTCGGGAATTTGCTGAACAGCGCGACGTATTCCGTATCCTCGTGCCCGAGCGTGAAGTTGAACCGGTCGGGGCTGCCGGCGGCGCGTCGGTGGACGGCTTCAACAATCTGCGGATCGTCTACGTCAGCCCAACTGGTCACCTGCAACCGGCCATCGGCGACTTGGACCGACTTCGTCGGAACCGGGTGGGCCAGCAGCTCGCCATGTTCGTCGGCAATGACGGTGATGCTGTTGGGGCTGGCTTTGTGCCGGGCAAGCAGTTCGGAAAGCCCGCGAAAGGTGATGTGCGCCGATGCAACGCCGACGAAGTTCTCCTGCACCAGGATCGGAAAGCCCAGTGCAATCACCGGATGGCCGGTATCCGGGTTGATGAAAGGGTCGGTGACGGCAAGCGCCAGGCTTCGGCGCACCAGCTGATATTGGGGCAGGGTCGTGCGCAAATCGTTGTTCGCGGCGTTAATCGAATAGCCGCCCACGGGTGTGGGCCAGGTCTCGTAGAAGGTGCGATGACGCTTCCTGTCGGCGCCGGCCGAAAAGTCATCGATGAAATTCATGTGCCACTTGGCATTGGCCGGGATTCTGAGGTCGCTGCGGCGGCGATCATCGTCGACCCGCGTGACCACTCGATGGAAGCCGTTCTCGAAGGTTGTATTGACGGCGTCGATCTGTGGGGCTGAGATCAGCGCGTCGTAGAGAAAGTTCGAACTTTCTTCGGACCGGAAGAAACCTGGCGTCGTCTCCTCTGCCCCCGCCATCAGTCGTAGAGCCTCGGCCACCGGCTGAAGAAGATTGCCGGACATTTCGCGCGCATCCTGGCTGGCCCGGTCGATGAACCGGTTCGACAGCGCCGTCAGGTTGCGCAAATTCTCATGAAAGCTGAAGCCGATCACAATGGCGAGCGCAGGTAGGATCAGCAGCGCGAAGAGCATGGTGATGCTCGCCTGCAGTGTGATGCCGCTGCGCAGCAAAGACTTGATCCAGGCTCCAGTCATGTGGCCTGGTCCAGCCTACCCCAGGCCGGATGGTCGGTCCACGTCGCAGGCTTTGTGAGCGCTTGATGCCGTTGGGCGGATACCGCTCTCGTCGCCACCCATCAAGCGCGAGTAGCCCACGACATCCGCCGCCAAAATTGGCGGCAGTCGAGGCGTGCGTCGGTTCTGGGCACAAATGCGAAGTGCCGACCAGGCCTGGAAACGTTCGTTGTTCAGGGTAGACCGGACGTGAAGGCCAAAACGACGCGAATGACCCGGAGCGGACGATTTCGGTCTGTCGTCTGGGAACCGTCGGCCTCCCCCTCGCGGCAGCACCGCGGTCGTTCATGTCTGCGTCGGAGTGATTGTTATGCGATGGACTTCCATCTTTTGACCGATGCCCTTCAGGTCCTCGTAGTCGCGCGACACCGAGCGTGATTTGACGATGTCACCGACGCCCGGCGCCTCCATCACCGTTGCGCTGATGCAGACTTCGTTGACGTCGGCGAGACCTTGCACACGTGCGGCGATATTCACGTCCTGTCCGAAATAGTCGATCCGGTCGTTGAGCGTCACCGCGATCGCCCGACCCCTGTGGACACCGACCTTGAGGCCCAGCGGCCGCGAAGCGGTCCGGTTGAATCGCAACAGCTCTTCGATCATCTCGATGGAGGCGCGAACGGCATCCTGGGGACGCTCGAAGCCGGCCATGACTGCGTCGCCGATCGTCTTGATGATGGTGCCGGATCGTTCCCCGATGATCCTGTTCAAGATCTCGAAGTGTTGACGCACAAGAAAATAGGCGTTCATGTCACCAAGGCTTTCATACAGCGGAGTCGACTGCTTCAGATCGGTGAACAGGTAAGTCATGTCTGAGACTTTGAGGCTCTCGCCCTCATCCACCAGCTGCGCCTTGTAGAGTTCGCCAAAGCTCGGGGTGAGCAGCAATCGCTTGCCGGAAAGAAACGGTTCATATTCGACCATATGGGGCTCGAAACCGAAGGGATACTGGACGAACCAGAAGCGACCGCGATGGCCGGTGCGGTTCTCGATCTGGATGGTGTGCTTGCCTGGGCTGAGATCGGCCGTCTGCCGGAACGAAAAGCGTCCGTCGCCGAGGACCATCTCTCTCGGTGCCGTAGGCCGGTCCGGTACCAGGAAGCGGCCCGACTCGAGCTGGACCAGCGTCCCTTGCGGTTCTGCCGGCTCGCCGTCCGCGAAGAAGACCAGAAGGAGTTTGTGGCTGAGATCCAGCACCTCGAAACGGCCAGCTGTGACCTCGAAATCGAAGCTGCGGTGCTCATGAGCCTCGATATCGGCAAATCCCCGTGAGAGCGCGGTAACGAGCTGCTGGTGTGTCATCCCGTGCGGAGCGACGAAGCCCTTGGAAAAGTTGTAGCGCAGGTAGAAATCCTCGACAGACAGCATTTCGGGATGGCGGAATATGATGTCGCGCACGCCGCTCGAGACCGTAAAGGTGACCTGAATGTAGTCGTCCAGCGTCACATCGTTGATCGCGTTGCAGAATGCGCACTGAAAGCGTGGATGGACCTGGTCGAGCTCGCGAAAGCTGCCGGCGACCTGCGGGCAATAGGCGCAGATGAGCAGCCAGTCCATCTCGAACAGGCCCACCTTGGCGGCATGCACGAACAGCGCTATCGCGTCTGCCTCGGACAGGTCGACGGCGCCGCCGTATTGGATGGGGTTGACGCGAAAGAGATCATAGTCGTCAGCGGTACGGATGAAGCGTTCGAGCTCCGGGAGAACATTCGGTGCCCAGCTTCTTGCCGATCCGAGCGCGCCGAGGCGCTGGCTCAGGAGACTCTCGTTGACCGGAGACGGGACACTCATCTCATGCACCCTACCTGACGGGCCGACTACGCTATCGGCCCCCGGCGTACCCCGCAGCGCAAACTCTCGCTACCGAGCGGTGGCCAAGTCGGCCGCATCGGCAATCGCGATCAGAAAGTCAGCGTGTCGACCCACTCGTGCGGGCACTTGGCTCCATGCTCCGCGACAACGCGCCCAAAGTATCCTCGATTCTGCCCTTGTGCACAATGAACCACCGCATGCATCCGAGCGATCGGGTCCGCGAAACAGTCTCGGGCATTTTTCCGCTGCTGGCTCGAGAGCGACAACTGATCGAGCGATCCAGGCAAGCTCGCGCTTGTGCGGGTTAGCACTGATGATCCGCGGCCTTCACGCGCGAATCTGCCCGCGAACGACATGCGACCGCTGCTGACACAAAGGCGAAGCACCGATGACGCGAATGACCCAAAGCGACATTCCGGGCTTAGCCCCGTCCTTACTTTGGAGCGACCTTGGGCGACACGTGGTGGCTGATAATTTTCCAGTCGTTGTCCTCTCTAATTACCACCCATGTCAGTCGAAAAGAGACAGGTGGCGCGCTTTCGCTCACGACAAATGATGCGGTAGCCGCCACGTTGATGACGTCGGAGCCTAATGGAGTGACCACAAGATCAGTGAATTGGACCGTTGGTGATTTCCATCGAGGCAGCGCATTGAAATAGGCCGCGACGCCCTCCTTACCTTTATAGAGTGGCGGTGTTGATCCGAAGAACAATGCATTCTTGGAATAGAGTGACGCAAGAGCATCGGCGTCCAACTTGTTGAAACCGGCGGACCATTTCTCAATGATGCTGGACACTGTCTGGTCGGCAGGGTCGGCGGAGGCCGGGCTGGAAAGGATTGCAATAGAGACGGCGAGCGCGACGATCAGTACTTGAAGTCTTCGCATTGAATACACCTATAAGTTGTAAAGTCCGGATCCAAGCTCAACCCGGGAATAAAGACAATCATTCTTATAAGCCCACGAAGCGAGTGCGACACGGGGCGGTTATCGCTGACGGCCGCTACGGCACTTCTGCGACATGGCAAGGGATGCGAACGAAGACCCCTGTTAGCCTGGGAGCGGACATCTTTGCTCTGGTCCAAGTAACGAGCCGTTCATGAGTTGATACCCTGGCCAAACGGACCGCGGGCCGGAGCCCGCGCCGGGCGCAGCGAGGGCCTATCGGTGCTTGTTATGCACCGGGTCCGTTACGCTGCGGTCGATGTTCTCTTCCTTGTCACAAGTCCGTCCCGGCCGCCGGGTCCAGAGTGAGCCGCACTCTCGTCCACGGTGGGGAGGAAAGGTGGACCGACTGACCAACTGGGCACGCAGTGGCGTGGAGGCCTTCCATGGGCTGAGCGTCCTGCAACTCGGCCTGCTCGCTGCCCTGGGATTGGGCCTCGGGTACTGGGTTCTGGGCGTGGGATTCCGATCGATCCGACGGGCCGTCCTGATGGCCTTGCTGCTGATCGCGGCCGTCGCCGCGGCGCGGCTCGTCCTTCCCGGGCCGTTCTGCGCCGTCCGCTGGCCGTCCCCGATCGACTCCTTGTGCTCTCGCTAGGCCTGCCGTCGACGGGTGAGCTCTAGAGTCTTTCCGGCCGGAACAAAATCACCTCACCCTGAGGAGGCCGCGAAGCGGCCGTCTCGATCGCGCGGAGTAGTCTTCGCGCTGTGGTGGGCAACGGACATTGCTCGCGGCCTACCCTTCGAGACGCATCGCTGCGCGATGCTCCTCAGGGTGAGGCGTGTGTGTTCAAGCTAGCTTACGATTATCCCGCTCTAAGGCGACAGGCTCAGGCTCCTCTGAATGCTCTCGCCGGCGGCCAGCAACCCGGCGCGGCGCTGGTTCACGATGGCCTGGTTCTCCATCACGAATTCGCCCCAGCTGATCTTGTAGGCGACGAGGTTCGCCGCGTTTGCCTCCGCCTTGACGTAGCTTTCAGCCAGGATCGCCGCGATGGTCGGGTGGACCCTGCCGGCGCTCTCCAGGGCGATCTTCCGGCACGGCGCAAGGTAGTCGCGCTGAAGCGACAGCATCTGCGCCGCCTCCTCGGGCGTGGCCTTCTCGGCATTGGTTTTCATGGCGAGCGTCAGGGCATCGCTGTTGTCGCCCATCTTGCCCTTGAGCGCCTGGTGCGGCGGGCTGGCCACGGCGCGCCGCCAGCAGGCATCGATGACCGGGGCGTTCGCCGCGGCGATCCCTTGAATGCGCGACACCTCCTGCTGCGCCGTGGTCGCGCAGCCGCCCAGGGCGATCAGCACCGCCAACAGGGCTGAGGTCCGTCCTTGCAGGACACCGTGGCGCAGCATTCGACCGAAGATTGACCAGCAGATTGCCGGTGAAGCAATCATGATCTTTGCTGGGAGCGCGCCCTTGTCCCGTCGCCCAAAGCGCCGCACCATTGCTGTCCGACGCCAACGGGTGAGGAGGAAACCAACATGAGCAACAAAGGCTTTTCCCATATCGGCCTGTCGACACTCGACCTCGACAAGACGCGCGCCTTCTACGAGGACGTGCTGGGCTTCAAGCCCGTCGTCGCCGACACGCTGCGTATCGCTGAAGGCGGCCACCTGCGGCATGTCTTCTTCGATGTCGGGCGCGATCAGTTGCTGGCCTTCATGGAGGCGAACGACATGCCGGGCGTGCCGGCCAAGTACGATGCCGGCATCAATCGCGGCCTCGGCGTGCCCGCCGCCTTCTATCACTTCGCCTTCGAGGCGGGGTCGGAAGCGGGCCTCGCCGCCAAGCGCGACCAATTGCGCGCCAAGGGTCTGGACGTCACCGACATCGTCGACCACGGCTGGGCCAAGTCGATCTACTTCAGCGATCCCAACGGCCTGTCGCTCGAATATTGCTGCATCGTCCGCGACCTCACCGAGGACGACGCCATGATGCAGGAGCGCGGCACCATCCCGCTTGCCAGGCTCGGCTTCAAGAACACCGCCGGCGCCGACCTCACCCGCGTGCCCTCGACGCGCGGCAAGGTGATGGCTTAGCCCTTCCGTCGTCTCGACCGGAGCGCGAAGCGCGGAGCGGAGAGACCTTCTCTCCACGATAAGCGGCCTATCGTAGAGAGAAGGTCTCTCCGCTCGGGCCTGCCGGCCCTCGGTCGAGACGACGGAAAGCACAGCACGCGAAGTCATGCCCGCATGCGGCGAGAGGAATGAGAGTGCCTCACGCCGCCTGCAGCGCAACCAACTCGACCGGGATCTTCTTCCCGTGCAGCCGGATCGGCCCCAGCGCCCGCGCGGCGATGCCGCTCGGCACGACCAGCTGCCCCAGCAGCGCCGCCGAGGCGATGACCGGCTCGCCAGTCTCGCGGCAGGCGTCGACGAGGCGGGCCGTCGTGTTCAGTGTGTCGCCGATCAGGGCGATCTCCTTCTTGAACTCGCCCATTTCCCCCACCACGACCGGCCCGCAATGCAGCGCGGCACGGACCTCCACCCGCTGGCCGAACGCGCTCGTAGGACGGACCGAGGGCGGCCATGCGCGCGATGGCGTCGAAGCAGGCCAGCAGGCAGCGCCGACTTGAGGCCCTCGGCCAGCGGTCAGGTCGCGATCAGCTCGTCGCCGACATATTTGTGGATCTCGCCCTTGTGCGCCACGATCGCGCCGCTCAAGTCGCCGATCAGGCGATTGAGCAGGCCGTGGAAAGCCACCTCACCCAGCCGCTCGGCGGCCGCCGTCGAGTTCTTCATGTCGATGATCAGGAAGACGCGCTGCTCCACCCGCGGCCGGTGGTAGCGGCCGGTGATGAAGGCCAGCAGCACATTCTGGCCCAGCAGGGTGTTCACCTCGAGCAGGAAGGTGACCACGAAGGTGACGGCAAAGCTGTACAGGATGTCGTCGCGCGAGATACCGATCGTGCCCTGGCTCTCGGGACTGGGCAGCTGCCAGTTGCCGGCCGGGATGACGAGCAGGAAGACGACGAGATAGACGAGCGACCGCACCCCGACATTGAGCAGGAACGGCGTGCGGGTCAGCGGCGCCCCCGGCGCCTGCAGGACGAAGCTGTCGAGCGAGCTGATGATGCCGGCGATGAAGGCACCGCTCAGCGCCCCGCGCGCGATGCCCGTGAGGCTGGCGCCGTGCGCGGTGGCATAGCCATAGGCCGCGCCCGCCACGGCGCCGATCACCGTGAGCCGGAGAATCCGCGGCAGGACAAGCCGCAGGCGGTCGTCGCTGGCCATGACGGCCGAACGATATCACAGGCGCGGCGGCGGAGAGGGGCTTTGAAGTGCCATGGAGAATGGCGCCGACCTGCCGTAACGAAATAGTGTCCCGATGCATGCACTGCATGCACCCGCGCGCGCGCCCTTCTGCCGGTACGAAAGAATTATCTTGCGCGCATCGTTCGATGACGCCGCTTGACAAGACTGAGCAATGTTGTGGCGTATCCCTGCCGACACTCACCGAGAGAGGATCGGCACCATGTTCAGATTCACACCCAACACCGCCGTGCCCGGCTTTCGCGTCGGCCGCCCGGACGACGGCGAACTCGGCTTCAACGTGGCGGACGATGGCTCGACGCCACCCGTTCTCCGCGGCGCCCCCGACGTTCCAGCCGTCGATGACAACTATCCCTTCGGCACGACGTCGCCCGGATTCGTCGCACCGCAGGCACCGAGTCCCAATCCGTTTGTGCCTCCCGGCACCGGATCGCCACTGCCCCCGGCGGGCGATCAAATGCCGACGAATCCGATGGCGCAGACCGGCTCCTTGCCGCTTGATCCGCGAGGCTACGGCGGCGCCTTCAATTATGCCCGGTACGTCCCGGACAATCCGATCGACCAGGCCGGCCCGGCAGCGGAGCCGCCCAGCCCCCTGCAAAAGACGTCGGGCGGCACTGATTTCAATCCGATCGGTTCAGCCCAGGCCCAGACACCGCAAGCACAACAGCCGGGAACATCGTTGGAGGTAGACCCGTCGCCCGGCGAAGCCGTAGTCCTGCCGGATGGATTGACCATTCCGAGCGTCGATTCTCCAACGACAGGACAGGTCATGTCGCCGGTGGCGGACTTGACTCCGGTGGCCGCCGCGGGGCGCCAAGCCGGACTAAGATATCGCGCGATGCTCGATAATCCCCAGACCGCTCCCCTTGCGCCCTTCTATTTGGCAACAGCCCTCGGCGCCAGCTTGGGCCACGCGGGGACCTTCGACTATCAGCGTCGGGGAAACATAATCACCGGCTACACTCAGCTTCCTCAGTTTAGAGAAGTGTCGAACATCAACGTCGGGATATTCGCCCAGCAGGCTGGATTGACCCTCGACGAAACGCTGAAGCTGGCGGAGACGTTTGCCTGGGGGCGCTCGAACAACTACCACCGCGATCAACCAAATGGCCTCGACGACAAAACTGCGCAATTCATAAGGAGCGGTTTTAACATCGCCAAAACTGGTGTGTTTGGCCCGCCTGCTCCTTGAAGGCTGAAGGTTTCTCTTCCTTGGTTGCAGCCTTTCTCGGACCTTTGGCAGGGTAGTCTCGCTGGGGTGGTCATAGTCGGAAGGAAGATACACGTATTGATTGTATTTCGACTAATGGAGCGTTTTATGGTTGTGTAATTGACCACTTAATGCGAGCATATCCTCGATGCGCAGTCGAAGCAGGCAGCATGTCCATCATCCGCGCCTTGAGATCGCTGTTGTCGATTGTCGCATCATCCGTTGGTGCGTTGGCCATTGGCGTTGCGGCGGTGGCGGTGGTCGTCTTTTTGCTGATGTTCGCAATCGGACTTTGGTCGCCCTATGCCTGCACTACGACGGTGCATCAAAGAATTACCGGTCTTTCGGGTTTTGACTTCGAGATCAGCGAAACGGACTGCGACGTGCTTGCCAAAGACGCCGCAACAAGCGTCTTCGTGTCCGAGGCCGGCCAGAAGAAAAAGTCCCTGCTCTTCAAGTACGTTCCCCCTGGCTACGACGCCATTCCCAGCATCACCCCGATTGATGAGCACACCGTCCAGATCTCGATCCGGCGCGTTCCGCAAATCCTCTGCCGCAAGGACAGATGGCAGGCGCTTGCCATCAGATACGTCATTGAGGTCATTGAGTATCCTGGTCGTAACGGTAAGCCAGATGAATGCTAGGACATGGGATCTCGTGAGAGACTGAGGGCGCCGTTGTCGAGATTCTCGCCCTTCGTCGCAAGAGCTTTCCTCTGGCTTATCGGAGGCGCCTTTGCTTTGGGCCTTCTTTATTTGCCGCTGGCCCTCCTTCGGGGCCTCGTTATTACGACTGCCTGTTTCACCGAAGTGCTCGCCGAAGTGCGCGGTGTTTCGGGTTTTGATTTTGAGGTCAGCGAAACGGACTGCTGGCATTCCCCTGCGGTCAGCGTCTATGTCTTGAAGCCTGGCCGGACCAAGAAGACGCGTCTTTTTCAGTGCACGCGTCTTCGCAATACGGACCCGCCGGCCGTCATCACGTCGACGGCCGAGCACGCCGTTCTGATCTCGCTATCGAGGGCCAGCACCGTCGACTGTCGCACAGACACCTGGAAGGCCTTGGCCGTCCGATACGACATCGGCTCCGTCAAGCATGCCGGCTTCTATGCTCAACCGCCTGAATGCTAGGACGCAGGCAGGGAAATTGACGGCGTCAGCATGTCCATCATCCGCGTCTTGAGATCGCTATTGTTGATCGCATTGGCCCTTGTTGCGCTGGCCATCGGAGGCGCGGCCGTGGCGGCGGCCGAGGTATTGTTTCTGGCCGCAGTCGGACTTTGGTCGCCCTATGGCTGCACCAAAACGGCGCATCAAAGAGTTGCCGGTCTTTCAGGTATCGACTTCGAGATCAGCGAAAGGGGGCTGCGACCTGCTTGCCAAAGACACCACGACGAGCGTCTTCATATCCAAGGCTGGCGAAACGAAAAAGACGCTCCTTTTCAAATATTTTCCCCCTGGCGTCGACACCACTCCCACCATCGCCTTGCTTGATGATCACACCATCCAAATATCGCTCTGGCGGGTGCCCTTCATACTCTGTCGCAAAGACAAATGGAAAACTCTGACCGTCAAATACGACATCGGTGTCGTCGACGATCCTTTTGACGGCACCGATCGGGACTGTTGATCGCTTCCCGGCGGGGTCGAGGGGCCCGCGGCCCAATCAGCTTGACAAGACTGAGCAATGTTGTGGCGTATGCCTGCCGACCTCTCTCTTTGGAAGGATCGGCATCATGCTCGTGCGCCTCGATGACCTGCCTGCAGCGCCAGCACGCGAGGGCGCAGCATCGCCGCCCACAACCGGCGGCGTTTCCGGGCCTCTATGCGGTACGCAAGAATTCCCGATCGCCGGCGGGCGCGCCGGCGCAATGTTGTTTCGTGCTGGTGGCCCTGATTGGCGTAACGCTTGCGGAAATTGCGGAAATTCGCGCTGTCCGCCGGTCGCCGGAAACGTTGGATGGCCCCGGCCGGTGACCAGAGTTTCAGCCTCTAACGTTTCGCAGCACCTTCTACGTCCCGAAATGCGCGCCCAGCACGGCGGCCGCCTCGTCGTTGGCCTTGAGTCCCTGCTGCAGGAAACGGGTCAGCGAAAAGAAGCCGTGGATCGTGCCGGGATAGTTCACGTAGGTCGTCTTGATGCCGGCCTCGATCAGCCGGTCGGCATAGGCGCGGCCCTCGTCGCGCAGCGGGTCGTAGCCTGCGGTCAGCACGAAGGCGGGCGGCAGGCCGGTAAAGTCCTTCGCCAGCAGCGGCGACAGCCGGAGGTCGGCCAGGTCGGTGCCGGCCGGCACATAGGCCTTCCAGAACCAGTCCATCAGCGGCTTGGTGAGGAAGTAGCCCTCGGCGAATTCTTGGCGCGAGGCGCTCGCGCGGCTCGAATCGGTGGCGGGATAGATCAGCATCTGGAACGCCGGCCCGCCCTTGCCGACCGTCTCGCCGGCATCGCGGCAGACTTGGGCGACCACGGCCGCGATGGCGCCGCCCGCCGAATCGCCGCCGACGGCGATGCGCTTCACATCAGCTCCGAAGGCGGCGGCGTTGTCGCGGATATGGCGGAAGGCCGCCACGCCGTCCTCGATCGGCGCGGGGAAGGGATGCTCGGGCGACAGGCGGTAGTCGATCGCGATCACCTGGCAGCGGCTTTTGTTGGCGAGCCGTCGGCAGGTCGAATCGTGCGTCTCGAGGTTGCCGATCACGAAGCCGCCGCCATGATAGTAGATCAAGGTCGGCAGCTTCCCCTCGCCGGAGACCAGCGGCACGTAATGGCGGAAGCGGATCTCGCCGCCCGGCCCGGCGAAGGCGCCATCGTCGACCTCGCCCACCACCAGCGGCTCGGCTTCGCCCTCCTCCGACAGCTTGTCGACCGCCAGCCGGCCGTCCTTGTAGGGCAGCGTCTCGAGCTTGGGCCGTCCGGCCTGGACGGCCTGCTCCATCAGGTCGAGCAGCGCGCGGGCTTCGGGGTCGAGCATGTCAGTCCTCTCTCTCAAACTCATCTGCCTCCCCCGTCATACGGGTCTGCGTTTTGGCCGCTCTGCGGCCAAAAGCGCCCAGGTGCCCCCGATGGGGGCGGAGGGGGAGGCCCCACAGAATATGTCGAATTTTCCAGATCAAGATCTCATATCACCAGGCGCATCGACTGGGGCTCTCTCCCCCCCCCCCCCCCCCCCCCC
>Ga0193726_1001472_pt1 | contig 18424 bp, 13 predicted proteins | sample H2c1metaG_FD_144928 | JGI IMG/M metagenome (GOLD analysis project Ga0193726, IMG submission 144928) | Soil microbial communities from a riparian zone of the East river system, Colorado, United States - H2c1 | ecosystem: Environmental > Terrestrial > Soil > Riparian zone | place: USA: East River... | reverse complement strand
CCTCGATGCCGCCCGCGCCAGCCTCGCCGAGTCGGGTGACGCCTCGATGCAGTCGATCGCGAAGCGCGCCGGGATCGGCCAGGGAACGCTGTACCGCCACTTTCCGACGCGAGAGGCGCTCGTGCTCGAAGTCCACCGTCACGACGTCGCCGAGCTGGTCGACGCAGCTCCCGCGCTGCTCGCCGAGCACCCGCCGCGGGAGGCGCTGCGCCTGTGGCTAGACCGCCTCGCCGTCTACGGGCAGATCAAGCACGGACTGGCCGGGGCGCTGCACACCGCCACCCACGCGCAGCTCGCCGGGGAGGGATACGGCCCGGTGATCAGGGCGATCACCACGCTGCTCGACGCGGGCCGGGAGGCGGGAGAGGTACGCAGCGACATCGAGGCAGAAGAAGTGCTCCTGCTGGTCGGCTTCCTGTGGCGCATCGAGACCGACGGCGCCTGGGCCGAGAGAACGGCCCGCATGCTCGACCTCGTCATGCAGGGCCTCGCCGTCACGGAGCCGGCCAGCGCCTGAGTACCCCGGCACCAGGGCCGGCTCACGAGCAACTCGGTACCTAACGGTGCGGATCCCGCCGAAAGGCATCGTTACGCCAGGATGCCGGCCGCCCCCGGGGCTGCGGGCCGGCCGGCCGAGGTCGCGTGTCAGGGTGGAAGGAGACCCTGGCCACGCAGATGCGGGAGGAGAGGACCGGGATGGCGACGGCGCTGCTCGTGCTCGACATGCTGGATGACTTCATCAGTGGCAAGCTGGCCAACCCCGCTGCTGAGCAGGTCATCAAACCGATCGGCGGCCTGGTGGAGGCGGCCCGCGGCCGCGACGACTGGCTGGTGGTGTACGGCTGCGACGCGCACCAGGCCGGTGACCTGGAGCTCGCGGTCTTCGGCGAGCATGCCATGGCCGGCACCCCCGGTGCGCGCGTCGTCGCGGCCCTGGCGCCGCAGCCGGGCGACATTGTCGTCCCGAAGCGCTTCTACTCGGCGTTCACCCAGACCGACCTCGACGCCACCTGCCGGGTGCACGGCATCGACCGGCTCGTGCTGACCGGCCAGCACACCGACTGCTGCTGCCGTCACACCAGCTATGACGCCTTTGCCCGGGGTATCGAGCTGGCCGTGGCCGCCGACGGCACCGCCGTGTACCAGTCCTTCGCCGCCGACGACTACCAGCAGGTTCAGAGCCGGGCGCTGCAGTACCTCCGCACCTACTACGGCGCTGAGATCACCGACACCGCTGCGCTGATGTAGCGGGCCGGGCCGCTACCCGAAGTCGGCGCCCAGCCCGGCGGCGCTGGCCAGGCCCGCGTCCACCGCCCGGTCGAGCGTCCAGGCCTGCCCCTCGGCTACGCCGCGGTCGAAGGCCGCCGGGTCGCCGGCGGCCCGGGCCGCGGCCAGCCGGGCGGGCAGGTCATACCGGACGATAACGCGGAGCAGCGGGTGGGACGCCGGGAGCAGCGCCTGGCCCGCGCCGAGCAGCTGGCCCGCGCGGCGGCGCTGCCCGCGACCGGACGCGACCTCGCCCAGCCCGGCGAGCGCGAGCGCCACGCCTGCCGTACCGCGAAGCTGCTGCCAGGCCCGCAGCGCCTCGGCCAGCAGCGGCCCGGCCGCCGGCGATGCCGCCCGCACCTCTTCGAGGCCGGAGTTCAGCAGCAGCAGGGCCAGGTCCCACTGGTCACCGCCCCCGCGCAGCAGCGGCAGGCCCGCGGCGAGCCTGGCCCGCGCCTCGGCATGCTCGCCCTGCTGCGCCGCGAGCAGCCCGAGGCTTCCGAGCACGACGCCCCGGGCCAGGTCGTCGTCGGCGGCCTCGAGCTCGCGGAGACTGGCTTCGAGGTGAGCGCGCGCGGCGGCGGCGTCACCCTGGACGAGCGCGGCGCTGCCCAGGTAGTAGCGCAGGTAGGCGTCGAAGTGCTGCCCGTAGGTCGTCTCGACCTGGCTCCACACGACGCGCGCCTCTTCGAGCAGGGCCTGCGCCTCAGGCAGCCGGTCCTGGCCGGTGCGGGCCTGCGCCAGCAAGGCGAGTCCGTAGCTCAGCCACCGGCGCTCCCCGGCCGAGCGGAAGATCCGCACGGCCGATTCCTCCAGCGTCGCCGCCTGGCCGACGTCGCCCAGCCCCCACAGCTGCAACGCTGACCCGTGCAGCACCTTGGCCCACGCCAGGCTGTCATCGCCGGCGGGCCGGCGGGCCAGGATCTCGGCGTACCCGGACTCAGCCTCCTGCTGCCGGCCCGACACAAGCCAGAACCAGCCGAGTGCACCCGCCAGGGCGACGGCCACCGCGAGCTCGCCGTCGGGGCTCTTGCTCCAGGCCAGGGCGGCGCGCATGTTGTCCTGGGCATGCTCGAGCCGCGCTGTCCAGGCCCGCTGCCCCGGAGTCCCCAGGAGCATCGGCTCGGCGCGCTCGGCCAGGTCCCGGAAGAGCTCGGCGTGACGGCGGCGCGTCTCGCCCACCTCGCCGCTCGCCTCGAGCCGCTCGAGCGCGAACTCGCGAATCGTCTCCAGCATGCCGTAGCGCGGGGTGGTCTCGTCCAGCGGCTCGACGTTCACGACGCTGTGGCCGACCAGGGTGCTGATCCTCTCGAGTGGGTCCGCATCGCCTCGATCCCCGCCGGCGAGCGCTTCCACCATCTCGAGCGTGAATCCGCCGACGAACACCCCGAGCTGGCGGAACAGGCGCTGCTCGGCCGGCCCGAGCATGTCATAGCTCCAGGCGATCGCCGACCGCAGCGTCTGCTGCCGTTCGGGCAGGTCCCGGGGGCCATGCGTCAGCAGCGGCAGGCGGTGCTCCAGCCGCCCCAGCAGGGCTGCGGGCGACAGCACCGTGAGCCGGGCGGCCGCGAGCTGGAGTGCGAGCGGCAGCCCGTCCAGGCGGCGGCAGATCTCGGCCACGGCGGCCGCGTTGGCCTCGGTCAGCGCGAAGCCGGGCTGGGCGTCGCGCGCGCACGTGAGGAAGAAGGCCACCGCCGGGACGGCGGCGAGCGCGCCCGGGTCAACGCGGGCGCCTGCCTCCGGCAGGGCGAGCGGCGCAACGGCCACGACCCGCTCGCCCCGGACGCGCAGCGGCTCGCGGCTGGTGGCCAGCAGGGTCAGCCCGGATGCCCGCTGCAGGACCTGCTCGGCGAGGGGGGCCGCGGCGACCAGCTGCTCGACGTTGTCGACGAGGACGAGCAGGTGGCGGGAGCCGAGGAAGGCAAGCACGCTCTCGGCCAGCGTCTGGCCGGGCAAGGCCGGGATGCGAAGCTGCTGGGCCACCGTGTCGCCGATCAGGGCCAGGTCGGTCACGGCCTCGAGCGAGACGAACGCGGCGCCGTCGGCGAACTGGTCGGCGACGGCATGGGCGGCCGCGAGGGCGAGGGAGGTCTTGCCCACGCCGCCGGGCCCGGTCAGCGTCACCAGGCCGACGTCAGGCTGCCGCAGCAGCCCGGTGACCACCTGCAGCTCCTCCACCCGGTCGACCAGCGGCCAGCGCGGCACCGGCAGCGACGCGGCGCGCGGCTCGGCAGGCGGGCTGATGAAGCGCTCGGTCAGCATGACCGCCAGGTCGTCGGCGACCAGGGGCGCGAGCTCGTCGGCATCCTTGAAGTGCCGGTAGGAGACCACGCCCTCGGTCCGGATGGCCTCCAGAAAGCTGGCCAGCCGCGGCTCGCGCCGGGCCGTCGTCTTGGTGTAGATCAGCCGCGGCTTGCCGGCCGACAGGCCGTACTCGTCCTCCAGGCCGGAGATCTCCATGCCGGGAGCGATCCACCCGTAGGACTCGGCATAGATCCCGACGAAGACGTCGCTCTGCTTGAGGTACGCGCGGTACAGCTCCTGCGGCGGGTAGGGCCTGGCCCCGATCTCGAACAGCACGGGCGTCAGCCGCAGCTGCCGGATGGCCGCGGCCGCCGCCTGGCGCTCGGCGGCCAGTTCCCCCATCGTCGAGCTGATGAAGACGCGGACCCGCTGATCGGGAGTTCGGATCATGATGAGGGCGCCCCCGGCCGCGTCCCGGCCATCAGCCACATGCGCGCCTCCCACGGCCCTGAGGTCGTCCTCCCCTGGCCGAGGATAGCGAAGCCCGGCGACCTAACCACTGGTCAACGCGTCGGCAGCGCCGGTCAGCCGGCGCTCGGCGGGCCGCCCGGTGGCACCGCCGGCCGGGTCAGCACAGGCGCAGCGGCGGAAGGATGAGGCAGGGCGGACTCGGGGACGCCGGCGGCGCTGATCCGGGCGGGGCGGACGCGGGCGGCAGCGGCGCGGTCGAGCCGGCGGTCGGCGAGGCGTCCGGGCGAGGCCGCCGTGACGGAGCCGGCGACCGCGTCGGTCCCGGCCGGGCGAGCCGGGTGCTGGCCGCGCTCGATGGCCCGGGTCCCGCGGATCGCGCCCCTCCCGGCAGGGGCGCGGGCGCCGCCGCGGCCGGCGGTGCCGCCGCCGCCCGATGGCGGGCGCTGCGGGCCGGGCCGGAGTTCACCGTGAGCAGGGTGGCCACGGCGGCCACGGCCACGAGCGCCAGCGCGGCCCCGGCGGCCGCCGCCGCGCGGCGCCGGCCCGGCCCGCCGCGGCGGGGGCGGGGCGCCGGGGGTGCCGGCGCGGCCGGGGCGGCCGGCGGGGCCGCGGCGAGCCGGGCACCCGTGCCGCCGTCGAGGATGAGGGGGGCGATCACGCCGCGCAGCACCCCGTCCATGTGGACCAGGTCGGCGTAGATGGCGCCGCACGGCGCGCAGCCGCCGAGGTGCCGGCTGACCAGGCGCGTGTCACGCCGCGACAGTGCCCGGCGGACGTGATCACCGAGTTTCCCGGCGGCCGGGCGGCACCTCGGGCGCGTCAGCTCGTCGAGGTAGATCCGCTGGTAGGCCGCGCGGAGGCCGTCCAGCGCCCGGTGGCTCAGGGCTGCGGCGCCGCTCTCCGTCGAGTTGAGCCGCTCCGCGATCCGGGCCGGCGTGGCCTCCTCGAGGTCGCCGGGCCACAGCACGGCGCGCCATCGCTCCGGCAGGGACCGCAGGGCCCGCGCGGTCAGTGACTGGCCGGGGCCGGGACCGGCCGCCTGCGCCAAGGGCTCGCCCGGCTGCGGGACCTCCAGCTCGTCCGTGGTGTCATTGGGGTCCGGGATCATGGCCCACGACGCTACCATTTCCCGATAAATCCCGTTTCGTCCTTCGGGTGAATGGCGGCGCCACCCGCGGCGGGTGCGTCAGCTCGGCGACGTGAGCCTTTCCGCCGGCGATGGCCTGGTCGCGATGGCCGGGCGGCGCGGATCCGGGCGGGGGCGGGTCCTCGCCCGCGATCAGGTGGCTGTGGCTGAGCGCCGAGACGCCGGCCATCACAATGGCGAGTGCCGCCGCCTCGCCGGCCAGGTCGGCGATGCTGGTCTGGATGTGCTCGCTGAACAGGAACACCCCGAGCAGGGCCGCCGAGAATGGGTCCAGGATCGTGAATCCCGGCTGCGACGCCGCGAGCGGGCCGGCCGCCAGCGCGTGGGAGGCCAGCAGCATCGTCCCCGCGCCGGCGACGACGAGCACGTAAGGCGACCAGTTGGCGGCGATGGCGCCGATGCCGTCACCGAGGTGCGAGCTGAGTTCCTTGATCACGGCGGCCACGAAGCCCCAGGAGATCCCGGTCGCGGCGCCCAGGACCGCGGCCCGGCGGGACCGGGACGCGCCGGGCCGGTGACCCGGCCCGAAGGCCACGGCCAGCGCGAGGAGCACGATTCCGAGGGTGATCAGGCCGGCCAGCCACCAGGAGGAGCCGGGCGCGTGCAGCCGCCCGCCGGAAGGCGACGCCAGGCCGAGGAACAGGCCGATCCCGGCCGACATGGCGACCGCGGCGAGCCAGTCACGCGGCCGGACCTTCACCCGCCGGCCGATGACCGCCATGTAGCCGAAGACGAAGAGCAGCTCGAGCGCCAGGATCGGCTGGACCAGGGCCAGCGGCCCGAAGCGCAGGGCGCTGACCTGGAAGACGAACCCGAGGATCATGCTGGCCAGGCCCAGCAGCCAGACCGGCTGGCGGGCCAGCCGGAAGACGAGCCCGGCATCGAAGCCGGCCAGCTCGTGCCTCCGGGCGCCGATGCGCTGGCAGACCGAGGCCGTGGCCGTGCAGAAACTCGCGGCGATGGCGAGCAGGATCGCCTTCTCCATCAGCCGACTCCTCAATATCAGCGGGACGAGCCCGTTTTGTCCCCGCCGCCGTGCGGGAACGTGCCGGTCACAGCTGGACCAGCTGCTTCACGATGTCGTGGACGGCGGCCCGGGCGGCGGCCGTGCTGCTCGGCGGGTTCAGGCGGGTGAATTCGGGGGTGCCCATCCGGGTGAGCGCGGTGATCACGCCGAACAGCTCCTGCGGTGTCAGCCGGTCGCTGATCACCTTGTTGCGCTGCGCCCGGGCGATGGCCGCGAGCCGGCCGCGCTGGAGGGCCGATACCGCGTCGTCCGGGCCGGGCTTGCCGTGCTCCAGGCGGTACCAGTCCGAGAGCCGCGCCAGGTGGACGTCCGCGCGGTAGCGCTCGAACATGGCGACGGCATAGGCCGGCAGGTCGCGGGCATCGAACGGGACCGTCTCGGTCGCCGAGGTGACCATCTGCGCGAAGACCGCCTCGAAGAGCTGCTCCTTGTTGCCGAAGTAGGCATACAGCATGGCCTTGTTGCTCCTGGCCGCGGCGGCGATCCGGTCCACCCGGGCGCCGGCGATGCCGTGCTCGGTGAACTCCTCGGTGGCGGCGGCCAGGATGCGCCGCTTCGTATCCTCCGCGTTCCGCACCATACGGAAATTTTACAACTAACCGGTCAGTTGGCAAGGTCTCCCGGCGGGGCCGCGGCGGGCCATCCGATCGCGTCGAAGACGGCCAGCGGGTCGAGGTAGTCCCGCCAGTGCGCGATCTTGCGGTCGGTGATTGACAGCACTGAGATGTAGCGGTTGCGGTAGGCGTTGCCGGTCGCGATAGCGCGGCCCTGCGAGGCGTACTCGAGAACGACCACGCCGGTGGCCTGGTCGTGGTGGACGGCCAGGTCATAGCAGCGATCGAGGGAGAACGTGGCGCCATAGGGGCGGTACAGCTCGGCTACGGCCTGGCGCCCCTCGACGCGGCGCGGGTAGCCCGGGACCGTGATGACGTACTCGAAGACCACGTCCTCGGCCAGCAGGTCGAAGAAGTGCTCGCCGTCCGCCAGCCCGGCCACGCCCTCGGCGATGATCGCGAAGAACGGGTCCAGGGCCCGGAAGTCGGCGAGGTTGCTGACGGCCGTCACCGGCTCTCGCCCCTGGCCGCCCCGCCCAGGACAAGCGTCAGCGAAACCGAGGTCACCATGCCTCCAGCTTCCGGCCGGCGACTGAGCTAATCAATGCGCCATGCGCTCATCCCGGCAACGAGCATGTCGGCCGGGCCTCGGGCCGCCGCCGTCGAGCTATTTGTTAGTAAACTATCCTAATATTTACCGACGGTTCACCGCCGTCGTCGGCCACCCGCTGGCGGCCCGCTCCCCGGCTACGCGATGAGAGGGAGCATGCGACGAGGCTCTTGACCAATAATTTGGAAGGCTTATAATCAAACTATGCCAGTTACGGACAAGCTTGCAGTAGACGGCGGCCCGCGGGTCCGCACCGAACCGCTCCCGGTCGGCCGGGGACTCTCAGTATTCGGCCCGGAGGAGCTGGCCGCGGCCGTCGAGGTGCTCGACAGCCGTTCGCTCTTCCGCTATTACGGTCCGCAGCTCCTGCGGAAGGTCGAGGCGTTCGAGCGCGCCGCCATCGACGCGCTGGGCGCCCGGCACGCGGTAGCGACCTCCAGCGGCACCGCGGCGCTGCGCGCCGGGCTGGCCGCCCTGGGCGTCGGGTGCGGCGACGAGGTCATCGTCCCGGCGCTGACGTTCATCGCGACCATCAACGCCGTGGTCGTGTCGGGCGCGGTGCCGGTCTTCGCCGAGATCGACGACACCCTGGGGCTCGACCCCGCGGACGTCGCCGCCAAGATCACCAGCCGCACGGCCTGCATCATCCCGGTCCACCTGGACAACGGCGCCTGCGACATGGACGCGATCATGCAGGTCGCCCGGCAGCACGGCGTTCCGGTGCTGGAAGATGCGGCACAGGCCATGGGCATGCGCTACAAGGACCGGGCCCTGGGCACGATCGGCGACATCGGCGCCTTCTCGCTCCAGCTGGAGAAGAACGTCACCTCGGGCGAGGGCGGCCTGCTGCTGACCGACGACGAGAGCCTGTTCCTGCGGGCCGCCTGCTACCAGGACCAGGGCGGCCAGTTCGTGACGAGCTCCGGGGCCGCGCGCGGGCGCGACTACCCGGACCCGTTCGTCGGCGAGAACCTGCGGATGACCGAGATCGCCGGCGCCATCGCCGAGGTCCAGCTCGGAAAGCTCCCGGCGCTGCTGGCATCGATGCGCGCCAATGCGGCCCGGATCCAGGCCTCGGTCGAGCACTGTGACGGCATCACGTTCCGCCGCGACCCGGGCGGTGACGGCAGCGGCTCCAGCGTCGGCATCTTCCTGCCGACCGCGGACCTGGCGACCCGGTTCATCCAGGCCATGCGCGCCGAGGGCGTGCCGGTCGGCCAGCTGTACGGGGGCCAGCCGGTGTACCTGACGCCGTCGATCGTGGACAAGCGCACCGCCTCGGGCAAGGGCGGCCCGTGGAACTGCGCCGAGCACCCGACGTCGGTGGAGTACGGCCCGGGCCTGTGCCCGCGGACCGAGGACATCGCCGCCCGCTCGGTGCTCATCCCGGTGAATGCCGCCTACACCGAGGCTGACTGCACGGACGTGGCCGCCGCCGCCCACAAGGTCCTCAGCGCCATCAGCTAACGGATTCGGGCGCACGGAATGCCTGGCCAACGAGTACAAGGAGAGCCACCTGTGGCTGGCGAGATCAAGCTCATCGTCCGCGCCGACGACTTCGGCATGTGTCACTCGGTCAACGACGGGATCCTCCGGGCCTTCACCGAGGGCATCGTCACCCAGGCTTCGGTGATGGTGCCGTGCCCGTGGTTCACCGAGGCGGCGGCGATGACCCGCTCGCATGCGATTCCGGTCGGCGTCCATCAGACTCTGACCTGCGAGTGGGACTACCTGCGCTGGCGGCCGCTGACCGGCGGGCCGTCCCTGACCGGCCCCGACGGCACCTTTCTGCGTTCCGTCGCCGAGGCCCGCGACGCGATCGCCCACGATGACGCCGTCGCGGAGCTGCTGGCCCAGATTGCCCGGTTCACCGCCGAGGATCTCCCGCTGGACTACCTGGACGTCCACATGGGCGCGGTCGCGCCGAAGGCGTATGCCGAGGTCGCCGACCAGGTCGACACCCTCTTCCTGTATTCAGCGCTGGCCCGCGAGCGGGGCCTGACCTCGATTGAGGGCCTGAGCGAGCGGGAGACCGGCGACAAGAAGGACTGGCTGGTGTCCTACCTGCGGGAGCTGGGGCCCGGCACGCACATGCTCGTCGTCCATCCGGCGGTCGGCGGCCCGGAGATCGCGTCGATCACGGGCCCTGACTCCATTCCCTACCGGTGGGCGGAGGAGTACCGCATCGCCGACCTGGAGGTGCTGACCGATCCGGAGGTGGCCGCGCTGATCAGCGAGCGCGGCATCGAGCTGACGACTGCGGCCAAGACCATCGCCAGCCGTTGACGCCGCTTGCCTGCGCGGTCGCGACGCCGCATGCCAGCGCGACGGACGCGGCCGCGCGCTGCGTCCGCGCAGGCGGCAACGCCGTCGACGCGGCCATCGCCGCCGCCCTGGCTCTCGCCGTGGTCCAGCCGCACTACACGTCGGTCGGCGGTGACCTGATCGCCCTGATCCGGGCGCCTGACGGCACGATAACCACGGTCAACGCCACAGGATTCGCCGGGCGCCGGACGGATCCGGATCAGCTGGCCGCCCGCTACGGCGCGTCCATGCCGGCCAGCGGCGTGGACACCATCACCGTTCCGGGCGCCGTCGCGGGACTCGGGGTCCTGCACGGCCTCGGTGCCGCGTTGCCGTGGGCCGCGGCCGCCGAGCAGGCACGTGACCTGGCCGCCGACGGTGTGCCCGCGTCTGCGAGCCTCGTCGCGGCCGTGCACGGGAACCCGGCCCTGGTCATGTCCGATCCCGGCCTGCGGGACGTGCTGGCCCCTGGCGGCCGCCTGCTGCGGAGCGGGCAGCTGCTCCGTCAGCCCGCGCTCGCCGCGACCCTCGGCGAGATCGCGCGCGAGGGCCCGCGGGCGCTGTACGCCGGGCCCCTGGCCGACCGCCTGGCCGACGGCCTGCAGGCCCGCGGGTCCGTGCTGGACAGCACCGATCTCGCCGAGTTCGAGCCGGCCCGCGAGGCGCCGCTGACGTCCGCCTTCCTGGGCTGGGACATCGCCACGAGCGGGCCGAACAGCCAGGGCTTCTTCCTGCTCGAGGCGCTGGGCATCCTGGAGCGCCTCGGATCCGGCATCCAGCCGCTGGCCGCCGGCGCACGCATCCTCGCGCGGATCTTCCAGCTCGCCGCGCAGGACCGGCGGGACTGGCTGGCCGATCCAGCGGCCATGCAGGTGACGGCGGCGCAGCTGCTGGCGCCCGGCCGACTGGACCAGCTCGCCGAGCGGGTCGCGCACGCCCGGCATCCGGCGCCCGTTCCGCCCGCAGCGCCCGGTGCCGCGGGAGAGCACGGCCCGGCTGGCCAGCGGGCTCCGCAGCCGGCTGGCGACACCGTGGCCGTCGTGACCGCTGACGACACCGGCCGGGCGGTCTGCCTCATCCAGAGCGTCTTTCACCTGCTCGGATCCGGAGTGCTCGAGCCGCGCACCGGCATCCTGCTGCAGAACCGCGGCAGCGCGTTCTCCCTGCGAGCTGACTCGGCTAATCGCATCGCCCCGCGCAAGCGCCCGGCCCACACCCTGATGCCCGTGATGGTGAGCCGCGGCAACTCGCTGGCCTGGGTCATCGGGACGATGGGCGGCACCCGGCAGCCCCAGGTCCAGACGCAGCTCATCTTGCGGCTGGCCGCCGGCGCAACCGAGGCCGACGCCCTGGCGGCGCCGCGCTGGGTCGTCGAGGGCGACCCCGACCGCCCCACCGCGTACCTCGAGGATCAGGTCGCCGGCCCGGCCGCCGCCGGGATCGGGGCCGAGCTGCCGGTGACCTGGATTGCGCGAGACGACGAGATGACCGGCCGGGCCCAGATCGCGCGGGCGGCCGGCGGCGACGTCGTGGCCGCGACCGACCCCCGAGGCGAGGGCAGCGCGCAGACCGCGGCTGCCTCTCCCGGTCGCTGACTCCCCGCCTCCCGCGCCGCTTCAGGGTCAGAGCCGCAGCCAGCCGCAGCGGACTCGCCAGTGACCGCCGGTCCGCAGGTGGCTGACGACCGCGCGCTGCAGGGTCGTGCGCTGGGGAGCCGCGCCGAGCTCGGCGACGGTCCGGCGGAAGACGAACTGCACGATGTCGCCGTCCCCCGCCTTCCAGCCCGGCGCCAGCGTGAACTGGCGCTGGAAGCGGATGATGTTCGCGTCCGCGGGCAGGTACGCGCTGAGCTGGTCGTCCAGCAGCCATGACTCGCAGATCGCGAGCGTGCGGGTCGGCGACGGGAAATAGCGCGGGAAGAAGGCCCGCGCGGCGGCCACCGACTCGGCGCACTGCTGCGGGTCAAGCGGCCCGGTCTCGGGGATATGCACGCCGATCGCGTCGTCGCCCGGCCCGAACCCGGGGCCGAGCCCGCTGGCGTCGTCGTACCACGATCCGGGCGACAGCGATCCGCCGATCCGCAGCAGGTTGAACTGCAGCCGCCCGAACTCGTACAGCAGGCCGCGCAGGTGCAGCATCAGCCACCATGGCTCGTCCACGCCGGTCATCCCGGTGACCGACCGGTAGATGGCCATGTGCCGGCCCAGGTCGGCGTGGCTGGCCCAGCACACCTCAGCCGGGATGCCCTGGCGCTGCTGCCATTCAAGGGTGCTGGGCAGCGTGGCCAGGAACAGGTGCGCCGGGAAGCAGCGGCCCGCCGGCCCCAGTGCCGCCGGCAGCTGCGGCAGCCGGGGCAGTGGCGCGCCGGCGTCACCCAGATGCGCCAGGAGAATGCGCCGGCACCGGCGCAGCAGCCAGCTCAGGCCCGGTGAGCGGCTCAGCTCGGGCTGCGTCGCGAGCACCGCCGCCGCATCCTCGCCGCTCACGCCGAGGCGTTCCAGCACGCCGGCGTCCTGCTCCGAGTACAGGGGCAGCTCCGGCTCGTCCCCGCCGCCGGCCCGGTCGAGGACCGCCAGCCACGGGGCATAGCGGTCGTCGAGGCCGAGCTCGGCTGCGGCCTTCTCCATCTCAGCTGACATTCCCGGCCTCCGCCGCCGGCCAGCCGCGCATCTGGCCCGGCGTCGGGCCGGCCAGCGGACGGTAGTTGACGCCGAGGACGTCCAGGCGGGCCAGGTGGCCGGCCAGGCGCTCCTCGAAATCGCCGAACTCCCCGCCGGGCGGCGACCATGCCACCTCGGCAAAGGCGCACAAGCGCGGGAAGTACTGGTACTCGGCGCGAGCCGGCCCGGACACGTACTCGGTCCACAGCTGGCACTGGGCGCCCACGATGCCCGCGCGCGCCGCCGGCGTCAGGCTCGGCGGCACCGGGTCGAAGGCGTGCACGCGCCGCAGGCTCGTCGCGACGTGGATGGCGACGGGCTCGGCCGCGCCGCGGTCCTGGGCCCAGTCGAAGTAGGTCCAGTACTCGGGCGTCATCACGACCGGGTGCCCGGCGGACGCGGCGTACCACCCGGCGACGTCGCTGCGCCACGACATGATGACCGTGCCCTCCGGGGCGCCCGACTCCAGCGCCTCGTCCCACAGCACGGCCGTGCGGCCGCGGGCGCTGACGTGCGCCACGACCTGCTCCGTGAACCAGCCCTGCAGGAACCGCTCGTCGGTCAGCCCGAGCGCCGCCATGCGCCGCTGGGCGCCGGCACTGTGCTCCCACTCCTGGGTCGGGCACTCATCGCCGCCCAGGTGAATGTGCTGGCCGGGGAACACGTCGATGACCTCGTCCAGGACATCGCGGCAGAACTGGACCGTCTCGTCGTCCAGGTTGAGCACCTGCGGCGAGATTCCCCACGCGCTGCGGACCTCGACCGGCTCAGCTGTGTTGCCGAGGTGCGGGTAGGCCGCGATGGCCGCCTGCATGTGCCCCGGCATGTCGATCTCCGGTACCACCGTGACGAACTGGCGGGCGGCGTACTCGACGATCTCGCGCAGGTCGTTCTTGGTGTAGTAGCCGCCGTGCGGCACCCCGTCGAAGCGCCGGTCGCGGCTGTGGCCCAGCGGTGACTCCCGCCGCCAGGCGCCGACCTCGGTCAGCCGGGGATAGCGCTCGATCTCCATCCGCCAGCCCTGGTCGTCGGTCAGGTGCAGGTGCAGCACGTTGAGCTTGTGCAGGGCCAGCAGGTCGATGAGCCGCAGGATCCACTGCTTGGGCATGAAGTGGCGGGCCACGTCGAGGTGCGCGCCGCGCCAGGCCAGCCTCGGCTCATCGCGGATCAGCAGCCCGGGCACGCCGGCGGGCGGCGCGACGCCGCCCGCCGGGGCACGGCGCAGGAACTCGGGCGGCAGCAGCAGGCGCAGGGTCTGCACGCCGTAGAACACCCCGGCCGGGCTCGCCGCGGTGATGGTCACCACGTCGTCACGGGCCGAGAGCTCGTAGCCCTCGCCGGCGCCCGCCCGCTCATCCAGGCGCAGCCGGATGTGGCTGGGCGCTGCGTCATCCGGGGACGCCGACACGCCGACGTTCCAGCCCGTCGCGGCGCTCAGCCACCCCCGCAGCAGCTCTCCTACCGGCAGCGTGCCGGGATCGCACGCGATCACGCAGCCGTCGCCGAGCTCGACGGCCCGGCCGGGCTCGCCGAGGGACGCGAGCCGCGGGATCACGCCGCCCGGGCCGGGCGGCCGGGCCTCAGTCACCGTAGAGCCCCCGGACCGCCGAGACCGCCGCGTCGACGATCGCCCGCTCCGCCTTCGGCTCCAGCAGTGCCCGGCCGACCTCGTACCCGGCCGACGCGAAGGCCTCCTCCGGCGGCACGTAGCCGATCATCGCGTTCGCGTAGCCGACGATGAGCAGGTGCGGCACGCCCGCGGCGGCCCGGATCGCGCTGGCTGTCTCGACGAAGAACTCGCCGGGCAGCGACACCAGCGCGCATTCGTCGCTGAGCCGCATCGCCTGGATCTCGACCGGCATGGTGGCGGGCGGCGGCGGGCCGTCGGCCATCCGCCCGGCCACGGCCCACTCGACCCGCAGCTGGTTGATGCGGGCCGTGATCTCGCGCCGGGCGGCCAGGTCGCTCGCCGCCGCCTGCTCAGCTTCGAGCTGGTCGAGCTCACCGCGCAGCTCGGCCTGCGTGCGCGCCTGCTGGCGGGCCAGGTCGACGACGACCTGGGTGGCCGCCAGCGGCGCGGCCGGCAGCAGGGTCCCCGGGGCCGGCTTCTCGACGTCCTCGGACCAGCTCAGGTTGATGCACCACTGCCCGGCCCCGAGGGGCTCCAGCTCATGCACGACCCGGGTGGCGGCGGCGCCCAGGATCCCGCCGACGCGCTCGACCTCGGCGAAGTCATGGCGCATCCAGACCGGGTTGATGTTGCCGGCCGCGCCCTGGAGGTAGATGGCGGTCCCGCCCACCTCCCGTTCCAGGAACCGGACCATCGCGCCGGGGAAGTCCGGGGAGAACTCCATGTTGTCGTGCTCCAGCACGGTGCTGTGGCAGGCGTAGTTCACCAGCGTGATGTCCGGTCGCCCCCCGTCAGCCGGGGCCAGGGCGAGGACGGTGGCCAGCGTCTCGATCGGCCCGGCCGGGTCACGCCGATTCTGGCTGATCGACGTGACCTCGGCCCGGCCGGCCTTCAGCGACACCGGGCGCGCCGCCTGCTTCGCGTCCCGGATCGATTGCAGGACGCCCCGGGCCACGGCCTCGCCGTAGGGCGTCAGCTCATCCGCGTTCACATCGAGCGGCCCGGAGTGCGTGTGCGTGGCCGCGACGAGCACGTTGCCCGCCGGGATCCCCAGCTCGTCGCGGGCCAGTTCCCGGACCCGGCTGACGATCCGCTCCCCGACCCCGACGAGGTCGCAGACCGAGATCGCCAGGTCCGTGGCACCGTCGCTGAATACGACGGTCCGGGCAAACAGCCGGTCGTGCACTCCGGTGGCCATGCCCTGCCGGGCGCTGTATCCCCCCATGGGGACGCCGGTCTGCGGCGTGATGTTCGCCGTGGCGGCGCCCGCGAAAAGGCTCGGCACGCTCAGTTCTCCTTCCGCTTGAGTGTGTGAACTGGCCCTGGCCCTACGACTTCGCGGGGACCAGGTGCAGCGCGACTACCTCGCCGTTGGGCGTGCCCGCCGTCGCGGTGTCATACGGGTTCTGCACTGACGGGAAGCCGGTTGCGTTGCGGGTCGAGTAGCTGCCCCAGTCCGCCTCGCCGACCACGGGGATGACCGGCAGCTTGTTGACCATGATGTCCTGCAGGCTGTTCAGCGCCTGCTTGCGTCCCGCGTCGTCCGGGGCGGTCTGGTACTGCTCCAGCATCGCCTGGGTCTGCGGGTCGTTCCAGCGCTGGTAGTCGCCGCCGGACGCGCTGGTGCCGATCGGCCCGGACAGCTTGTAGTCCAGGAGGCTGTCCAGGATCGTGTACAGGTCCCCCGTGGACGACCACATCAGGGTCATCTGGAAGTGCCCGGAGGCGATGTCGCTCTCCCAGCCGTTCGTCGACAGTCCCTGCACGGTGGCGCCGATGCCGACCGCCTTGAGCTCCGACGCGATGACCTGGAGGTCGGTCATGTAGTCGGTGAACCCGCTCGGGTCGCCCAGCGTCAGCTTGATCTCGCGGCCGTTCAGGGCCATCAGGCCGTGACTGTCCAGCTTGAAGCCGGCGTCAGTCAGGGCCTTCTTGGCCGCGGCCACGTTCTGGACCAGCTTGGCGTCCTGGAACTTCGGGTTAACGTCATCGGCGAAGTTGGGCAGCAGCACGCCCGTGGCCGAGGTGACCGGCGCCTCGTAGCCCTCCTCGCCGACCTTGCTGATCTGGGCCCGGTCAAGAGCCAGGCTGATGGCCTTGCGCACCGGCACCATGTTCAGCGGCCAGACGGACTGATTCGGCAGCAGCGACACGATGCCGGTGGCCGGGTACCAGAAGTGGAAATGCTGCGGGTCCTTGTCGACGTACAGCTTCTGGCCGTTCGTGATCGGGCCGCCGCCCCAGTCGATCTTCCCGGCCTCCTGGTCTTCCTCGGCCGTGGTGCTGTCGCTGTACTGCACGTAGCGCAGGCCGTAGATCTTCGGCAGGCCGGGCTGCCAGTAATGCGGGTTGCGGGTCAGCAGCATGGCGCTCGGCTGGAACGAGCTCAGCTCGAACGGGCCGGTGCCCACCGGCTTGAGGTTCTCGTACGTCGCCGGGTTGCCCACGCTCTGCCAGATGTGCTTCGGCACGATGTAGGCCGCTTCGGCGATCTGGTAGAACTGCGTGAACGACGGCGTCTTGAAGGTCATGACGACCGTCATCGGGTCCGGCGCGCTGACCGTGTCGAAGGTGATCCCGCCGGTGTTGATCTCCGCGTTCTTCTGCAGGAGATCGAACGTGAACGCGACGTCGTCGCTGGTGAAGGGCTTGCCGTCGCTCCACTTGACGCCGCTGCGCAGGTGGAACGTCAGCGTCTTGTTGTCGTTGGTCCACGCCCACGACTTGGCCAGCCACGGGTAGTTCTGGTCGGGCTTGGCGTTGTTGCGCTGGACGAGCGGCTCGTAGATCATCCCGGCCGCGCCCCACAGCGCGTTGATGCCGCTGGTCGGCAGGTAGGGGTTGAAGTTCTTCGGCTGCGGGCCGCCGGTGTTGCCCGCGAGGGTCAGGATCACCTTTGATCCGGATCCGCTCGTGGCTGCGCCGGTACTGCTCCCGCCGACCTGCGTCGAGCAGGCGCTGATCGCGACCAGCGCGGCGACGGTGCCGCCCAGGGCGAAGGCTGACCGCCGGTGTCTTGACCTCATCGCGGTCATCTCCCTTCCTCTTGTGTGCCAGCTGCCGCAGCGACGGACCCGTCGCCGTGCAGCCAGCAGCGTGCGGTGTGGTTTCCGGTCACCGTCATCGGTGGCGGAACGTCGGTCTTGCAGATGTCCATGACGAGCGGGCACCTGTCCTGGAACCGGCAGCCGGTCTGCACGGCCAGCCGGGCCGCCGGGTCGGTCCGGGCCGGAGCGCCGTCCGCGCGGATGCGCCGGTTCGGCTCGGGCGAGGACTCGATCAGGAGCCGGGTATAGGGGTGGGCGGGATTGCGGACCACGACGTCGGCCGGACCTGTCTCCACCACCTGGCCGGCGTACATGACGATGATGTCCTCGCAGAACTGCCGGGCCGAGGCGATGTCGTGGGTGATGTAGAGCAGGGCAATGTCCCGGTCCTTCACCAGCCGCGCGAACAGGTTGAGGAGGCTGAGCCGGATCGACACGTCGAGCATCGACACCGGCTCGTCGGCCAGCAGCACGGACGGCTGGGCAGCCAGTGCGCGGGCGATGGCGATCCGCTGCCGCTGGCCGCCGGACAGCTCGTGCGGGAACTTCTGGGTGAACTGCTGCGGCGGCGTGAGGCTCACTTCCGCCATCAGCTGGTCGATGGCCGCCTTGACCTCTGCCTTGGACCGGGCGAAGCCGTGCACCCGCAGCGGGCGGGTGAGGTGGTACTCGATGCTGTGCACCGGGTTCAGCGAGGCGAAGGGATCCTGGAGGATCAGCTGCACCTCGCGGACGTACCGGCGGAAGCCGCGGCCGTGACTGGCGCTGACCCGCTCTCCGTGCAGCCGGACCTCGCCCGCGGTCGGCGGGTACAGCCGGGCCAGGAGCCGGGCCACGGTGGACTTCCCCGATCCCGACTCGCCGACCAGGGCCGTGATCCGGCCGGGATACAGCCCGAAAGACACGTCGTCGACGGCCCGGATGTGGCCGAACGTCTTGGTCAGCCCGGTCGCCTCCAGGATCGGCCGGGATTCTCCGGCGGCCGGGGCGGTCGCGCTGGCCTCCCCGATGACCTCCTGATCACCCGGCGGTGCGTGCAGCCGGGGCGGAGCCGTGAGCGGCTGCCCGTCATAGAGCAGGCATGACACCAGGTGCCCGGCGGAGTCGTCCGGGGCACCGGTCGGGGTCAGGGCCGGCCGGGTGGCCGAGCAGGATTCCAGCCGGTCCGGGCATCTCGGGTGGAACGCGCAGCCGGCCGGCAGGGCCTTCAGGTCCGGCGGGGAGCCGGGGATGCCGATCAGCCGCAGCCGCGGCCCGTCCAGCCGCGGGAAGGAGCGCAGCAGGCCGCGGCTGTAGGGATGACGGGGGGACAGGTGGATCTCGTCCGCGTTGCCGACCTCGACCACCCGGCCGGCGTACATGACCATGATGGTGTCGGCCAGCTCGATCAGCAGCGACAGGTCATGGGTGATGAAGATGACCGAGAAGCCCAGCCGCTCCTGGAGCTGCATGATCTCCATCAGG
>Ga0193726_1001471_pt1 | contig 18452 bp, 16 predicted proteins | sample H2c1metaG_FD_144928 | JGI IMG/M metagenome (GOLD analysis project Ga0193726, IMG submission 144928) | Soil microbial communities from a riparian zone of the East river system, Colorado, United States - H2c1 | ecosystem: Environmental > Terrestrial > Soil > Riparian zone | place: USA: East River... | reverse complement strand
GCTCCGGTAATCGTTGAGAGTCGAGTTGGGAGGCGGAGCCCAGTTGCGTGCCGCCGATCGCACCATCGATGCTGGATCGCCCCAATCTCCGCCGCGCAGCCTGCGATAGGAACACGAACTTGTTGCCTTCATATACGCAAAATCACCAGCCGTTTCTAACTGCACGACCGCAACATAGGCTGAACTGTCGGACGGCAAGTCCGAATAGTCCTTCGCAAAACAGTCCTCGACCCATTGCAGGACATTCCCATGCATGTCATACAGGCCGAAGCCATTGGGAGGAAAGGAACCGACCGGCGAAGTGTAGAACCAATGGTCGCGGCCGACGGTCAAACCTCCCCAGTTTTCGGCACCATAGTTGGCATGTTCATGACTTCCATTGGAACCCCAGGGATAGGCTGTCGTGGTTCCCGCCCGTGCCGCATATTCCCATTCTGCCTCGGTTAGCAATCGGTACTGGTGATGCGTCCGCAGACTGAGCCAGTACACGTAGTCCTGAGCATCGCTCCAGGTCACGCATACGACAGGATGACGATCGTCCTGAGGAAAACCCAGATTGATCCACGACCCTTTTGGATCTGGCTGCTCTTTGGATCGAGCCGTCCAGGCACAGCCTAGAGAAGCTTTACGCCCAGTGGCTGAGGCAAAGGCATTCCATTGTTTTCGCGTCACATCGAACTTACCGGCCGCAAATTGTCGTACCCTCACCTTCCGCTGAGGCTCTTCTTCCTGGTGGCGCCCAGACTCGCTTTTCGGAGAACCAATTACGAAGCTGCCCGCTGGGATCATTACCATCCACGGGCAATCGCTACAATCACGAAACGTTTCGCTCGGTTTGTATTCTGTTGCTTCGCCCGTTGAGCCCGTGGTTCTGCTTCTCGAAGTTTGCTCGCTTTGCGAGCGCCCCTCGGGTAAAGCGATGACGGATATGGTCGCTAAGAGTAAACCAATGGCTCTGGCATCCATATACGTTCTCCGAGGCGAATCGATTCCGCAGATGATAGCACTCGTTTGCACGTCGTTCCAATTGAGAAAGCCCCCAGGGAATCATTGCCGCAAAGAGACTTCGCAACGATCACTGTGGCAGGCGAATGCGATGTTCCGGCAAGCCGCAAGCAAGCGTTGAAGAGCGAGGGTCGCCCTTCTGGAGGAGCACAGTTCCATGTTCCAGCCCTAGTGGACGTCCCGCAGGCGTGGGCGTCCGCATCCCAGGACCCAAGCTGCTAGAATAACCCGCCTGTTGAGGAGTGTAGTGTTTTATGAGCCGACAGATTTTTGGGTCGATTTTATTTGGGTTAACTCTTAGCGCGACTTTGTTGGCGCAGACGGCGCAGTATCCGGCATTGCCCAGCGAGACGCCGGCTGCCTTGGACTCGCCCAGGGACAGCTTCGAGTACGAGCGGCGCGTGGTGATGATTCCCATGCGCGACGGCATCAAGCTGCACACCGTGATTCTGCTGCCCAAGGGCGCGAAAAATGCGCCGATTCTGCTCACCCGCACGCCGTATAGCGCCGATGTGCTGACCACGCACGATGCCCGCGGCGGCACGGCTGACAACACCCAGAGCACCCATCTGGGGCCCACGCTCTGGGGATACGACAACGCGACCGAGGTCATTGTGGAAGGCGGATACATCCGCGTGGTTCAGGATGTGCGCGGCAAGTACGGTTCTGAGGGCGACTATGTGATGAACCGTCCGCTGCATGGACCGCAGAATCCAACGCCGGTCGATCACGCCACCGATACTTACGACACCATCGATTGGCTGGTGAAAAATATTGCGGAGAGCAATGGCAGAGTGGGGATCCTCGGAATTTCCTACGACGGATTTTTGCCTTTGATGGCGCTGGTGAACCCGCATCCCGCGCTCAAGGTTGCGGTGCCAATGAATCCCATGGTCGATGGATGGATGGGCGACGACTGGTTTCACAATGGCGCTTTCCGTCAGCAGAACATGCCTTACATCTATGAACAGGTGGGCACGCGCAGCAATGATGCCAAGTGGTGGTCGAGTAATTTCGACGACTACGACATGTTCATGCAAGCGGGTTCGGCCGGCGAACTGGGCCATCGGCGCGGGCTTGAGCAGATGGGCTTCTGGCGGAAAATTCTTGAGCATCCCAGCTACGACGCCTTCTGGCGCGATCAGGCGGTGGATCGGATCTTGGCCGCGCAGCCGCTGAATGTGCCGGTGATGCTGGTGGACAGTCTCTGGGACCAGGAAGATATTTATGGCGCGATTGCGGTGTACAAGGCAATGAAGCCAAAGGATACAAACAACGACAAGGTCTTTCTGGTGATCGGCCCGTGGCATCATGGTCAGGAGATTGGAGACTGCAGTTCGCTGGGCGCTTTGAAATTCGGCAGCGACACCGGGCTTTACTTCCGACGAAATATTCTTCGTCCATTTCTCGACCACTACTTGAAGGAGGGTGCGCCCAAGGCGGACGTTCCCACCGTGAGCGCGTATGAAACCGGGACGAATACCTGGGAGCGACTTTCGGCATGGCCGGCGGGATGTTCGAGCGGGTGTGCGCCCACGCCAACACCGCTCTACTTGAGCGCTGGATTGAAATTGGGTTTCACAGCTCCGAAGTCCGGAGACGCCGGGTTCGAGGAGTATGTCTCCGATCCCGCCAAGCCGGTTCCCTTCCGAGCGCGTCCCATTCAGCCGGTCGGTTACGGAACCGGCTACACCTGGGCAGATTGGCTGGTCGACGATCAGCGCGAGGAGTCGGGGCGTCCGGATGTGCTGGCCTTTACGTCCGATGTTTTGCACGCGCCAGTGAAAATCAGCGGGCAGCCGATTGCCAACTTGGTCGCCTCGACCAGCGGCACGGATTCGGACTGGGTGGTGAAAGTCATCGACGTTTATCCCGATGAAGTGGCCGGGCAGGCGGAGATGGGTGGTTACCAGCTGATGGTGTCCGCCGATATTTTCCGCGGACGCTATCGCGAGAGCTTGGAGAATGCGAAAGCTCTTGCTGCAGATCAGCCGCTGCTCTACCAATTTGCGTTGCCAACGGCGAATCACGTTTTTCTGCCGGGTCACCGCATCATGGTGCAGGTGCAATCAAGCTGGTTTCCGCTATATGATCGCAATCCACAGACTTTTGTGCCCAATATTTTCTGGGCCAAGCCGGGCGATTATCGCAAAACGACACAGCGCGTCTACCATGCCCCGGGGAAAGCCAGTTTCATTGAATTGCCGCTGGTGAGCACGCCTTAGGATTTCGTCCCATCGAACCTACGGCAAACAAGACGGGAGGCACATTGAAAAGCCTTGTGATGGTTCTACTGCTTGCGGTGGCTGCTGCTGCCCAGGACTCCACGCAACCTGCTTCGGGGGCTGTCCCAGGGCAAGCGTCGGCAAAACCTCTTGCAGCCTCAGACCTGGATTCCCAAGTCCCGCCCGCGAAAGCCGAGGACGTGAAGTCTGTGGACTCGCTGGTGCACGCGGTTTATGACGTCATCTCCGGACCTGCCGGGGAGCGCGACTGGAACCGCTTTCGTTCCCTGTTTGTGCCGCAAGCGCGGTTGACCAAGGCTGCGGAAGCTGCCGATGGCAGTGCCATCGTAAGGCTTCTGACGGTGGATGATTTTGTGAATGTGGCTGGAGAGGCGGTTAGGAAAGAACCCTTCTATGAGAGTCCCATGGTAAGCCGGACGCTCACCTACGGCCGGGTCGCGCAGGTATTCAGCAGTTACGAATCGCGGCACGCTCCCGCAGACAAGCCGTTCCAGCGCGGGATCAACAGCTTTCAACTGTTGAACGATGGCAAGCGTTGGTGGGTGCTGAGCATTCTGTGGGACCAGGAGAGGCCTGATAATCCTTTGCCGGCGGAGTTTGCGAACAGCAAATAAGAATGGGGCGCGGACGTCCTCCTCTTCCCTTGATGCTTGCTGTTACCTGGAATAGCGCCACACGCTCAGCGAGATGGGCAGGCCGACGCAGAACATGTGGGTGAGTATTGCAATTCCCGTTCCGGAGAGCGACGGCGGGTGCTGGCTTTTGGGTATTGCCGAAAGCGGTATCACAATCCAGTACATGACCATGTAGACCGTGATGCCGTAGAGAAAGCCCCAACGAACCGGGTGTCGTGTGAGAAAAGCAAGTCTGCGGCTGGCGGCGTAGAAGACGACCGTGGCGGAAAACGCGATAAAAAAATGCAACGCTGTGCCGAGAGCGGCGGTTCCCAGCCTTCCCTCGTAGGCGGCCCTCCCGAGCAGCCCGCTGGCAACGGATTGGGCGATCCTGATTGGACTGACTCCCTTGAACCCCCAGGTCACGAATGCGGCCGTCAGATCGAGAGTGCCTGCTGTGAGTCCGCCCCAAAGGATGGGCGCCAGAGCCATCGGCTTGCGCGCAGAGAGTGTTGTGGACGCCGCTGCACTCATCGTATCTCTCCCCCAGATTAATGCTCAGAATCATCTCACCGAAATTTTGCGGCCGCAACTGGAGAGTGTCCAGACCGCAAGACCGCAGATTTCAGGGGGAAGGAGTTCGAGGCTGGATGGCTATCGTCCATCCCCTCGTCTTAGAATCACTAATCACTCCCAAGACAGTGGAGCTTGACTCTGAGCCTATCCGAGGGCCGCGGATGCCGGCTCCGTGGTCCGGGAGAAATTCGCCGGGGCTGCTTTTTCTTCGCGCAGGCGCTTGGCAAGATCCCCCCAAGTCATTTTCACTCGCCATATCCAGTCACCGTTCTGGCGGCGCCTTTGGGTAGAGTGGGGAAGGTTAACGCAGCCGTCGCCGCGTTTGCAAAGGCGAGTTGCTAGCGCCCGGCAAACCGGAAATTTTGCAAAGTCATGGAGCCCTTCTCTGTAATTACGGACAAAACGATCAGGCGATCGAAGCGTTTACTTCCCTGCTCCAAAGCGCGCCGGACTGGAATCTGGCGCGGCCTTGTCTCGATCAATCATTCATGAGAACCGGGCGCACCGAAGAAGCCGAGAGAGTCAAGGAAGATTACATCAAGTATTCACCGGATCATGAGGGTTGGGACGTGGCGTCAAAGTAGCTTTGCGCATCAAAGGCTTCGAAAAATAGTCGAGCGTTGCTCGTGCCCGCGCGGGTTGGGGTGGTTGTTTACGAGGTGGAGACGTGGTCAGGGACCGCCGGTGTGATCGCTTCTTCATACGAGCCTGGATTTTTGGGGCGTGCGCGGCGGCCGAAGATGGCTTCCTTGACCAGCTTAAAGATCGTCCGCCGATTCTCCGACACTACCTTCACCCATGCGAACTTTCCCATCATCGGGAAATAGATGCCGCGGAAACACAAGCGGGCGATCAAGATGTTGACGCGATAACCCAGGCGCTCGTTGTCCAACGAGTCGACGGCTTTCGCGAGCGCTTCCGGGCTATAGGCGTGGGCCCATCCGTATTTTACTTCGGCGTGAGCTTCTTCGATGGTCATCTTGAGCGGGGTGTGGGCCATGGCGAAGGGAATGAACTCCTGCCAGTGCCTGACCCGCGTAAGCCGTCCAGCAGCTTCCAGTCGCTTGTAGAGCGGGGTCGCAGGCAACGGAGTGAGCAGGCCGAAGATGGGGAGCCCTGGCGGCCAGGTCCGAACCTGGCTCAGCGTTCGCTCGGCGACGCCGACCGTGTCGTTGTCCATGCCGAAGATGAAGGACGTGATCGCATAAACGTTACGCCGGGCAAGGCGATCCAGTACGACCGCGTACTCGCCGGGCTTGTTGAATCCTTTATTCACGTCTTTGAGATTGGCGGGGTCGATGGATTCCATCCCGATGAAGACCCATTTTCCGCCGGACGCTGCGATCAGGTCGACCAGTTCTTCGTCACGCAACAGATTGGCGCTGATCTGTGCCACCCAATGCACCTGGGCATTGGCGGCGATGATGTCGCGTAGCAGCGACTTGGTGCGCTTGATATTGATGGCGAAATTGTCGTCGATGAAGAATACGGCGATCTGCCCCTTCTCCGAGCGGGCACGCGCCTTCAACAGCAGCAGCTCGTTGACCACGCTCTCATTGCTGCGGAAACGGATGGAGTCGCCGAAGAATCCGGTGACGGTGCAGAATTCGCAACCGTAGGGACAGCCGCGTCCTGACTCCACCGGAATGATACGGAACGATCCCCAACCGGTGCCGACCCGATTGAGCAGGGGAGCGAAGACCTTGGGCACGAGATTGAACTGGGCGAGATCGATCGACTGCCAGGGGATGACCGGATATTCCTTGAGCGAAGGCTTCTTGTCTTTCCCGGTTGCGTCGACAGGTGCGTAGATGTCTTTGAGCTCGCCGCGGGCAGCGTCGTTCACAATCTGCGGCCAGGTTTCATCAGCTTCGCCAAGCGCCACAGCGTCGGCGTGCTGCGGTCCGCCATCGCGGCCGAGAGCTTCGTCGGCCAATTCGGTTACGTGAGGCCCGCCCATGACCACCCGCACTCCGGTGGCGCGGACGGCGTCTGCCATGCGATAGGCTTTGGCGATCATGCGAGTCATCGCGCCGATGCCCACCAGGTCGATTTTGTGATCGCGAACGTATTGTGCGATGCCGACTTCGTCCATCGGTTGGGCGTTGCCATCGATCAGCACAATTTCATGGCCCGGCGGGGTCAGCGATTGCAGCAGGAACATCCAAAGATGCGGCATGAAATTGCGCGTGACGCCATTATCAGGATTGTAGAGAAGGATTTTCATGACCGCCCCTTTTCGAGTCTCTTCTGCGTACCAACTGCACCGCACGAGGACCATGACAAGGGACGGAAGAACTGGAGTTCAGCCTGGCTTGTCCGGGAGCGTCGTTTATTAGGAAAGCAAAGTACCGCGATTGTACACCCATTTGCACGCACTCCACGGTCTTTAAATTGTCACGCTCCGTGACAAGCGAGCAGATCCTGCCCGCGGACTTGTCGTAAGTGGGGCGGGAATCGCCTGCGCGGCGGGAATGCTTGCGGAAACCGGGGTTTCCGCGAGCAGCCGCCAGCTCTCGCCCGGACCGGTTCCCGGCTCCGGCGGTTGACTTTCTCATAGCGAGAGCGGATCGCGGGACAGCCCGCCCTTTCGGCCAAGTGTGCTTTCGGCGGCATTCCCCCGGCCCGCGTTCACTGTCATAATCACGTTTATCTTGTTGCTCACCTCGCTCCCCATCAAGGATCGCTGGCTGCCCAAGTCCGTCCTCTGCCTGCGGGATTACTCGCTCCACAAATTTGTGAAGGATGTCGTCGCCGGGCTCACCGTGGGATTGGTGGCGCTGCCGCTGGCAATGGCATTTTCCATCGCGTCCGGACTGCCGCCGCAAGCGGGAATCTACTGCGCGATGGTGACGGGGTTCCTGATCTCGCTGCTGGGCGGGTCGAAGACGCAGATCGGCGGGCCGACAGGCGCGTTCGTGGTCGTCATCGCAGGGATCGTTGCCGTGCATGGCATCGACGGACTGTTCATGTGCACGGTGATGGCGGGAGTTCTGCTGATCGTTCTCGGGGCTACGGGAATGGGGTCGGCGGTGAAATTTATCCCGCGGCCGGTGATCATTGGATTCACCAACGGCATCGCGGTGCTGATTGCCAGCACCCAGGTGAAGGATTTTTTCGGACTGCACATCGATAAAGTTCCAGGAGAATTCTGGTTGCGTTTGAAGGCACTGCTGGCGGCCGCGCCGACCTGGAACCTGCGCGCGACGCTGCTGGCGATCGTGACCGTTGCCTTGATGCTGGGATGCAAAGCGCTCTCGGCGCGAATTCCTGGTGCTATCGTGGCCATGCTGGCCGCAACCCTTGCAGCGCTTCTGCTCAAGTTGCCGGTGGAAACCATTGGTACGCGTTTCGGGGGTATCCCCAGCGGGTTGCCGCACATGACCATACCACATTGGCATGCGCGGCTGGTTTACGCGCTGATTGGGCCGGCGTTCACCGTGGCCATGCTGGGCGCGATCGAGTCTCTCATGTCGGCGGTGGTCTCCGATCGCATGAGCGGCGACCGGCACAATCCCAACGTTGAGCTCATCGGACAGGGCGTGGCCAACATGGTCTCGCCGATCTTTGGTGGACTGCCAGCCACGGGTGCCATCGCCCGCACCGCCACGAACATACGCGCGGGCGCGCAGTCGCCGGTGGCGGGAATGATTCACGCCGTGACGCTCTTGTGCATCCTGCTGTTTGCCGCGCCCCTGGCCAGTTACATCCCCATGGCGGCACTGGCCGGGATTCTGATGATCGTCGCCTACAACATGGGCGAGTGGTCCGAGATCACGCGCAACTGCTCAAGCTCACCAGGACCGACATCAGCGTATGGTTTGTCACCTTCGCGCTGACCGTCTTCGCTGACCTCACGGTGGCCGTGGAGGCCGGGATGATCCTGGCTTCGCTGTTGTTTATTGCGCGCGTGTCCGATACCACGACCGTGTCGCAGGTGACGGTCGATTACCTGGAAGATGGACGCGGCCACAGTTTGCAGGACAGGGAGATTCCTGACTACGCCACCATCTTCCGCATTCATGGGCCATTTCTGTTCGGTGCCACCGACAAGATTTCGGCCATCACCGAAAAGATGCAGACGCTGCCGCCGATCGTACTGATCCGCCTGCGAAATATGACGGCCATCGACGCCACCGGTATTTTCGCCCTGGAAGAAGTCGCCAAGCAACTGCACGCCTCCGGCCGCACCCTGATCCTTTGCGGCGCCCGCGAACAGCCGGCGGAGATGATTCATCATGCCGAATTCGCGGAAGTCATAGGCCGGGAGAACATTTGCCAAAACGTGCAGACGGCACTGGTGCGGGCAGAGGTGGTGTTCAAGGCAAACAAGCCAAAAATTTGAGGGGCGATTCCTCTTGCGGGATGTTGCAGGGCCGATCTCGTCCGCGAATCGCCGCACTCGGTAGAAGGCCACGCTCCGGCAAAGCGCGGCCTTCGTTTCACGCATTCCTCCAAATTGATCCCAACCCCTAAAACAGCGCAGTCGGTCTTCGCTTCCAGCTCTTGCCCTTGGCTTTGGCGATGCCTTCCAGGTCATTGACGTGGGCACCGGTTTGCGTCAGGACGTGGTGCAGGTCGTTGCCCACACTGATGAAGGCGAACCCCTTTTCGAGGAATTCGCCGACGCGGGCAGTGCCGAACAAAAAGACCCCCAGGATGACGTTGTTCTTGCGGGCGTTGTCGACAAGCTTTTGCGTGGCTGCTCCGAGTTCGGGCGAGGTGTACATGTCCGGAAACTTGTACTTCTCGAACAGGCCCATCGACATGCACAGGTCGTTCTGGCCGAGGAAAAGAATGTCGACGCCGGGCACGGAGGCGATCTCCACAATGTTCTCGATGCACGAAGCGGTCTCCACCTGCAGGGCGATGATGCCGTCCTGGTTGAAGTTGCCGGCGTAGCCGAGCAGTCCGGCCTTGTTCATGCTGCGCTGCGGGAAGTAAACCGAGCGCGTGCCCTGGGTGGGGTATTTGGTGCAGCTGACGGCCTGCCGCGCCTCTTGAGCGGTATTGATGTAGGGGACGAGAACGCCGTCGGCGCCGAGATCGAGGGCCTGCTGAATCCCAGGGCGATCATCGTATCCGCCCACGCGCACCAGTGATTTTGCGCCGCCACTCGACACCGCGGCCAGCATGGCGGAAAGCTTCTCGTAGCCCATGGGTCCGTGTTGCGTGTCGACCAGCAACCAGTCATAGCCGCTGTGTGCGAGCTGTTCGGCGACCGTGGGACTGTGCGAGTTCAGAAACAATCCCATCTTGGGATTGCCGTTTCGCAACTCTTTTTTGAAATCTGCGCCGGAAAGCGAAGCTTCGGACATAAATGTTGCCTCCTGAAAGTGTGCTCGATTGTGCGATGAGAGCCCCGTTAGTGTACCTAGGCCGCGATGCTAACCGCCAGTCGGGCCGGACTTTTTGTTCGGAATCCGTGACTTTGGGACACATCTCAAATCAAGTCGCAACCCCCCGGCTTTTTCCCCTATCCGATTCTCGCCACAGGTTTTGGGGCGCTCGCCCACTCGCGCAAAAGCCGGAGCTGATACAAATCCCCGCGGTCAAATACCCAGGGGTCGGCCGGCGGCGATTCGACCGTTCGACTCCCGGATCAAGTTCGCTCAGCGGTACAAAGAAAAACTCCGCGGACTCGCAGAACGGGCGCCCCTTCGCCTGGATTCGGCCACGAATTCCGCCTTCCGTGTCTGCCCCGGCGGTTCCCCTTCCCCGGGAGCCCGAGCGAAAAGGCTTGCATGCTGATGGCGCGGGTGAAGCCGTCCTCGCCACCCGCCCGTCCTGCTTGCAATCACTCCCCGAGGCGCAGAGAATGGGCGGGCTTTGATGGCCGCGTCCAACCTAACTTCCGAGCCCGCCAAGCTCTCGTCCCCGATGCCGCGCGCTCTGTCGCGGATCCTCGCGCTGCTGGTGGTCTCCGTCTTCATCAACTACGTCGACCGCGGCAACTTGTCGATCGCTGCGCCCATGCTGAAAGACGAGCTTCACTTGTCAGCCTCGCAACTGGGCATTCTGCTTTCTTCTTTCTTTTGGACCTACGCCAGCTTCCAACTCGTCTCGGGATGGCTGGTGGATCGCTTTGCAGTCGGATGGGTGATGGCCGCAGGCTTTTTTCTTTGGTCGATGGCGACCGCTGCCACGGGATGGATGCATGGCTTTTTGCTGCTGCTGGTCATGAGACTCATTCTGGGAGTCGGGGAATCGGTTGCCTATCCGTCGTATTCGAAAATCCTGGCGCGATATTTTTCCGAGGAAAAACGGGGTCTGGCGAATGCACTCATCGTCGCGGGCAACACTTGCGGGCCCGGCTTCGGCGTGTTCTTTGGCGGAATGTTGATGGCCCGGTATGGTTGGCGATCGTTCTTTGTAGCGCTCGGGCTGGGGAGCCTGGTGTGGCTTTGGCCATGGTTCCAATGGATGCCCGGTGGACAGAAATCGGATGCCGTGGCGCTGGCCCCGCTTCCGTCCACATCGACGCCGGGCGCTCTCGACATTCTGATGCTGCGTTCCGCATGGGGCACGGGCGCCGGACTTTTCTGCGTAAACTATTTGTCCTATTTCCTGATTACATGGCTGCCCTTTTACCTGGTGCGTGAACGTCTTTTCTCGATGGATAAAATGGCAAGGGTGGCAGGAGTGTCCTATCTCTCGGCGGCGGGAGCCTCCGCCTTTTGCGGCTGGCTGTCCGACCGCTGGATTCTCGGCGGCGCGACTCCCACCAGAGTGCGCAAGACTTTTCTAGGTGCGGGTATGGCGTGCGCGGGCATTTTCCTTGTCGCCTGCGTGCTGGCCGGACCAGCCCTTTCGATCGCGATGCTGATCCTGGCGGCGGCGTCTTTCGGAGCAGCGTCGTCCAACATGTGGAGCATCACCCAGACCCTTGCCGGGCCGCGAGCCGCCGGTCGCTGGACGGGATTCCAGAATTTCTTTGGAAATCTGGCGGGGGTGATTGCGCCGGCCCTGACCGGCTTTGTGGTGGATCACACCGGCGGGTTTTTCTGGCCGTTTCTGATTACCGCGGGGATGGCGGGACTCGGTACGCTTTGCTGGGTTTTCTTGGTCGGGCCAGTCACGCCGGTAGATTGGGGAGCAGGGGGAAGAGGGGACCTCTAAAGGCAGCCCGATCGGCAGGCGCCATGTCCGCGGTGCGGAAGCGCCGCTCCCTCATGACGGAGAACCTACTCAAATTGTCTCCGGAATCTTTCCATTTCCTGCTTTAGGTCGGCAACTTGCTGGCGTAGGTCGCCTACCTCCTGTTCCAGCCGAGTGACGCGGGCCGCTTCTGCTGAGCTGCTGGCAGTTGCGGGCGAGGGCGACCGTTCCATGCCAGACGCATCGCCGACCTCCTCGATGTCTCCGGAGAGCAGGTGCAGGTAGCGGGATTCTTTGGTGCCCGGCTGTCGTGGGAGAATTCTGGCCAGCGGCGGGTCGCGCTGAATCAGACGTTGCAGCGCCGATAACACTTCGTCGAGATGTGCAAACCGATGGATGCGCTCGGTGCGGCTGCGAAGTTCGCCGGGGGTCTGCGGGCCTCGAAGCAGGAGCACGCCGAGGATCGCACTCTCGCCGCGGGTGAAGTTGAAGACCTCATGCGCGCGGTGCTCGTATTTGGTGACGCGGCTGTCGGCGCTGCTTGTCGGGCCTGCGAGGCGCTTTTGCTGGAGAGAATCGAGGGCCTGTCGCACCGAGGCTTCGTCAAGCGTCATCACCGGATCGCGATTGTTCTTCTGATTGCAGGCGTTGACCAGCGCATTTAGCGATTGTGGATAGTAATCCGGAGTGGTCGCTTCTTTTTCCATCAGCGAACCCAGCACGCGAGTTTCAACGGCGTCGAGCAGAATGGCCACCAGCAGATTGTACAGATAGCCAAATCGAGCAACACCGCTCAATTATAATGGCAGCATCCCCAGGGACCTGCTGGCGGGCGATGCTGCCGGCCGCAGGGGATGATTGGAGAAATCGGAATGGCGTTAATGAAAACCTCGAACCCGGCGTTGAATATGAATAGTTTCCGCGTCGAACATGCGGCCTTTGGCGAGGCCATGACGCTGCCGGGGACGGTGAACAAGACGGGTATCCTGCTGGTGTGTGCTGTAGCCGCCGCCATCTGGAGCTGGAGCCAATTTTTTCATGCGCCGAGTGCCGAAACCATGCTGCCGCTGGTCGTGATTGGCGGGATCGGCGGATTTATTGTCGCCCTGGTGACCATATTCAAGAAAGCATGGTCTCCGATTACGGCACCGATTTATGCGCTGCTCGAAGGGCTGGCACTGGGCGGCATTTCGGCGATGTACGAGCTGCGCCACCCGGGGATTGCCATGCAGGCCGTCGGCCTCACTTTCGGGACGCTGTTTGTCCTCCTGCTCGCTTACCGCTCGGGGCTGATTCGGGTGACGGAAAAATTCAGACTCGGAGTCGTGGCGGCGACCGGCGGCATTGCCGTCTTCTATCTCGCACAATTTGCTCTTGGATTCTTTGGCGTCCGCTTGGCCGCCATCAATGGTTCTGGTTTGATGGGAATCGGATTCAGTGTGGTGGTCGTGATCGTCGCTGCCTTGAATCTTGTTCTTGACTTTGATTTCATAGAGAGCGGCGTCCGCGCCGGCGCTCCCAAGTATATGGAGTGGTACGCCGCCTTTGGACTCATGGTCACGCTGATCTGGCTGTACCTGGAAATTTTGCGCTTGTTGTCGAAGCTCAACAGCCGCAAGTGAATCCAACCTGGGTCTGAACACTTGGAGGCCAGATTGACCGAACTCGATCTGGCCTGTTCCTTTCGTGGGGGCAGGAGGCTCGCCGATGGCGGAATTCCGCGGGCGACGAGTGGTGCACGAATACACTCAGACCAATGACGCGCCGCCGGAGAAGGTTTTTCCTTTGTTGTGTCCGGTGCGCGAGGCGGAGTGGGTGCCGGGATGGCGGTATCAATTGGTTTACTCACGATCGGGCCTTGCCGAGGAGGGGTGCGTATTCACCACGCCGAATGACGACGGGAGCGTGACCACATGGATGGTCACCGGATACGATCCAGAAGAATTCCACATCGCATTCTCGTGGGTCCATCCCGAGGTGATGGCCGCCGAAATCAGCATCGCACTCACCCCAAAGTCCGACCACAAAACCTGCGCCCGCATTCGTTATGCCTACACGGGCCTATCGCCGGCAGGAAATCAGAAAATCGAAAGCTACGACCGGACGTGGTTCGAGCAGAAGATGCTGGGGTGGGAAGCTGCGATCAATCGCTATCTGGCCATGGGGACGAGAGTCGATTGCTGAAGACGGATGGGATCCGGCGAGGATTGATCGGAGTTCGGTTTGGAACGTCCTCGATCGGCGGTTCGAAGGGTCCATCCCCTTCCAGCAGAAATTCCAGATCGTGGACCCTGAGGGCGTCCTTTCCGCCGGAGAGCCACCCCCAAAACTCTTGGGCTGGGCGATCTGGTTTAGGATGGCGCTCACTCCTGGTTTTCCAGCGTTCCCATCCGGATCGTCGGCGTCGTGGTGCACACTCCGCGGGATCGGGGATTCTCCGGAAGGCGGCTCGGCTCGGACTCCGGCTACCTGAAACCTGGGCGCTATTTGAAATGCAGCGCCGCTTCGCTTTCCTTCGGAGCGCCGATTCTGGATTTCTTGCCCCGCACTTTCGGCATTCCGTATTTGGGCCTGATTTCATGGCATCCGTTTTCGCAGAAGACGCCGCCCATCGCGGATTCCGGCGTGGGCATGGGTGAAGCGACAGCAATGTCACGCTCTTTTTCGATGAGCTGGCCGACGTCGGCGATCAGCCGTTCGTTCTCCTTTGGCGTAAGCCACTTCTTTACGTTGACGACGTAGTTTTCGAATCGCAAGATGGGGTCGCGTTTCTTCCAATATTCAAACATCGGCTGGGGGACGTACTCGGCGCCGTCGTGGATGGCGTGGCCTTTCATGCGCATCATTTTTGCTTCGATGATGGTCGGCCCTTCGCCGCGATGGGCGCGCTCGACGGCTTCATGCGCAGCATCGTATACCTGGCAGGCGTCGGTGCCGTCGATGATCACGCCGGGAATGCCATAGGCGATGGCTCGTTCGGCGAGATCCTTGACCCGGTACTGCATTTCCGACGGCGTGGAGTACGCCCAAAGATTGCTTTCCACGAAGAGCACGAGGCCGAGATCCTGCACGGCGGCGAAGTTGATGCCTTCATACGTGACTCCTGTGGACTGGCCTCCATCGCCGATGTATGTCATGACCGCGACATTTTTCCCCTGCAGGCGCGAACCCAGAGCCACGCCGGCCAGCACCGGGATGAGATCGCCAAGCATGGAGATGGGGGAAACCATGTTGCGTTCATCAATGTCGCCGAAGTGCGAAGTACCGTCGCGCCCGCCGGTCGGCGAATCGGCCTTGGCCATGTACTGCATCATGGTGTCACGCGGGGCGAAACCGCGGACCAGCAGGGATCCCTGATTGCGGATCATCGGGCCAAACCAATCGTCCTTGCCCAGTGCATACGCGGAGGCGCATGAGCACGCTTCCTGGCCGAGGCCGAAGTACACGCCGCCGACAACTTTCCCCTGCTTGTAGAGGTTCTCGAGGACCTGTTCCATGCGGCGATTGAGCAGCATGTATCGATAGACTTCGATCGTCCGCTTTTTGTCGAGATACTTCGATTCGCGAATCGGCGGGACTGGCGCGTCCAGACTGCCAGAAATTTCGTAGCGCACACTGTCGCCTCTGCGAACCTGACGCACTTCAAAATCCGGTTTCTCCAGACGATAGTCGGGGATCGAATAGGTGCGATGCTGCGCCAGCGATGGCGTTTTCTTCGGCGCTCCGGAGCCGTTGGAACCGGCTCTTGGGGGCGCTTTGGCCGGTGTCTTCCTATGATGGCTGTTCTTGCCCATGACTGCACTTTCCTTTGGACCACAACAATCCTACCCCTTCGCAGAGGGAATGGGCCAGTCGGGGGCAGTTGCCAGGAAAATCGCTACCCGAGAAAGGTCTCTTCTTCCTCGTGCAGTTTGCGAAGTTCTGCAGGCAGTTTCACCGGAACGCCGGTGTGATTGCCGGGGTTATGGGCGAGGAGCGCGTCGAGACTGTCGAGCCAGAGAATTTGGCTGGCGAAGAGGGTGCCGAAATTGCGGGAGACGGCGTGCGCCACTTCCTGCAGGCGGAGCGCCTCGCCAAGTTCTTTCGCAATCGAGGTCACCGGCCTGGCGCTGATGCCACAGGGAATGATCAGACTGAAGTGGTCGAGATCGGTGTTCACGTTGAGCGCAAAGCCGTGGGAGGTGACGCCGCGCGAGATGTGGACTCCGATGGCGGCGATCTTGGCTTCCAGGCCATGCGGGCCCACGCGGGGACGGGCGTCATCGCCCGTTCTGGCTGGGGGCGGCTCAGCCAGGATTGGCCGGGTCCAAACTCCAGTGAGGCCGGCGATGCGTCCGGCCGGAATTCCGAGCCCGGCGCAGGTGCGGATCAGAACTTCTTCCAGCCTGCGAACGTATTCAATCGCGCCCAGACTCTTGCGCTTGGCTTCGCTCGAGGGAAGTCCGCGAAGATCGAAAATAGGGTAACCGACAAGTTGCCCGGGACCGTGGAAGGTCACATCGCCGCCGCGATCACATTCGTGAACTTCGACGCCGCGTTCGGCAAGAAGCTCGGGGGAAGCAAGAATGTTTTGCTGCCGGGCGTTGCGTCCGAGAGTAATGACGGGCGGGTGCTCAAGCAAAACGAGAACATCGCCGATGCGGTTCTCTTTGCGCAGGTCAACAAGCTTCCGCTGAAGCCCCAGGCCGGTGGCGTAATCGAGCGTGCCGAGTTGGAGGACAGAGATCAAAATCTTTTTCCCCGGATCTCGCGGATCAGAGGGAAGCTTGATCGGTGCGGCCGCGCGCCATCAGGGGTTCAGGCGTTTATGGCCATCCCGTACACGCCATTCGACGCGTCAAGCATGGCTTCCGCCAGCGTCGGATGTGCGTGGATGGTCCACATCAGGTCTTCCACCGTGGATTCCGCTTCCATGGCGGCGACGGCTTCGGCGATCAGTTCCGTGGCTTGCGGGCCAATGATGTGCACGCCGAGAATTTCCCCATACTTGGCATCGGAGACAATCTTGACGAAGCCCTCATGCTGGCCGACGATGGAAGCTCGCGAGTTGGCGGTGAAGGGGAACTTGCCCACTCTCACCCTGTATCCCGCCGCTTTCGCCTTGACTTCGGTCAGGCCGACGCTTCCGATTTCCGGATGGCAATAAGTTGCATTCGGAATCTTCAGCGGATCGATAGCCTTGGCTTCCTTGCCGGCGATCTTCGAAACTGCCACAATTCCCTCCATCGCTCCAACATGGGCCAGTTGCGGCGTTCCGAGGACAATATCGCCGATGGCATAGACACCAGGCTCGGCGGTTTCCATCCATGGATTGGTCTTGATAAATCCGCGATCGGCCTGGATGCGCGTCTTTTCCAGGCCGAGGTGATCGGTGCGAGGTTTGCGGCCAACGGCGATGAGAATTTTTTCCGCGTCGAGCTTCTGTTGTTTGCCCTCGACGGAGAAGGCCACGGCGACGCCAGTCTTGGTCTTCTCGATCTTGTCGACGGTGGCGCCGAGATGGAAGTTGATCCCGCGCTTGCGATAGACGCGCGCCAGTTCTTTGGAGACGTCTTCGTCTTCGATTGGTACCAGCCGCGGTAGCATCTCGAGAATCGTAACTTCGGTGCCGAACGACCGGAAGATTGACGCGAACTCGACGCCTACCGCGCCCGCACCGACAACGACGAGGGACTTGGGGACCTCGCCCATCTGCAAAATCTCGATATTGGTGAGGATCCGCGAGTCTCGGTCGAGCCCGGCAATCATGCGGGCTTCCGACCCTGTCGACAGAATGACCTTTTTCGCCAGCAGGGACGAGGCCTTGCCATCGCCGCCTTTCACCTCGATGGTGAACCGGCCGTCTTGCGCCGGCCCGGTCAACCGGCCATAGCCGTGGATGGTCTCAACTTTGTTTTTGTTCATCAGGAACTCGAGACCCTTGGCGTGCTTGGACACGATCTTTGCCTTGCGATCCTGCACGGCGGCCCAATTCAGCTTGCGCGAGTCCACGCCTTCAATGCCGTATTGTTTCGCATCCTTGAGCTGGTCCCAAAGTTCGGCATTGAATAGCAGAGCCTTGGTCGGAATGCATCCCACATGCAGGCAGGTACCGCCGAGAAGTTCGTCTTTTTCGATGAGAGCAGTTTTCAGGCCATACTGGCCGGCACGGATGGCGGCCGTGTAACCCGCGGGTCCGCTGCCGATGATGGCCACGTCATAGATGATTTCGGGCAAAGAAATGCTCCTTACCATTAAACAGATGCGCGAGGGCAAACGTTTGATTCTAGAACAGCTCAGGGAAGCGGGTCTAGCGCGCCGGCCACTGCCTGTGCCGGCAACTGCCAACAACAGCGCGCCGGCCCCTGCCGAACCAGAAGGTTCGATTCGTTTGTCGAATCAAGCCGGGCTGGCCGGAGGCCGCCGGGGGAGATAATTTGAGGGGAACTTTCCGCCGATTTTGGACGTAATATTTATGGTTAGGAGGTCTCTATGCCCGCATTCGGATTCTTCCTGTTCCCATTTTTCGGGACGGGTTTTGTCTTGTATTTCCTGCCCACGATCGTCGCCCTGGTGCGCGAACGGCACGACAAGTTATCCATCTTTATGTTGAACTTTTTTTTAGGATGGAGCGTGATCGGCTGGATTGTCTCGCTGGTGTGGGCTTGTAAGAATGATCGCGTCGTGTACGTCCAGGGGCCGCCGCGTTATTACTAGCCCAGCAGTTTGGCGGCCTCTTTCGCGTGGTAGGTCACAATGGTGCTGGCCCCCGCGCGGCGAATCGAAAGCAGCGATTCCATGATGATGCGTTCGCGATCAATCCAGCCATTGCGGGCAGCAGCTTCGATCATGGCGTATTCGCCCGAAACTTGATAAGCCGCCAGCGGTACATCGAATCGCGCACGGGCGGCGGCAATCACATCCAGATACGGCA
>Ga0193726_1001470_pt1 | contig 18456 bp, 18 predicted proteins | sample H2c1metaG_FD_144928 | JGI IMG/M metagenome (GOLD analysis project Ga0193726, IMG submission 144928) | Soil microbial communities from a riparian zone of the East river system, Colorado, United States - H2c1 | ecosystem: Environmental > Terrestrial > Soil > Riparian zone | place: USA: East River... | reverse complement strand
CAAGATGGGATTTCAGTTCCGAACTTTAGCGCCTTTGCGTCTTTGCGTGAGACTTCCGGATCAAAGTGGGGATTTCACGCCCGTAACGCGGGTGAAGGCTCGCCAAGCCGTAGCCTTGCGCGAAGGCTGGAGCGGCCGGGCTTTCCAAGGCGCGACGCCGCCAATGAAGGGGCCAGATGGATCGTTAGGCGTATGATCACGGGACCCAAATAGAGAGGATGACCATAGCCACCATGAGCACGAACTCCCGGACATCCACCATTCAACCAGAACAGCGTACGGCGGCCAGAATCGTCGGCCTTCTTTACCTGGTGCAGATGGCGACCGGTGTTTTTGGCGAGATCGTAGCGCGCGGCCGATTGATTGTTCCCAGCGACGCGACCAGGACCGCGCAAAATATCATTGCCGGCGAGCGCTTGTTTCGCCTCTCGATTGCCGGGGATCTGCTCACCTACATCGGCGTGATCGTTCTGATCTGGGCCTTCTACGTATTGGTTAGGCCAGTGAGCCGAAACTTGGCTTTGCTCGCGGTGTTGTTTCGACTGGCGGAGAACGCCGTGCTCTGTGTCGCGACGATCAACTCTTTGGTGATGCTCAAACTCTTGAGTGGCGCCGATTACCTGAAGACTTTCGACACGGGCCAGCGGAACGCTCTGGTCATGCTGGCTTACAGCACCCAGGGGCTGGCGATGAGTGTTGGATTCATTCTTCTCGGCCTGGGATCGACGGTCTTCGCCTGCTTGCTCTTGAAATCGCGTTATGTGCCCAAAGCGCTCGCTGCTCTGGGAATTTTCGCGTCGCTGCTTCTGTCGATCAGTACGCTCGCCATCATTGTGTTCCCCGATTTGGCGGCTGTTAGCATGGCTTGCATGATTCCGATGGGCCTTTACGAAGTCGGGTTGGGCCTGTGGTTACTCATCAAGGGGATTACCGCACCTGCAGTCAATTCGCATCTCTCAACTCTCATCCCTCAACCCTCAACGAGCCGTTAGTCCCCGTGAAAATAAAACGCGCATTGAAATGGGGAGTTCTCTCGATCGTCGTCGTACTCGGCGCCTGGTTGTTCATCGCCTACTGGGCGTCGACTAACGATTGCGATCGCAAGACGGCTTTGGTTAATCCTATGAAAGCTATCGTTCAGTGCGATTACGGTTCACCCGATCTTCTCAAGTTTGAAGACGTTGAACGGCCGGTTCCGAACGACGACCAAGTCCTGATCAAAGTTCGCGCGGCGTCCCTGAATTTCATTGATGCGGCCATCCTGCGAGGGCGCCTTCCGCTGCGCACGATCACGGGGCTGCGCAAACCAAAGAAGACATTGCTCGGCTCCGACGTGGCGGGGGTAGTTGAAGCGGTTGGCAAGAACGTAACGCAGTTCAAACCGGGTGACGAGGTGTTTGGCCTCGCCCGTCATACCCTTGCGGAATATGTCTGCGCTCGCGAGCGAACAACGGCAATCAAGCCGGCGAAGGTGCCGTTTGAAGAAGCGGGATCTGTCCCGTTAGCGGGTCTCACCGCCTTGCAGGGTCTTCGCACGGGAAAGGTTAAGCCCGGACAAAAGGTCTTGATCAATGGAGCGTCCGGCGGCGTGGGCACATTTGCCGTTCAAATTGCGAAAGCCCTCGGCGCCGAAGTCACGGCGGTCTGCAGCACGACGAAGGTCGATCTTATCCGATCCATCGGCGCGGACCACGTCATCGATTACACCAGTGAAGACTTCACGAAGAGCGAGCAACGTTACGATGTGATCTACGACAACGTCGGTAACCATTCGCGTGCCGAGCGCAGTCGTATTCTTACTCCCAACGGCATCTGCGTTTTGGCCGGCATCGGCGGAGCAGGTCTCCACGAGGGGCAATGGTCTCGCATCGCCGGAAATTGCACCGCATTTCTCGCATCCCGCTTCTCGCGTCAAAAGTTTCTAATGTACCGGACGTCGACAAAACAGGAGGACATCGCCTGGCTGGCCGATTTGATGGCGACCGGAAAGGTCAAACCCGTCATCGACCGGACTTACAAGTTGAGCGAGACCGCGGAGGCGATGCGTTATCTGGAAGAAGGACACGCGCGCGGGAAAATCGTCATTACCGTCGAACAGGACAACAAACCCTAAGGGCGTGCTCGTTAGTCCGATAAAAACAAACCGCATGTTGAACTGGATAATAGGCTCGAAACAGATGTTCACGCCAAGGCGCCAAGACGCAAATAAGAACTCCGAATTCAACGACAGGGTCTCAATTCCAAAGCCTAGCGCCTTTGCGTCTTTGCGTGAAACCTTGCCCTTTTAAACCAATGAAAATCAAACGTGTTATCAAATGGGGATTTCTCCTGATTGTCGTCGCGCTCGGCGCCTGGTCGTTCATCGCCTACTGGATGTCCACTAACGACTGCGAAAAATACTCCAGGGTCCCGACTACCCCGATTAAGGCGATTGTTTATTGCGAGTACGGTCCGCCCGAAGTTCTGCAGTTAAGGGATATCGAGAAACCGACGCCGAAGGAAAATGAACTTTTGGTCAAGGTACACGCCGCCTCGGTTAATCCCGTCGACACCACCTACTCCGGCGGCGTGCGTATCGCGACGGGTCTGCGCAAGCCAGAGGTTACACGATTCGGAACCGATTACGCCGGGACCGTGGAAGCGGTCGGAGAAAAAGTGACCCAGTTCAAGCCGGGCGATGAAGTGTTCGGCGGGAAAACGGGAGCGTTGGCCGAGTACGTGTGCGTTCGCGAGGATCGCAGCGTCGTATTGAAACCGGCAAACGTGAGCTTTGCCGAGGCCGCCGCTGTCCCCGTGGCGGCCATCACGGCGCTACAGGGCTTGCGCGACAAGGGGAAGATCCAAGCCGGTCAAAAAGTCCTGGTCAACGGCGCGTCGGGCGGAGTCGGAACGTTCGCGGTGCAGATCGCGAAAGCGCTCGGCGCCGACGTGACCGCGGTGTGCAGCGGGAAAAACGCGGAGATGGTTCGATTGATCGGGGCCGATCGCGTGATTGACTATACGAAGGAAGATTTCACCGCCGGCGGCGAGCATTACGATATGATTTTCGACATCGTTGGGAACCATTCGTTCGGCGAACGGCGGCGGATCCTGAACCCGAATGGTATCTGCGTCATGGCCGGCGTCGGCGGAGCCGGATGGCACGACGAATTTTTCGGCCGCCTTTTCGGCGAGCTCAAAGCCTACATCGCGTCGCGATTCGTTAAGCAAAAGTTCGTCGCCTACATCGCCGAGTTTAACAAGGCCGACATGACGGTTCTTCGCGACCTGATACAGGCGGGAAAAATCAAGCCGGTGATCGATCGAACATTTCCATTCACCCAAGTGCCCGAAGCTGTCCGCTATCTTGAAACAGGTCACGCCCATGGAAAGGTGGTCGTCACCGTCAGCGAATAGCTAGCCGCTCGTGTTCACTCTTGGATTCCTTCCTCTCCTGCCAGGAGAGGATTGCCTGCCGCGCCGTAGCCTCGGCGAAGGCGGGAGGTGAGGATGAACTCTTATGCCGACTGCGCCTTCACAGCCCCATCGGGGATTGGACCCGATGGCACTATGGCTGAAGCGGTTCGTTAGTCGTTAGTTTGCGGGCCGTCGGCAGCTTTGGCCATCACCTTGAGCAGGTTCAGGAACGTCTGCGATTGTCCGCGCAAGACACCATCGGCGATGAAGGCATTTAGCGCCCCCGTAGCCGAGACCACCCCGTTGGCAATCGGCCGGATGACCGAGCACTTCGGCAGACTGGTGCTGATGAAGTCACACGGTTCCGGCATGATCAGGTTGGCTTGCAGAGTCTCCGGTTGTCCAGTGGTCAGGTCCGGAAACGTCACCGTTGAATTATTGACCGGATCATGATCGGTCAGCGGCGTGGCGTTGCCAGCCTTGTCCTGCCAGGTCTGGAAGTGCATCACCTCCGCTCCGCCGATGCCGAGAATGATGCGCAGAACCTCGGGATTGTTCGCCTTCTGCGCCATGGCGGCGTAAAGACTGGTGCCGCCCTGCTCGATAAAAGCAAAGTGGAAACCGGCCGTGAAAGCGATCGCTTTGACGTGATCGCTTGGATTGTCCGGATCACCGAGTTCGCTGTTGTTCCGCGGAATCGCCGTATGCAAACCGGTCGCGAGACTCGGGATAGCATTCGGGAACGTCGCGCCCAAGTCAGGATTCGTCGTGCTGCGATAACGCGTCCAGAAGCTGGTATCAATCGTGAGCTGAGTCAGGTTCGTTAGGCGCCCGATTTGCTGCGCGCCGCTCGCCTGGCTGCTCGGCAGGGTGCGAAACTGGTCGAAGTTTACGCCCTGCTTCCCTTTCGAATGCAGATACGCATTCAGGAAGGCGACATGGCTCATCTCGTCATCCGTGTTGTCGGAGATGTATTGCGGCTGGTCTTCATCGAGAATCTCTAGCCCGGCGCGATAACCGCTTTCAGCCGAGTCTTGTCCGCCGAGCTCGTTGTATTGCTGCCAGAGATCGGTCTCGATAATTTCGGCCGCAGCGAGAAACTGAAGGATCGCCGTGTCGCTCTTCGATAGCCCGCCACTTGACGTGGTCGGAGCGGCGAAGGTTCTCGATGCTGCGGTCAACAAGCTTGCGCCGGGCGCCGCGGCGACCGCTCCGAGAGCGAGTCGCCGCAGGAAGGAGCGTCGCGGCAGTGATGGCCGCGACAAGCCGGGTGTTGATTGCAGTCGCATGGGGGGAACGGCCGCCCTCTCATTTGCTGATCCATTTTCAGATGTTTTTTCCGGGGGGTTTGACGTTTTCATGGGAGAACATTCGGCTCCTCGCAAGGCCCGGAAACTGGAGAAAAGTAACGTGCCTGTTACCTTTCGCGCCGGTCGTGCATTCGTTAGGCGAGATGCCTCGTCGGTGGGGCGAGACTCCGGCGAGCCGAATTCCCCTCTCGGCAGCTCGACAGAGTCTCGCCCCCCCCAACTACTGCTCACTCGAGGCAAAGTGACGGAACCGTTACCTTTCGCGACATGCGGAGTTCGCCGGACAGATGTCTCTTTCGGGACACAATGAGAACGTTAATCGATTCAGCGCGGGGCGCTTATCACAGGGACGACGCATCCGATGGAGCGACTGGATCAATGACCAAGAGGACCTAAGACAAATGAGTTTGCTGATTGTATTTTATGTGGCCGCGCGACGCGCGATCGATGCCTTTTCAAAGAGCGAACCCGAACCCCGGCGCCGAATCGAGAGAGACCTGTTACTCTCCCGCTCCGACATTGATCGAAAGATCATCGGCGGCCGCTCCGCGTTTTCCGGAGCGAGTTCCCGCTTAGCGGTCTGATTTGTTCCTCACGGAGGCAAACGTTGGCTGAGCGGTGCCACTCCCCTTCCTCTCCTGACAGGAATACGTGTGCTCCGGGAGAGCGCCGGATAGATGGTGACCAGCGCTGGGCCGCTGGAGAGCCGAGCGGGCGCGAGCGAATCAAGGGACTGAGGTGAGGGCGACCTTAAGTTGTGACAGGAGCTGATCTGCCTGTTCCGCTATCGCGGCAGACTGTGCTACGGTACCGGCGGCTTAAATAACGTTCAGCATTTGGCCGCCGCCGTCTTAGAGGCGGAGGAGGGTGAGTGCTGGCGCAGAGTTAGACTTTCAAAGCCGATGTGGCGAAATGGCAGACGCAACGGACTTAAAATCCGTTGGGCTTAAACGGCCCGTGCCGGTTCGAGTCCGGCCATCGGCACCACTTGGAACAACGTTTACCATGGGAAATAGCAGGGTTTTCGTTCGTTTCCTGATTACGTAACGTGACGCAAAGAAATGAAGCGATTACGCATCTATTTGCCAAGTAAATGGCAAGTTGAAAGTTGGGTGCAGACGCCGCAGTGCTGTTGGCCTTAGAATCCCCCGTGCCGGACCGCACGGACTAACCGCCGCAGACCTTGCAGGGCACACCGTCATTTGGTCCGCACCGTTGACCGCGCCCGGTGCCATAGTACCGGCATTTTGCACTGTGCCGTCGGCCTGATGAATCAAGCCAAAATGTTTGGGGATTATTCTGAGGTTTGGAATTCGGGGTGCCCGGCGGCTGCGAAGTCGCGGACGACGGTGCGGGCGATTTCGTGGCTTGTTGTTGCTGCTGCCGCAGGGCCTCGTTGTCCGATCGCAGAGTCGCGATGGTTTGCTCAAGATCGGCGAGTTTTTGACGAGTCGCGGCATCTGACGGATTTTCCGTCGTGGAGCTGGGGCTCGGCGCCTGACTTGTGTCTGCTTGCTCAGGAGGTAATCCGAGCGCCGCAACGGTATTCGGAGTCAGCCAGCGTCGCTCAACTTTGTAGGTATTTCCGTCAGTTGAAGTAAACGTAATGCCCGCCGCCGATTTTGTAAGGAGAGTGCCATAGACCACCGTGCCGTTGGTCAGTTCAATGCGGGTTGCGGGGACAACGGTCGGAGCCGGACGCACCGGCGGTATCGCTTTCGGGGCGGCGGGGGCGTTGGGCGGCGAATAGCTCGGGTATGTTTGAGAAGAGCCCGAACCTGAATAATGCGAAGCATGTGAAGCGTGCGAGGCATGGGAGGCATGGGAAGTATGCCCAGCGAAGAGGGCCTCTGGAATGACCTTTACGTTTGGCGGCTTTAAGAGCAGCGGTTCGTAAGGATCACCGTCGCCTGACACGGTTTTGTCAATCACCTTGAGGTCGCCCTTGGTCGCGGAAGCGCGGCTCGACCCGATAAGCATGGCGGCAGCGGCGGAAACCGAAGACCATTTCTGCAGTAGCGATTTGCCATTCATTGAGGGGATTGAGGGGATTCAGCGCATTGACGAAGGTATTCTCTCAGTTTGAGGCGGCGAATTCAATCCTTTTTGTCGGACGAGACTTCTGGTAGACACTCTGATCGTTGACTGCGACATTTCTACAGTCGGATGGCCAATCCCTTCTTGCGGAGATCGACCTCGGGATCTATCACGAGTCGGCCCTGATGAAAGTCGTTTACAGGTTTACGGACCGCTGTTTTGTCCACCTTCAGCATCGCACCGATAAAATCGTAGAGGTGCGTCTCAAGGCGAAGAACCCGCAGGGATCGCCTCTCGATCAAGTCGCGGGCGAATTTTGCAATGAACTGCTCGATCAAACTCTGCGTGAGATTATCTCCAAGGAGTCGGAGCCTGTTCGCAATCTCGTGCTCGCCCATGCTTTGTCTCGGAGTCAGCTGCCAGCAACGATCCCCGCGCCCCCTCAGGATGATAGAAGGTCTTAGCCCGGGTTTCCAAGACCTTGAACGATTTCAAGCTGACCGCTACCGGCTGTTGCCGATGCGTTTTCTCTCGTTGGATGCCAACCGATACATCGCGACCAATTTAGCGGGGAATCATCAAGTCTTGCACCGGAGGGACCTTCAAGACCTTGTTGGTCACCAACTTGCCCCCCATTCCGTGCTTTATGACGATCTCAAAGCCAACCACTTCCTGGCGGACGACGACTCATTGGTTCATCAGGACCTCTTAGCACTCAAATATCGAAGCCGCCAAAGTCGGCTACCGGACTTTACCAGCTTGCACTTGTTCGTGGTCACTCTGCGTTGCGATCACTCCTGTCACTACTGCCAAGTTTCTCGCGTCTCGGAAGATCGATCCGCTTATGACATGACGACTGAGACTGCAAGCCTAGCGATTGATTTGATGTTCAAAAGTCCTTCTCCGTACCTTAAAGTGGAATTTCAGGGAGGAGAACCTCTCCTTAATTTTTCCTTGATCGAGTACATCGTGGCCGAAGTAAATCGGCGCAACGATGGGCGAACAATCAAATTCGTTATTACCTCCAATCTTTCTTCCTTAACCGAAGAAATATTGAGTTTTTGCGCTACGCAGGATGTGAGTTTTTCAACCTCTCTTGATGGCCCTGAGGAATTGCATAATAGGAACCGCCCGCGACCTGGCTCGGACAGTCACGCCCGCACAATCGCTGGCATCAAGAGGATTCGAGATCGCTTGGGAACGGACGCGGTTTCAGCCTTGATGACATCAACGGCAGAAAGCCTGAAGCAGCCGGAGGCCATAATCGACGAATATGTGAAACAGGGATTTGATTCGATCTTCCTTCGCTACATCAGTCCTTACGGATTCGCCGCCAAGACAGGTTCCCGCATCGGATATGAAACCGATGAGTTCATCGAATTTTTTAAACGGGGTCTTAGATACATCATCGAGTTGAACCGTTCGGGCGGGTCGATCCGCGAGGTCTACACCACGTTGCTCTTGCGGCGCATATTGACTCCGTACGCGACCGGATATGTTGACTTGCAGTCACCGGCAGGAATCGGGATTGCCGTGGTAGCTTACAACTACGACGGGGAGGTATACGGCTCTGATGAGGGGAGAATGCTTGCCGAAATGGGAGATGCGACCTTTCGGTTAGGTAACGTTCGCGACACCTATGAGGAACTCTTTTTCGGCGGCGAGTTACTCTCGATGGTTTTCGATACAATGCTCGAAGGACTCGCTGGTTGCTCCGATTGTGCGCTATTGCCCTTTTGCGGTAGTGACCCCGTCTTCCACCATCGAACACAAGGTGACCTTGTCGGTCATCGCCCAACAAGCGCCTTCTGCAAGCGCAACATGGAAATCATGCGACATCTGATTCGATTGTTAGAAGATCAACCGGAGTCCGCGAGGATCTTGAAAAGCTGGATTTGATGCAACTTTCAGCACACATCCCCAAACTACGACATGGTGCTGAGCCATTTATTGCAAGAGTGGCGGGGTTATCGACCGGATCGCAATCGAGACAACTGCGCCTACTTCTCGCAAACAAACTGGAGCGCGAAGTCTCGATTCCTGACGGGCTAGGATACCTCGCTGATGGCGACATCGTCCGAGTTAATGAAACAGCGGGGGAAATCCGCGTTCTATATCGGCGCGATTCGCGCCACAATGTCTTGTTTTTTACGGAGCGATGCAACAGTCGCTGTCTCATGTGCTCGCAACCACCTCGATCGGTGGATGACGGCTATCTGGTCGAAGAAATATTGGAGGCCATTCCGCTGATGTCCCCGGAGACGGAGGTTCTGTGTATCACTGGCGGGGAGCCGACGCTATTAGGATCGAAACTTCTGGACGTGATACGGGCCATCAGAAAATACTTGCCGAGGACAGCTCTCCACATGCTGACCAATGGGCGCTTGTTTGCATCGACGAGACTGGCCCAGAACATAGCGGAAATCGAACATCCTGACTTCATGATTGGAATCCCGATCTATTCGGACATTGCCAGCAAACACGATTTCGTGGTCCAGGCGAAAGGCGCTTTCGACGAAACTGTTCGCGGGATCATTAAGCTCAAGCAGGCGAATCAGAAAGTCGAAATCCGCTTCGTGATTCACAAGCAGACGATTGACCGTTTACCTCAGACCGCTCGCTTCATTGCACGCAATGTCCCTTTTGTAGATCAGGTTGCTTTGATGGGATTGGAGATGACAGGTTTCACCCGATCCAATCTAGAAGCTTTGTGGCTAGACCCTTTTGACTATCAACCGCAGTTACGACAAGCGGTAAGTGAGTTAAATGTTTCCCGGATCGGCACCGTTATCTACAATCACCAATTGTGCGTGCTCGATAAGGAGCTGTGGCCTTTCGCTCGGCGTTCGATTTCGGATTGGAAAAACATCTACATGCCTGAATGTGGCGATTGTGCCATCCGGGAGGATTGCGGGGGCTTCTTCGCGTCAGCGACGTTACGTTACAGCCGGCACATCAAGCCCTTTCAGGCCCCTCAAGGGGCCGGAGCGGGCGCGGTGTGTAGCACGCAATGATCGGGGAGGGAGGTACACCCTGCAATCGCGACCCGGAGACAAGGGCTTCGAGCTATCTGGTCATCGCATCCAGAGATCATGAAGTTTTTAGATGCAATACCCCGGCGAGGTTACGAACATGATGAAACACGCGTTTTCGAACCTCACCCCCTCCGTCCACATCCTTTGTGAAGGCAACCGCACCGTTGATGAACGATTGACCAAACGTAACGAAGTCGACGACAATCTCCCGTTGTTCTGTGGGATCGATTCGCGTCTGCAGCAGTCCTACTTTCGTGTCATCTGTTACATAGGAAATTCGCCTGGCCTTGCCAACTCTAGAAAGGAGCGAATCCAGAGATAACGTGTGAACAATCCCGCAGCGCGCCGCATACACGTCGGCTGAACAACACTTCTGTGTTGAGCCGCAGAGCATGTAATCGTCAACCCAGTCCATAAACACCTTCTTGCCGGTGTCGAGCTGATGCGTGGGTCGATTCAACGACGAGATAATGTCGAGAGAGGAATATAGCAGAATCAAGGCCGGAAACGGAGAACGATCCGGGTGGAATGCCTCGTGGACCGCAGTAGTGAGCTGAAAGATCACCCTCGCGTATATCTCTTCTTCGTTCATGGGCATGCGGCAACGATTGGTGCGACGACTATTGCGGACTACGGCGATTTCGTTGTCGGCTTCTCGAAAGGGGTGCCGCGCATTACGCGCTGGCCGGTTTCTGTCCCGCCAAAGCCCCTGATGGACAGTCCCGTTGCGGTAAGAAGCAAGAGACAAACGATGAAATAGAAAACCCAAATGCCCTTACACCGCTTCCACGAGCCTTTGCGGCGTCGCCTAACCGCCGCTTCGATTTGCACGCTGAGGTTGACGCCGAGGATGCGATCTCCTTCGAGACTGGCCCTTTCGATTACCAAGAGTGCTTCCACTGCTCCGAGGAGGAGGCGATTGTAGTACCACAAATCCAATATCCAAATAGCGATCCAGAAAACAAACAGGCAAGAAAACACCGCCGACATGAATCCCCAGCGAAAATCGACTCCCACGGATTCGGTCTTGATCAAGACGCCTGCAGCGGTCGCGAAGGCTGCAACCGCTGCTAGGGACTGCGACCGGAGGCGCATGAGCAGGTCGTTGAAGTGCATTGCTAAGGTTTCGTATTGGGTCCAAACCTTAAACAAATCAAAGCCGGCTCGCGGGTCTTTGAGAGACGAAACTTTTGGAGGCAGAGGCGAGGAGGCGTCATTTATACACTCTTCTTTCCCGGTGAGGGACATCCGCGGCGTTTGCCCGTTGAAAAGTTTACTGGGTCGAAGTCTTGCGCACCGACAACCGAAGAAAATCGCTAATAGCGATAGGAGGATGACTCTGGGGAGGTTCATAGGCTGAGCCAATCAGTCGTTTGGGCGCGTCACAAGCCTATTCTCTAAGTCACCATCGTCGCCGTTTAAGCGGGGCGCGCCTGAGACCGAGCATTCAATCAAGTCGGAAAAGCGTTCCCTGGCGCCGGGGCGCCAGTCGTCCAAACACGGCTTATCGAGAGCCATCCGAAACAGCCCCGCCAGGAACGCGCGATACTCAGGATCTTCTATTCGCGCCTCCCCGCGCTCACAGTCCAGAGCAATCAGCTCGGCAGAAATGCGTGCACAGACGTGGGAGAATGGAGGCGGGTTCACGTTGGGGGAAACTGACGCCGAGAGATTGCCCAACTCAGCGGACTTGGTCAAGCAGTTTGAAATCTCACGCATCTTCGGAATCTATGCGACGTATCGCCTCGTCGACGATGTCTCGCAGGCGCCGACCGTCGATGACACACGCATCGAATGCAGCGGATAGAAGGCTGTAACCTATCGCTTCCGTTGCTGGTATTTGCGCCGGCACGTGGTGGGGGGCGGGGATGGAGGCAAGGGTATCGGAGTTACTGCTGGTGTAGGTGACGGCAGCGGTGTAGGCGACGGCGGCGACGGCGGTGGCGTAGGTGGCGACATTTTGGGCTCGCCGCCAAGAACTGTAGCAACCGAAACCGCCGTTTTCGGAATAATGACAAAGCTTCGCTCGAATACGGTTTGCGCTCCCCAATCCCAAGTGGAGGAAAGAGCCGGATTTAATGAATAGTCATCCAGCCTAGCCCGCGGTGCCGGCACCACAAAACTCGTAGATGTTTCAGCGATAACGGGGGTCAGAATCGGCGATTCCGCACCGTGGTTGCCGGTAATTGAGTAACGGATTTTCAGATCATCAATGAAAAGGGCGAAGTTCCGCCTTCCGCCGCCTCCTAATTGAGCGGGTATTTGACCATACATAGTCAAACTAAAACCCAATATGTAAAGAGCCGCGAAAAACATCCCCATGGCGGCTAACGAAGGAAAAAATACCCTTCCCGTTCCAGCTCTATTCTGCCCCTTCGCAACAACGTCAACGACCACGACAGCGAGTGTCAAAAATAAGACAAGCCCTAATGCCGTCGCTGCGAAGTTTGGGCCAAAACCCATCGACCCAAGAAAAAGATTGGCTATCATAGGTAGCGCGCAAATGAAGGCCACAAAGACAACCGCAACGATTATTATGGCGAAGCCGGCTATGAATTTCTGTCGTCGCGTCTCTATTGGAGGGACGACAAGCGCGAGTGCTTCACGACCAGTAAAGACCATAGCTACGGCTATCACGGCGGGAAGCCATGCCCATGCGCCAGTCAACACGTAAAGAGGCTTTACGAAATCAGTGCTAACGACGCCTAGTTGGGCCAATTTCAACGACGCAACGATTAGCCCCGTGGTATATAAGGTGCCGGCCACCAAAGTGGAAACCTTCAACGCTGATTCAAGCAGTTCCGTGATCGACGCCTTCTTAGATGCAAGAGCGTTGATCGATTCTGAGCTAGATGAGTCGGTCTCCATTCAGATCACTTAGCAACGCTTACCTTAACGCCGTCGATTTGTAGCCAGGATCGTTCTTCTTGCCAGCTCCGTGAGCGACAAAAGGAACAGCCAGCGCGACGATTGCCGTCGAGACAATACTTTTCATAAGGGGGTTTGAATTGCCGTTACATGGGGTTGAAGAACTTCGTACCAAGAACTCCGAGGACAGGCAATACCTTTTCTCGTGGTCGATAGGCAACTCAATCCCATTTTGCCTGTCAGTCTTGGTCGAGAAAGTTCCAGAGCGGCCTTAAATCTTTGTCATCCAAAGCCGTCTTACGCCAATTCGGAGCGACCTTGAACGCTTGGCGCAGGTAATCCTTGGCCGTTTCCAGGTCCCCCAACTGACGCGAGTAACAGGCCAAGTTAACGGGATCACCGCTTCATCGGGGAATCGGTCGTGCGCCGCCAGCAAGATTTCTCGCGCGGACTCTATTGAAACGGCACGCCGCGTCGCGTAAGCCAAGGAAACGGTCCATTGGACGTTATCGGGCTCAAATTCAACGAGTCTCCCTGCGACAACTTGCAACGCGTCTCATTTCTTGAGCCCGTGATAGATCGCCACCCGGACGCGAAGAACCTCTGGCACCGCTCGATTGAACGGATCGATACACTCCAGCTCGGCATTTGCGTCGTCGAACATCCCAAGCTCGGCGTACCCGATCGCGGCTTCGTAATGCTGACGGTCTGGAGGTTCGAGCGGCAACTTATCCTACCATGTTTGGCCGAGAGTGGATATTTTTGGCAAAATATTCCGCCAACTTCCCAGACCATTTCTCGTATTCATCCGTAGCGGATGGCCCCCCCACACGTCACAACGCCGGAATCTCCGGGCATTTTCCTATCCTTCTTGCGGCGAGATCAAGTAAGAGTTGATGCTCGGATTGGAAGCGGTAGATGGCACTGGCGACCAAAGTTGTGAACACGAGTGGCAGGCCGCGACGGAAAGATTCGCCCCAGTTCAAATTCACAGAAGCCCCAGGGTATTTACCATCCTCAAGCAGCCACACGTTGGCAGGAGTGAAGCTCAAAAGACGACGATTTTTTTATGGTCACCAGCGACTGAGTTCAGTATTCTTTTGACGGCCAGGAGGAAGAGCCCAACTCGCGTGAAATATTGCGAAATTATCGCGGATCGCCTGAGCAAATCAGGCTGGAGCTGGGGATGCGCCGCTGTGATTAACAGTGAGGGGCGCAACATCTTCGCTGTTGGTGCTCACCGCAACGATGGCAGGCGCTATCTTGTGCGTGCCGATGACAAACTGACGGCCTTCCTTGAAATCGAAAGGATTTGCGCTGTGCGGATGTTTATTGAGAAACGGTGCTAAACCCTCGGCTCGTGCTTCAATAAGGCGGGCAGCCACGGCCTGTCCCCCTTCTTGAGCCGTGATAAGTCGCTACGCGAATGCTGAGGACCTCCAGGCCGTTCGACAAAAGGAATCGACGCATTTCAGCTCGGCGTACCACGAAATGCCTCTACGGATTCGTGCAGGTTCCATCGTCATAGAGCCAGCAACTTACCCCGCCATGATGCGAACATGCGCCGCTACCAGTTGCACTGCTCTGAGTGCCGTCATTGCACATCGCGCCGACTCGATGCCGTTGTGTCGTACCGGCGGGCGCATCTTGCGCGATCATGCCGAGAAACATGCTCGCCGTGAAGAGAAAGACCGAGGAGAACAATTTGAGTTTTTTCATACCGCTCATGATGGTCCCCACGCAGACCCGCTGGCGAGCATCAAATGTTAGAATCGGGAAAACAAGATCCCCCGTCGAGGAAATTATCTTGACCGTCGAAAATTCGCTTGTTTGAATCCTCTCAACTATTCCCCTGTAACATGGTTCCCCAAGTCGAACTCACAACCACGCGCGTGGACCCTCCTCGCGTACCTTGGGATGATTCTGCCGAACAGCCAAATGGGCCATTCCGCAATAAGAAGGAAAAGACGATGAAAACGTTCACTAATCTCTACCGACAAAGTGTCCCTCTCACGGTGCTTGTAATCGTTGTAATGATGCTCTGGGGAGCATTGGCACAGGCGACCACTGTCACTCCTATTAACACGGTAACGACGCACGTGGTGGTTCGAAAGCAACCGTCTGCGCAGAGCGCGCAAGTCGGCACACTCGCCCCTGGAGATAAAGCCGAGGTAAAGGAGTCCGTGCCGTCTTGGTTCAAAGTTAAACTTGCCAATCACAGAGTTGGCTACGTCAGCAAGAGATGGGTCGAGGAGACGGAGGTAACGAATCCATCCCCGACACCACCCCACACGCCAACCCCGTCAGCAACGCCCGCGTTCACGCCAACGCCGCCCACAAGTGCTTCGGTGCCTGCGCCACTTGTGTCCACTGGACACCCAGTCAACTGGTGGTTCGTGTTCAAGTTCAATGCCGCTAAGTTTCCAGGCTGCGGACCGGACGGGGCGGTGCAATGTCCCTTTGGAGGCGAGGTTCAACCCTACACGAGCCCAATACCGGGAAAGGATCCGCGAACAAGCCAACAGTACGTCTTTGCCACTAGCGAAACTCCCACGCTGCAAAAGGGCAGCGGGTGCGTTGGCGACACAGAAGTCGATCCGGTCGGGGCAACGTTCGGCCAGGTCTACAACGGGTCATTCCATTACGTTGTTTGGAATGATCAATTCTATAACCATCCGAAAATTAAGGGTTGCTCCACTTTTTGTGGCGGGCCATGGGCTCACTCAAAGGGGATGGTGGCTTGGAATGATTCCGGTGAGGGGTTGGTGATGCAAGTTACCACGCCCTCGTGGCCAGCGGCTGGGAGCAAGGCGGCTCCTCGCCAGGGCGACGGCAACACTTTGGGTTGTATCGACGACAACAACATCAAGTTCAGTCAGCACTTTTTCGCGTTGCAGTTAAACCACGACGATCTTATCAAGGTGCTGACAGCCCTTCAGAATGCGAGCGTTGTTACCCTTCCGGCCGATGCTCAGCTCGTCAACAACGGCGGCCCCTCGGACGTGCAAGCGCTGGTCAATACCCTCGGAACTCAGTCCGCGAACTCTACTCCTACAAGGACAACCCTATCGGGGGGCATTGAGTTAATCGCGAAGCCGTCTGCCCTTCATGTTCCACCTTGGCAAATGGTGTCCGCTTTGCTGGATGGCGCTCCGCTAAGAGTAGCGTCATGGTGGTCACAAAACAAAATCAAAACCACGACTGCCACAACATCAATCGGTTGTTGGGATCCTACGCTGGGCACACCTGGACCAGTGGAAATCGCAACTACTGGACAGTGGAACGGCATATCCTTCGGCCTGACGGGCGGCATCAGTTCCGCCGACTTCAATCATGCGAAGATCGGTGTCTCCACCCCAGGAAGCCATCACTACGCCATATTTGGGGACATGAACCAGGAGGGTGCATTGTCGGGAACTGCAACGGTTTGTGGAGGGAGCCAAAACGGCCGTGGGGGACTGTTCTTTGTCGTAGACAATGCCGCCTTAGCGACCAGTGTCGGTGATCTGATCCGTGGCGAAACCGCACCGCCTTGATTAGCCGCGCTGCCCTGAGACAATCACCCGCCGCATACCTTACAGGCGACACCCTCATCTGCTCGGCACGGCCGGCCATTAGAATTCTTATACCACCGGCACCTGCTATTGTGTCGCTTGCTGCTCGAAAAAGTCATCCAGTGCGTTAGCTCTTGGGGCTGCGAAGCCGGAGCGACTGTCGTCGTAGCCGCTGGCGCGCGTTGGGCGGGGCTCGGAGCGGGGGTTTGCGTCTGAGCGAGAAGCGAGCGCAACCTTTCATTCTCGCGCCTCAACTGCTCGATTTGCTGATTGAGCTTTACCGGGTCTGTCTCGGTGCTTTGCGCAAATCCGAATGAGGAGATCGAGAGCGTTACCAGCGCGAAAACGGCAATTACTAGGCGACGTATATGGGGAGTTATCTTCATACGTGCGATTCTAGACAACGGGCCTGCTGGTAACAAGCAATCTGAATACATCGTTCCAGCTACGTTCTCTTCGTCCCGCACTGTGGGGGTCCGTCAGAAAAGTGCTAAAAATTTTTTCAGCCTTTTTCTAATGGAGTTGAATCTACACGGGCCCTCCCCCCGGTCCCTTTGTCGCAGGAGTCTCCAGGGCCAGGGAAAAAGGATGCTTATCGCCTAGCGTCGAAGGTCGTAAGGCGTTCAGGTCCGGGGCTTCACGAATCCCCCTCTAACCGGTCCCTCGTGGGAAAGGTCCGTTTCTGCTCAGGGCGCGGGACGGCGCCAAATGAGCCGCGCGGCTGTACGTGTGAGACATAGGGTGGATAGAATACCCTCGATCAAGGGTTTGTTTCTTCGCTCAATCGCGGCTTCCCTTTACCCATCTTGGTCAAACCGCGGCCAGACCCCTGCACAAAACAGGCCTACCCCTGCATTGTTGTGCAGACCCCTGCAAGCATCGAATATATCTATATCCATACGGGATATAGATACTTATATTCGATAGAAGAACAAAGACTACATAGGTAGGATAGGGTACGAGGGGGTTTATGAAATCTGGCGCGTAGGTTGATTGGGGAATTTGTTCTCTTCTGATTTTGTTTTTACAGAGCGGGCTATTTGGGCTGAACGCCTGCCTACCCCTGCACTGGCGCGAGCAAGGCGCTATTGCGTAGCGTGATACGCTGATCGCATACCCCTGCAAGCGACCCGTGTGCACCCCTGCAACCCCTGCACTTATGTCGCAAAGAATGTCCACCACCATGGTCAAAGGAATCTTTTAATGCCTGGGAGCTCATAGGAGCGAAGCGTTCGAGTGATCTCTTTGTATCAAACCTGTCCCGGAATGTCCCATGTAGTAATGATTCTATGCACGGTGGCCGGGAAGTGGGACATGTCTCACCCGAATGTCTCGCTCGGGGGAAGGCGTTACGCTCGGCTCTACTAGTGTTCTTGCGCGCTCGCTGGACGTCGATACCGAATGTCTGACGGGCCATTCGGTTCGATGGCCCGCGCGCATAGTAGGTCCGAATTCGGACCTGGGTTGTCGAATACATTCGCGAGGCGAGTGCTCTGCGGCAGGGGTGGACTAGGGTTTGACGTTTTCTTCATAGCGACCCCAAGGGCGCCCGAGACTGATAAGTCGATGGAGCCAACTGGACTCGTACTGGATTACGGCGCGAGTCGTGAAGGCCGGGAGCACGGCTTCGAAAACTCGCCTGCGAGAGCGCGGGCATTAAATCGAGCGATCTCTGAACGAAGCAAGTAAAGCCGCCCGCAAATATTGACGGTGCGAAGGTAGCCCTTCTTTCTGAAGCGCCACAGTGTCGTAGCCGATAATCCCGACTGCTCCATGAATCGGTCCAAAGAGAGAGGTGGTTCACAGTCGGCAGAGGCCTTTGGAGCCGTAATCGTCTGATGGGCTGATGCGAGGTGACTGTGCTGTGTGTGATCCACGCGCGCATGCTAGCACGCGAAAACGTGAGCTCAGCGTCACTCAATTCGTAACCGGCTTAAAGCGGCTTAAGGCGGCCAAGAGCGGTCGCTAGGCGGCTTAAAGCGGCTTTGGGCGTCTCAGATTTTTCTTGACGGTTTTGTCCGTCCCTCGCCTTGGTCTGAAATTCTCTCAACCTAGCCGACGCGTGACGGCTATCGTTGGCTATGTCCACTGCCACGAGTTTTCTCGCTGGATTCCCAAAATCGGCTGACGCACACTCTCGGAGTGAGTGCAAAAAACGCACAAACCACGGCGGACGAATTCATATCGGGGATTCAACTACCCAACAACGCGAAAGACGGCAGATTTCAGCTCATTACGTTCGAGAATGAAGAGAAT
>Ga0193726_1001469_pt1 | contig 18458 bp, 15 predicted proteins | sample H2c1metaG_FD_144928 | JGI IMG/M metagenome (GOLD analysis project Ga0193726, IMG submission 144928) | Soil microbial communities from a riparian zone of the East river system, Colorado, United States - H2c1 | ecosystem: Environmental > Terrestrial > Soil > Riparian zone | place: USA: East River... | reverse complement strand
AATGTCGGCGTGATCGCGATCAAGGTGCCGGATGCCACGGCCTTTCCGGATCAGGATTTTCGCGCGACCAAGCCGTAGAGAGACGAGAGGGAGCGGGCGATGATGTCGTATCTTGTGGTGTTCATCGGCGCGGGCATCGGTGGATCGATCCGCCACGGCATGAACATCTGGGTGGGCCGGCTCATGGGCACGCACTTCCCGTACCACACGCTCGTCATCAATATCGTGGGCTCGCTGGCGATGGGCCTGGTCGCCGGCTGGTTTGCCGAACGCGGCGCCGCCGCCGGCCACACGCGGCTGTTCCTGGCCACCGGCATCCTGGGCGGCTTCACCACCTTCTCGGCCTTCTCGCTCGACGCCGTGCTGTTGTGGGAGCGCCAGGAATTGCTGCTGACGGCCCTCTATGTCGGCGGCTCGGTGGCGGGCGCGCTCGCGGGCCTCGCGCTGGGACTCTGGATCATGCGGACGACGCTGGGGTGAACCGGCGGGACTTCGACGTCATCGTCGCGGGCGCCGGCGCCGCCGGCCTGATGTGTGCCATTCGCGCCGGCCAGCGCGGGCGGCGGGTGCTGCTGCTGGATCATGCCGACAAGGTCGGCAAGAAGATCCTGATCTCGGGCGGCGGACGCTGCAACTTCACCAACCTCCTGAGCCGGCCCGAGGCGTTCCTGTCGGGCAATCCGCATTTCTGCAAATCGGCGCTGGCGCGCTACACCCAGCACGATTTCATCGCCCTGGTCGACAAGCACCGTATCGCCTGGCACGAGAAGACCCTGGGCCAGCTTTTCTGCGACGGCTCGGCGCGCCAGATCGTGGCCATGCTGCTGGCCGAAGGCGAGGCGGCCGGCGTCGACGTGCGGGCGGCGCATCGCATCACCGGCATCGAGAAGGCCGACTGTTTCACGGTGAACACCGACCAGGGCGCCTTCACCGCCGCCTCGCTGGTGCTAGCGACGGGCGGGCTGTCGATCCCCAAGATGGGTGCAACGGGCTTTGCGCACGATGTCGCCCGCCGTTTCGGGCTTGAGCTGACCGAGCCGCGGCCCGCCTTGGTGCCGTTCACGCTCAAGGTGCCGGAACTGAGCGGCGTGTCGCTGGAGGTCGTGGCTCATCTGGGTCGTGTCGGCTTCCGCGAAGCCATGCTCTTCACCCATCGCGGCCTGTCGGGACCGGCAATCCTGCAGATCTCGTCCTACTGGCGCGAGGGTCAGGAAATATCGATCGATCTGCTGCCCGACACCAACGCGGACGCCTTCCTCAAGGAGCGCAAGCGTACGCGACCCAAGGCGGAGCTGCGCACGGTGCTGGCCGAACTGTTGCCGCAGCGGCTGGCGCAAAGCCTGGCGCCGGACGGCACGATGGCCAACCTGCGCGATCGTGATCTCGAGACGCTCGCGGCGCGGCTGAAGGCGTGGAAGATCGTGCCCAGCGGCACCGAGGGCTACGCCAAGGCCGAGGTCACGGTGGGCGGCATCGACACCGACGGGCTGTCCTCGCGCACCATGGAAGCACGGAAGGTGCCGGGCCTCTACGCGATTGGCGAGGCGGTCGACGTCACCGGCTGGCTGGGCGGCTACAATTTCCAATGGGCGTGGTCGTCGGGCTGGGTGGCGGGCGAAGCCGTTTGAGTCCGGACGCGACCGTGGCACACTGGCGCAATGACCAATGCTCATACCTCGGGCGGCTGGCTGGTCGCGGTGACGCAACCGGGCGGCGACAAGACGCTCTATCACGCCGCCATCGCCGATCCGAAGGAGGCCGTCGCGCGCGTTCTCAAGGTGGCCGGCGTCCCTGGGACGGGGATGCCGTCAGCCGCCTTTCCGGCGGCCAGATCGAGGGGCTGGGCATGAAGGACGGCGAGGTCAGGTTCGCGCGCTGACCGGTGCCGGCGGAAGAGGGAGTGCGCATTCTGGCCCTGGAGCAGGTGGTCCTGGACAGTCCGGCTTTTGCCGCCGCGACGCCATCTCTCACGAGTCACGATGCCCTTGCAGGATTCTTGAGCACGCTCGCCGGCGCCTCTCGGCGGCTGCGCCTGTCGAGCCTCGGCCAGTCGCAACAAGGTCGTGACCTGCCGCTGATCTATCTCACGCGGGAAGGCCTCGACGATCCGCTGGCCATCGCGCGGCTCGACCGACCGGTGATCTGGCTGATCGGCCAGCAGCACGGCAACGAACCCGCCGGCGGAGAGGCGATGCTGGCGCTGGCCGCGGCGCTGTCGTCCGGCGAGCTGGCGTCACTGCTCGATCGGCTGAGTATCGTGATCGTGCCGCGTGGCAATCCCGACGGCGCAGCCGACGACCGGCGCGTGCTGGCCAGCGGAGTCGACCTCAACCGCGATCATCTGCTGCTCAGCCAGCCCGAGACGCGCGCGCTTCACCAGGTCATGCGGCTGCTGCCGCCCGACGTGGTGATCGACCATCACGAATTCAGCGTCGCCGGGCGCTGGGCCGAGAAATTCGGCGCCCTGCACGCGGTCGACGTCATGATCCTCGAGGCCACGCATCCCGGCGTGCCGCGAAGCCTCACCGAGATCGCTGGCCGCCTCTATCGTCCCGCGCTCGAGGCGGCGATGGACCGCCACGGCCTCTCGAGCCACGACTACGTCACCACGGGCGCCGACATGGACGACCGCCTGGTGTCATTGGGCGGCAATGCGCCAGGCATTGCGCGCAATGCCTTCGGCTTGCGCGGCAGCGTCTCCTACCTGATCGAAACGCGCGGCGTCGGCATCGGCCTGCAGAGCTTCCAGCGTCGCGTGGCCACGCATTATCTCCTGGCCAGGTCCCTGCTCGAAGCGTCGGCGGCCGAAGGGGCAAATTTGCGCGCCGCCGTCGCGGCCGCCCGCCACGCCGCCGCCGCCGATCGCAGCCCGCTGGTCGTTTCGCACAAGCTCGCGCGCCGGCCGCTCGAGATGCCTTTGATGGATCCGCAAAGCGGCGCGGCCCGGCCCACGTCGGTGACCCTGGCCGACAGCCGTACGCTCACGGCGATCGAGCACCGTGAGCGCCCCCACGGCTATCTCGTGCTGAGGGAGGGCAGGGCGGTCGCCGAACGCCTGGCGCTGAACGAAGTGCGGGTGTGCGTGGTCGAGGCGGCATGCCGGATCGCCGTCGAGGCGTATGACGTGGAGCGGCTGGGCGCCGTCTCCCGCCGCCGCAGCGAATCGATCAATCCCGACCAGTCGATGCGCGTCGCGATCCGTCCCGCGACCATCGACGTGCCGGCGGGCGCGTTGTTCGTGCCGATGAACCAGCCCGCGGCGGGCATCGTGGCCGCGGCGCTGGAGCCCGACTCGCCCGGCAGCTACCTCGGGGTCGGCATCGTGCCGATGGAAGACGGCGAGAGCGAGGCGCCGGTCTATCGCGTGATGACCGACCTGCCGTTCTGGAAGCCGCGTTAGGGCGGATTGCACCCACTTCCTCCCCAGCGAAGCTGGGGAGGTGTCGCCGTCACACGGCGACGGAGGGGTCATGAGCGTCATTGCTGGTGCTCATGACCCCTCCGCCCGCTGCGCGGGCACCTCCCCTCGTAAGACGAGGGGAGGAAAAGAGCGTCAGCCCATCATCGTGTCGATGTAGTGCTGGGCGATCTCGCCGGGCGTCGTCTGCCAGACATTGCCGAAGCGTTCGATCCGGCGCAGCGCCTCGTCGAGGTATTTTATGCGATGCGGCATGCCCATCAGCCAAGGATGGACCGACAGGTTGAACACCTGGCCGCCTTCGTGATGCAGCAACTCGAAAGCCTCGCCAACCAGGTCGGGATAGCGTGGGGTGGGGATGCGCCGCAGCCAGAGCTGCTGCACATCGTCCCATTCCGGCTGGTTGGGCATGGAGACGAACTTCTTGCCGACTTTCATCGGATAGGGCTGGTCGTCGTTCGGCCAGTCGATCACGTAGTCGAGACCGGCATCAGCCAAAAGCTGGGGCGTGCGCTGGCTCTCGCCGTAGTCCTGGCCCAGCCAGCCTTTTGGCCGTACCCCGGCCGCCTTTTCGATGGCGGCAACGGCTTCGGCGATCTCGGTCTTCTCCTCGGCCTCGCTCATCTTCGAGGTGATCATGCGGTTGGCCGAATGGCCGTGGGCGATGAACTCGTACTTGCGCCTCTTGAACTGCTCGATGAGATAGGGATAGCGCTCGGCCGCCAGCGCGTTCACCGCCACGCCGGCCCTGATCTGGTAACGGTCGAGCACGTCCAGCACGCGGAAGATGCCGGTCCGGTTGCCATATTCGCGCTGCGTCCAGATGCGGTAGTCGGGCACGAAGCTGCCGAACTCGCCGGCATGGCGTGGGTCCCGGCAGCTGCTCTCGTCCGGGATCAGCTCCCAATATTCGAGATGCAGCAGCACGAAGGAGGCGACCCGTGCGTTGCGCGGCCAGGTGAGCTTGGGCCGGAGCGGGAAGGGCGCGTAGTCGTACCAGGGATTGTCCATCCCGGGCCTGAGCGGCGGCGGATTCTTGGGAACGGAGGAGGTGCTCATCTCATGCCTCCTTGCCGAGATGCTGCTGGTAGGGTTTCAGCCCGTTGGCCACGTACCAGTCCAGGATCTCCTCGGCGGTGCAGACCCAGGCGTCCTTGTGCTTGCGGATATAGGCGAGCGCCCGGTCGAGATGTTTCAGCCGATGCGGCGCGCCCATCATGTAGGGGTGCAGCGCAATGCACATCACGCGGCCGTTCTCGTTGCCCTCGCGATAGACCGTGTCGAAGTGGTCGATAATCATCTGCGCGAATTCCTCGGCCTCGAAGGGCTGGCGGTGGATCAGCGCGTCGTTGATGTCCATCGTGTAGGGCACGTGGATCAGGGTGCCGTGCTTGGTCGCAAGCGGCGTCGGCTGGTCGTCGTGATAGAAGTCGCAGATGTAGTCCAGGCCCGCCTCCTTCACGAGATCGGGCGTATTGAGCGTGTTGGAGACGGCAGGCGAGAACCAGCCGCGCAGCTTGCGGCCGGTCAGCCGAAGGTGCGTGGCCTTGCTGTGCTCGATGACCTCGCGCTCCTCCTGCACGCCATAGCCCCAGTGGTAGCGCGTGTTGAAGTAGCCGTGGCTCATATATTCCCAGCGCCGCGCTTCCATGGCGTCGAGGATCTCGGGATACATCTCGATCACCGACATCGAGAGCGACACCGTGCAGCGCACATGGTGCTTGTCCAGAACCTCGAACATGCGCCACAGGCCGACCCGGTTGCCATAGTCGCGGCCGCCATAGCCCAGCACGTCGGGATGCGGCATGCGCGGCCAGGGATTGCGCACCCGTACCTCGGCCGGCACGTATTCATAGTGCTCTATATTGGGGCAGACCCACACCGCGACCCGTGCGCCGTTGGGCCAGGAAAGCTTCGGTCGCTCGACGACGGGAGAGTAGCCGAACCGATAGGGATCCATTGTTGAACTCTCTTTGAATTGGCACCGGGAGTGCATCACGCGGCGTGGAGCGACGCAATACCGCGCGCGACTTGCGCACAAAGAACACCGCGATCACAGTCATTCGCATGGCGGACCGTATCCGTTTTGTCTTGAACGACCAGCCGGTGGAGCTCGACGCCCTCTCGCCGATGACGACCTTGCTCGACTGGTTGCGCGATCATCGCGGCCTCAAGGGCACCAAGGAGGGCTGTGCCGAAGGCGATTGCGGCGCCTGCACCGTGGTGCTCGAGCGCGCCGACGGACGTCGCGAGGCGATCAATGCCTGCATCGCGCTGCTGGGCCAGATCGACGGTGAGGTGGTGCGCACGGTCGAGGGCTTGCGCCGCCCGGACGGCACGCCGCATCCGGTGCAGACGGCGATGGCCGAGGCCGATGCCACGCAATGCGGCTTCTGTACGCCGGGCTTCGTGATGTCGGCCTATGCCTTTGCCGCCGGCGGCGAGAAGCCCGATCTCGAGACGGTCCATGATGCGCTGGCCGGCAATCTCTGCCGCTGCACCGGCTACCGGCCGATCGTCGAGGCGATGACGCGCATCGCCGGGCTGCCGATCGAGCCTGCAGCCGTCGCTTCGGTGCGCACGGGTTCGGCCGCGTTCGGCTCCTTCCATTCACCGCGCTCGCTTGGCGAGCTTTTGGCGCTCAGGGCCAGACAGCCCGAGGCGCTGTTGCTGGCGGGCGCCACCGATCTCGGTCTTCTGGCCAGCCGGTCGCGCAAGCCGCCGGCCGCGATCATCCACGTCGCGCACGTGCCGGAGCTGACCGCGATTGGGGAAGACAAGGAGAAGATCACGATCGGCGCCGCCGCGACCTACGCCGAGGCCATGCCGGTGCTGGTCGCCCACTATCCGGCGCTCAAGCCTTATCTTTCGCGGCTGGGCTCGCGGCAGATCCGCACCATGGGCACGATTGGCGGCAATATCGGCACTGCCTCGCCGATCGGCGACATGCCGCCGGTGCTACTGGCGCTCGAGGCGAGACTTACGCTCCTCTCGACGCGCGGCGCGCGTGACCTTCCGCTGGAAGATTTCTTTCTCGGCTACCGCAAAACCGCATTGGCGCCCGACGAGGTGATCCAGAGCCTCACCCTGCCCAAGCTGTGGCCGGGTGAGGTGTTCTTCTGCGACAAGCTCAGCAAGCGGCGCGATCAGGACATTTCCACCGTGGCCGCCGCCTATCGGCTGCGTATCAAGCAGGGGAAAATCGAGGACGCGCGCATCGGCTTTGGCGGCATGGCGGCAACGCCCAAGCGCGCGAGCCATGTCGAGGAGGTGCTGAAGGGCCAGGCGCTCTCGGTCGCGACCTTCGAGGGCGCCGCCGCTGCCGTCGCCAAGGATTTCCAGCCGATCGACGATTGGCGCGGCTCGGCGTCGTACCGTCTCACCGCCGCCGCCAACCTGCTGCGCCGGCTCTACTGGCGCCTCGCCGAGCCGCAACGCGTGGTCGAGGTCGAGGCGCTATGAGCGGCCAGGTTCACACCGCGCGGCGTCACGACAGCGCGCTGAAGCACGTCACCGGCCAGGCGCTCTATATCGACGATATTCCCGAGCCCCCGGGCACTCTCCATGGCGCCCTGGTGCTGAGCCCGATCGCGAGTGGCCGCCTGCGCGCACTCGATCTCTCGCAGGCCGCGGCCGCCCGCGGTGTCGTGGGCGTGTTCGCCGCAGCCGACATTCCCGGCCACAACAACATCGCGGGCGCCGGCAAGGACGAGCCGCTTTTTGCGGAGAGCAAGGTCGAATTCGCGGGCCAGCCCCTGGCGTTGGTCGTGGCGGACACGCTCGATGCCGCGCGCGCCGCTGCCGAGCGCACGGTGATCGATATCGAGCCAGGCGAGGCGATCCTCGATATCGCCACGGCGCTCGCCAAGCAGTCCTATGTGCAGGCGCCGTCCACGATCCTGCGCGGCGACCCCGACTCCGCGCTGAGATCTGCGCCACACAGATTGAGCGCGGCGTTCAGCGTCGGCGGGCAGGAACATTTCTATCTCGAAGGCCAGGTCGCTTTCGTCCTGCCCGGCGAGGACGGCGACCTCATCGTGCATTCCTCGACGCAGCATCCCACCGAAGTGCAGCATGTTTGCGCCGAGATCCTGGGCTACGACTTCAATCGGGTGACCACGGTGGTGCGCCGCCTGGGCGGCGGCTTCGGTGGCAAGGAAAGCAACGCCTCGTGGGTCGCCGGCGCCGCGGCCCTGGCTGCCGCCAAGACCGGCCGGCCAGTAAAACTTCGCCTGCCGCGCGAGGTCGACATGATCGCGACCGGCAAGCGGCACGGCTTCGACTATCGCTATACGGTGGGTTTCGACGACGAGGGCCGCGTGCTGGCGCTAGACGCGGTGCTGGCGGCCGATGCCGGCTGGAGCCTCGACATGACGCCGGGCGTGGTCGCCCGCGCGCTCACCCATGTCGACAATGCCTACTGGCTGCCGCATGTCCGCGCCATCGGTTATGCCTGCCGTACCAACCGGCAGTCCAACACCGCCTTTCGCGGCTTCGGCGGGCCGCAGGGCGTCGTGGTCATGGAAGATGCGATCGACCGCATCGCGCACCATCTCGGCCGCGACGCCAACGCGGTGCGTGCGCTCAATTTCTACGGCGAGGGCAGGGACGAGACGCCCTACGGCCAGAAGGTCGACGAGAATCACCTGGCGCGCTGCTGGGCCGAGGTGAAGCGGGGCAGCGACTTCGATCGCCGGCGCGCCGAGATCGACGCCTTCAACCGCGCCAATCCAGTCCTGAAGCGTGGCCTCGGCCTGTTCCCGCTGAAGTTCGGCATCTCCTTCAACATTCCGCACATGAACCAGGCCGGGGCGCTGGTGCATGTCTATACCGACGGCTCGATCCGCCTGAACCACGGCGGCACCGAGATGGGGCAGGGGCTGTTCGTGAAAGTGGCCCAGGTCGTGGCCGAGGTGTTCAAGGTCGATCTCGACCGTATCCGGCCCTCCGCCACCTCGACGGCCGAGGTGCCCAACACCTCGCCGACGGCGGCTTCGACCGGCTCGGATTTGAACGGCTGGGCGGCCTGGGAGGCAGCCAACACCCTCAAGCAGCGCATGATTGCCTTCGCGGCCGAGCATTTCGGCGCAGCGCCGGCCGACATCGAGTTCGCCGACGGCAACGTGCGAATCGCCAAGCCGGGCAGCAACCAGGTCCTGAGCTTCGGCGAACTGGCTAGGCTCTGCTGGATTGGCCGCGTGTCGCTGTCGGCCACCGGCTTCTACAAGACGCCCAAGGTCCACTGGGATGGCGCCGCCATGCGCGGCCGGCCGTTCTTCTATTTCTCCTTCGGTGCGGCGGCCGCCGAAGTGGCGATCGACGCCTTGACCGGCGAGAGCCGCGTGCTGCGCGCCGACCTGGTGCAGGATTGCGGCGCCTCGCTCAATCCCGCGATCGATCTCGGCCAGATCGAGGGCGCCTTCGTGCAGGGCCAGGGCTGGCTCACCTGCGAGGAGCTGTGGTGGGACAAGGAAGGCAGGCTGCGCACGGTCGGGCCCTCGACCTACAAGATTCCGGGCAGTCGCGACGTGCCCGCGATCTTCAATGTCCGGATGCTCGACAACGCGCCCTCGCGCGAGGCCACGATCTTCCGCTCCAAGGCGGTCGGCGAGCCGCCGCTGCTGCTCGCCACCGCCGTCTGGACCGCGCTCAAGGACGCCATCGCGGCCGTCGGTGATCACAGGACCGCAGTGCGGCTCGATGCGCCGGCGACCCCCGAGCGCGTTCTGGCGGCAATCGCTACACTCAAGACATAGATCTTTTGGACCATCAGAGGGGGAAACAATGGACGTACGCATGGACGGCCGCGTGGCCGTGATCACCGGTTCGAGCACCGGCCTCGGCCTGGCCATGGCCAAGGAATTCGCGGCTTCCGGCGCCTCGGTGGCGCTGCTGGCGCGCAAGATGGACGCGCTTACCGCGGCCAAGGCCGAGGTCGCCAAGGCCGCCGGCAAGACCAACGCCAAGATCGAGGTCTATTCCTGCGACGTCGCTAAGGCGCAACCCATCGCCGACACCTGGAAGAAGGTGGTGGCCGATTTCGGCAAGGTCGACATTGTGGTCAACAATGCCGGCATCAGCCATGCCAAGGCGTTCGACACCGTGACCGACGAGGACTGGCAGGGCGACCTCGATCTGAAACTGTTCGCCGCCATCCGCTTGCTCCGCCTGGCGCTGCCCGGCATGCGCGAGCGCAAGTGGGGCCGCATCGTCAACGTGCTCAACATCGGCGCCAAGGCGCCGGGCGCCGACTCGACGCCGACCAGCGTCAGCCGCGCGGCGGGCCTTGCCCTCACCAAGGCGCTCTCCAAGGAGAACGCTCCGCACAATGTCCTGGTCAACGCCATGCTGGTCGGCCTGATCGAAAGCGACCAATGGCAGCGCCGCCACAAGGCCGCCAACGACGGCAAGACCTACGAGCAGTTCCTGGAGGGCATGGCCAAGGGCCGCATCCCGATCGGCCGCATCGGCAAGTCCGAGGAATTCGCCCGCATGGCCTGCTTCCTGTGCTCGGACGCCGGCTCCTTCATCACCGGCGTCGCCATCAACGTCGACGGCGGCGCGAGCCCGGTGGTTTGAGTCGGCTGTTCGACACAACAACACCTCATGCTAAGGAGGCCGCATAACGGCCGTCTCGAAGCATGGGCCACGCGCAAACCGACGCGCCGAAAATCATTTCCCTCCCCAACGAAGTTGGGGAGGTGGCGCCGTCATACGGCGACGGAGGGGTCAGGGGCCGCGCGCCCGTTCTGGGGCCCATGACCCCTCCGTCCGCTGCGCGGACACCTCCCCTCGCAAGCGAGGGGAGGAAAGCCAGGATGGTTGCCGCCCGCGGGCGCGCGCTCCTTTGTTGAAACCGATGCGCTGCAGATCGGCACGGTTGATATGCGCCCTGACTCCGATGGTTGCGGCGACGTGTCGGCTACTCCCCTCGTCGACTTTAGGGACGAGACGGCCCGCAAATCCGCCCGGCGGCAAGCTGAGTGAGCCTGCAGCTCAAACGCTTTGCAAACAAGGTTACACTGGACATCACTTCCAGCACGCAACCTGGACGCTGCTGGCCTCCGCGCGCTCGGCGCGCTGTGTGAGGGTCAGCTCGCGGGCCGCGGCGTCGGCAGGCGTGTAGCCCACTCCGTGCGCTTCGAGGAAGGACGCCAGCGTCGCCACCTTGATCGCAAAATTCACGTTCTGCGGAATGTCGCCCGTGAGGCGGGCGATCGCGAGCGCATTCAGCTTCGCCACGACAACGCCCATCAGCCGGCCCGCCTCGTCGAGCGCCGGGCCGCCGCTGTTGCCGGGTTGCACTGCGGCCGAGATCTGGATGTAGCGCGAGTCGTCGCGCAAGCCGGCGAGCGCCGTGACGTTGCCGACCGTCGTGTTGCCGGCCGAGGAGAGCGCCTCGGCCAGCGGATAGCCGAACACCAGCACAGGCTCGGCGGCCTTGATCGGCGCACCGATGCGCAGTCTCAGAAAACTCTTCGCGGATGCCTCCGCACGCAGCGCCGCAAGATCGTCGGCGCGGCTGGTCGCAAGCACTTGCGCAGCGCCCAGGTCGCCGCCGCTCTTGTGCAGACGCATCTCCACGCAGCCATCCACCACGTGGAAGTTGGTCACGATCGTGTCCGACGAGATGTAGAAGCCGGTGCCTGTCGCCGCCACCGCCTTCTCCTTCGGCTTGGGGGCGCTTGCGGCCGCGCGCTCGGCGACAACTTTCTCGAGCTTGACGCGCACTCCCTCGGAGGGCAGCCCGTCGCCGCGTTCCCCCAAACTCTTCTGGAACGCCGCGATCGCGATGTTTGTCCTTAGCCCGACTTCGCCGTTGATCGGCCCGGGGTCATAGCCGAGCCGCGCCAGCAGGCCCTGGATCGCCATCACCAGCGAAGCTGACGGCACTGCGGCCGACGACGAGGCAGACGTTGAGGGCAACACACCCGACGCCTGTGCCGGAGGCTGCGCTGGCGCTTGAGTTGGCGCTCGAGCGGTGTCGGCGTACTGGCGCACGCACTCGCGCGTGCGCTGGGTGGCCGCCTCGATGCCGTCCAGGCTGATCGCATAACGCTTCTGGTTCACCGTGACGACGAACTGCAGTCCCGACTTCAACTGACCGAAGATCTCAGGGGCGACGTTGAAGGCCATGGCGCGCTCGTTGAGCGCCCGACCAGCAAAGGTGTAGGTCGACGTACCGACCTGGGCGGTGCCGGTATAGGACTCGTTGGCCACCAAGCCCCAGCCCGGCGCCTCGGCGCCCATCGTCCAAACGCCCTGCGGGGTGTAGCCGACCGCGAGACCAAAGCCATCGCTCTGCACGCGGTACAAGGTGCAATGGTCGAAAATTGCGGTCTTGCCGCGCGTATAACCGGACACGCGCCAAGCCCCGACCTGGCTCGCCGATCCGGCGATGGTATCAGCCGCCGCCAGGTCAGGCAGCAGCACGGCGGCGCCCAAGAGCACCGCTCTCCAGCCCACACCGACCTTCATGCTACCCCCCAAAGCCCAAGCTCCCGGATCGCTTCAAGCAGGATGGTCTCACGCGGCGCGGAGGCCGTCCAGCATGCCGCCCGGTGCCGTGCCGAAGAGCTGCATAGGCCGACATCAAAGGACCATCGCCGCTTGCCACGGCGCGAGATTCTTCGCGGCACTCAGGATGACAATTTGTGCCCAGGCGGCGACACGTTGAACGCGCGCCGCACGTCCTCGAGGTCCTTCTCGACCAGTCCCACGCGTTCCACTTGGGATCGAAGATATCGACCGTCATCTCGGCGCCGCGCGCCCAGGCATGCCAGAACTCGTCGGGGTCGAGCCCGCCCTTGCCGGCGTGGCCGACATCATTCAGCTGCTCGCCGAAATGGAAGAAGAAGATCACCGGCAGGATGTGTCCACTCATGGGATTGATCGGATGCATGCCGGCGGTGAAGGTGGAGACGAGGAGCTCGCCGCGTGCACTGGTGTCGTAGCCCGAGATCACGTGCGTCGAATCGTGCGGCGTTCCGAAAGAGGCGTTGAGCGCCGTCGGGTCGCCCGGGAACGGATAGCCGTTCCTCTTGTCGAAGTCCCACAACGCCTTGCCGAAGGTGTTCTGCGGCAGCTTGCCCAGCGCGTCGTAGCGCGCCACCAGCGCCGGCTGGGCGTTGGTCCCGCCATAGGGCCGGATCCACTTGTCCGGATCGAGACCCTCGGACGAGCGGCTCAGCACGCTGTCGAAATTCTTGCGCCACATGTCGGCGGTGGCCCAGGCGAGATGGCCCGATGCCGCCTCGACGAGATCGGTGAGATAGTCGGCTTCGACGTCGAGGGCGCGGGAATAGTCCAGGACGCGCGCCAGCTTGCTGTGGTCGAGCGTGCCGTCGACCAGCGCCATGATGGCGAGATACTTCACGGCCTCGCGGGCGAGCTCGGGCTGGCCCTTGAGCGCCGCGACCAGCTCGCGCGGCGCGACGGCGGGCAGGGCGCCCATGTCCGGCAGGTCGGGACGGCGCAGCAGGTAGCGTGCCGCGGCCCGCACGCTTGTCGTGTCAGCCCAGGTGAGCGGCTGGCCGCCGGCCAGCGCCACCTGGCGCCTGGCGCCCAGGATGGCGTCGCTCTCCTGATGATTGACCTGTCGCATCGGCCGCTTCCCCGAGTTCAGGCCGAGGTAGCGGTCTGCTGCAGCGCATAATACATCGCCATGATCATGGCGAATGCCAGGACGTACAGGCCCCCAGTCCAGGCCGCCACGACGACGGGCGCCGCTCGTGGCGGATAGGCTACCCGCTGCAATGGCGTTGGACCATGCAGCACGACGACCAGCAGCGCCGAGACGAGAGGCAAGTGGCCCACGGTGTCGAGGACGCCGAACTCGGGAACCGCCGCCAGCAGCACCAGGATCACGATGGCCGCGTTGACGCTCAGGAGCGTGCGGCCGACCAGCAGGTAGAATGCCACGCTGATCTCGACGAAGGCGGCGGCCACGATGACGAACGATGCGGGAAAGCCCATCGTCACGATGGGATGAGCCGAGAGGACGGCGCCAGCCCATTGGGGATAGAGAAGCTTCTCGACGCCCGTCCACATCAGGCTGAACGCCACGGTCGCGGTCAGAATCGGGACACGCCAACGCTGCAGCACCGGCCGCCGATCGAAATAGGGACCGCTCAGGGCGAGATACAGGGCGAGGCCGACGAAGAAGGCGTAATCCACCATGTGGAAGATGCCGTAGCGGCCAATTCCCACCGCATACACGATCGCGAGCCCCAGTGCGGCGATCGGAACGCTCGGCCGGAACAGCAGCATCGCGGCCGTGGCGAGCTGAAGCCAGCCGAGCCAGCTCGCGTTGTCGAGCAACTCCGGCGTCAGGATGGCGCGATCCCGTGGTGTGCCCCAGGGCGCGACCCCGGCGTTGAGCCACAGCATGACCAGGAAGAGACCCACGCCGACGCGGACGAGCAGCTCCTCGATAATTTCCGGGTGCTGGTTGCGCCAGAGTGCCCCGGGCCAACGGCGTTCGATTGCTGCATCGACCGCGCTGCCGGCCGACACCAGGCTCAATGACCCGATGCCTACCACCAGCAGCGTCGGCGACAGCACGCCGTGAAGATCGAGAGGCGGCGCTGTCACATCGACCGCCCCGCAGAACCACTTGACGTGAGCTTCGGCGCGGCCGGTCACGATGGCCGACAGGGCGGCGATCAGCGATCCCAAGGTCGCGCCCCGATACATCATGCGGCTGCTTGCCATACCACTCCCCTCCCGTTGCCCCGACGGGATGTAGCGGCCGCCCACGGCCCAAGCCAATGCTGCTCGCGCATCGGTTCCATAGCCCAGCTTGCCCCCGCGCGCTGCCGTTACGATCTGCCCATCCCGAAGATCGCGTCCGAGGCCGCCTTCGAGTAATCGAAGGGAAGGTCGTCAGGGCAAAACCCACCACGGGTGTGGCTTCGCAACCATGATCCAGAAGACGCACTGACATCGTAGCGTCGCGCGCCGAAAGGTGCTTCTTCTTGTGGAAGCATGCAACCGCGCCGCTTTATCCTGCAAGCATTCGATGCCGAATACGGCCATCCCGCCTTCGAGACGATGCTCGTCGTCGAGCGGCCGGAAGAGCTGCGCGCCCTGCTCGGCGAGGCTGCTGACGAAGATCCGGACCTGGAAATGTTCTACACACTGGATCCGGCTGACGTTGCCGCCATCAATCGGCATTTCGGCCTGTCCTTCGATCCGGAAGGACGCAAGGCGTCACTCTACCAGTGGACGCGGTCGCGCGAAGTTCCCTACCGTGTGCATACCAACTACGAGTTGGTGTTGATGATCGATGGTCGCAAACAGTTCGCGCGAATGGGCGGGGAATACTATCCACCGAACTGTCATTTCGATGAGAGCCTCTTCGATCGCTGCGTGGCGCAAGGCCTGTTGCACAAGGAAGTTGAGCTCGAAGAGTTCGATGAGCCCCTTCGATTGAAAGATGGCCGGGTCTTCGAAGGTCTCCGTACCGTCTATTACACCCGCAAAGGCGAGGAATGGCGCATTCCGGCCTGGAAGCTGATTTCCAAGGCTTCCAGAAAGTCCGGCTGGAACGAGAATTTCGAGCGCCTCGTAGGCATGCTGTTCGGATACGAGGACTGGCAGAACGACTGGTGGATCGAGGATCTTCGCAAGAGAGGACTGCAGTGGGGCACCGCGCTGCTGTACTTGGCAGTCACTGAGTCTGACCTGGCTGGAATAGAAGATGCCGACTATCGCGCACTGCCGCGGCTGACGAGCAACCTCAAGGTCGTGTGTTCAATATGGGAGGAGCCGGACGACGAAGAAGCTCGAGGCCTGATGGCGGCTGCCGACGCGGTCGCGCTCGTGCGCTTCAGGGTGAAGGTCCGTCCCTTCCTGGACCTCGTAGGCGCAAAGCAGGCCTCGGTCCATGAACTGCCGCCGGACCGCATCAAGCAGTTGAACCGCCTCATCGTCGGCGACATCGAAATCACGATGCGCCGCGGCGGCGGCACCCAGAGCAATACTTAAGCCACAGTAGGTGCCCGGACTTACCAAAGATTATATTTTTGGGTCGTATGCGCCCACTTATCCCGATGCCTTGCCCATTGCGCCATTTGCTTAAGTTTACATCAGAGATGCTTGACTTTCACTTAAGAAAAGACCATCTTCCTCTCGCATCACCTGGAGGATGGATCATGGACGGACCCGGACGGCCTTCGCTCTACAAGCCGGAATTTGCCGCGCAGGCCTTCGAGCTTTGCCTGGCGGGCGCCACCAACCGCGACCTCGCCGACACCTTCGAGGTGGGCCACAGCACGATCGACAACTGGCTGCAGAAACATCCCGAGTTCGCCCAGTCGGTGAAGCGTGGACGCGATCTCGCCGACGGTCGCGTCGCGCACGGCCTCTATTCGCGCGCCATCGGCTATACCTACGAGACCACCCGGGCTGTGCTCCACCGCGGCGAACTGATCTCGGTGCCGCACACGGTGCACAAGCCGCCCGACGTCCGGGCCTGCACCTTCTGGCTGCGCAACCGCCGTCCCGAGCAATGGCGCGACGGTCCCAAGCCGCCGCAGGACGAGGGACCGGCGTGGAGCGCCCTGGCCGAGGCGTCCGAGCGGGCGCGCCTCGCCAGCGAGGCCGAAGCCGCAGGACGAGCTTCGGTGGAGTCTGATTCAGCGCAAGGGCTCGAGGATGCTCACATAGTTGGCGACGGCGGCGCCGCCCATGTTGAACACGCCGCCGATCCGGGCCTTGGGCAATTGCAGGCCGCCGGGCGCGGTGCCCGAGAGCTGCATGGCCGACATCACGTGCATGCTGACGCCGGTGGCGCCGACCGGATGGCCCTTGGCCTTGAGCCCGCCCGAGACGTTGACCGGCAGCTTGCCGTCGCGCTCGACCCAGCCCTCGTGGATGGCCCGCTCGCCCTCGCCGGGCGCGGTCAGTCCCATCGCCTCGTACTCGATCAGCTCGGCTGAGGTGAAGCAGTCGTGGCTTTCGACGAAGGAGAGATCGAGCAGGTCGAGCTTGGCCTCGGCCAGCGCGCGCTGCCAGGCGAGCTGGGGGCCTTCGAACTTGATGATGTCGCGCTTGCTCATGGGCAGGAAGTCGTTGACGTGCTGGGCGGCGCGGAAGGCGATCGCCTGCTTCATGCCGAGCGCGGTCTGCACGTCGGTCAGGATCACGGCCGCAGCCCCGTCGGTCACCGGCGAGCAGTCGGTGCGCTTCAGTGGGCCGGCCACGAACGGGTTCTTGTCCGAGGGATTGCGGCAGAACTCGTAGGCGAACTCCTTCTGGAAGTGCGCGTAGGGATTCTTGGCGCCGTTCTTGTGGGCCTTGACCGCGATCTTGGCCAACGCGTCGGACTTGTCGCCGTAGCGCTGGAAGTAGGCCGAGGTGATCTTGCCGAAGATGCCGGCGAAGCCTGCCTCGATGTTGGCCTCTTCGGCCACATACGAGGCCTTGATCAGCACCTCGCCCGCCTGCGTGCTGTTGAGCTCGGTCATCTTCTCGACGCCTACCACCAGCACGAAGCGCGCCTTGCCGGCGGCCAGCGTGTTCAGTCCCATATGGATCGCGGCCGAGCCGGTGGCGCAGGCATTCTCGACCCGCGTGCTGGGCTTGAAGCGCAGGTCAGGGTGGGTCTGCAGCGCCAAGGAGGAGTGGAATTCCTGGCGCACGAAGCCGCCATTCATGTTGCCGACATAGATGACGTCGACGTCCTTGGGCTCGATGCCGGCGTGGGCGATAGCCTCGCTGGCGGCCTTCACGATCAGCGATTCGCTGGTCTCGCCATCGAGCTTGCCGAACTTGCCGTGGGACCATCCGACGATACAGGCAGTCATGGAACGCTCCTTCGCGATGAGCCTCGTTTCTGGCTGGCGACCCTAGACGCCGCGGCCTGGCGGGTCGAGAGCGCCTCTATGTGCATATACACTTATATTGCCTGGCCGTCCCCGCAACCACCCCCGCAGGAGATTTGCTCATGGCGCCCCCGCTACCGCCTCGCGCCTGCCCAAATTCCGCCGCTCCACGGGTATTGACTGCCGACCCCGCCCGGAGCCCAACTGTCCCATGGCCGAAAACGAGCCGTTGTCCGACCGTTCGAAATCCCGCTGGCCGCTGATCCTCGGCAGCCTGGTGGGCGGCTTCCTGCTGCTCGCCGTCGGACTGGGACTCGGCTGGTACCTCTTCTATCGCCCGATCGTGAACGTGGCGGTGCAGCTGCCCGCGCCGCCGCCGCCGCCCGCGCCGCCGGGTCCCGACGCCGCACAGGTCAAGGCGCTGGAAGATCAGATCGATAAGCAGAAGGCGGCCAACAAGCAGATCGAAGACCAGATCGCGATGTTGAAGGACCGGCTGAAGGCCGACGTCTGCACCATCAAGGATCCGCTGGGCAAGACCACGCCGCCTTCCACGCCGGCGCCGGCCGGTGCGCTGCCGGAGCGCAAGACGTAGTACCGGAATCACAAATGCCGGATACGGCCCCGCTGTCATCCCGAGCGCAGCGAGGGACCTTTACTGCAGCCTCAAAGGCCCCTCGCTACGCTCGGGGTGACAGTTACAACTCACCCTTCGGCGATAGTCGATACTAGGCGATTCAGCGCGGCGGCGCTTTCGAAGCGCCAGATCAGCAAAAAGAATCATTGCCCATCACAATATGTAGCTTCACTCTAATCCCGCATCCTCAATGAAGGGTACGGGCGGGGGCGTGAAGCAGGCTTTCATCAGATCGCATCGCTGGATGACGGCCGTGGCGGTGACCCTGCTGGTTGGCGCTTGTGATCGCGCTGTCGTCCTCAATCCCAAGGGCCCGATCGCCGACGCCGAACGCGGCCTGCTGATCGACGCCTTCTCCGTGATGCTGATCGTGGTCGTGCCGGTCATCGTCATGGCCATCCTGTTTGCCTGGCGTTACCGCGCCTCCAACCGCGATGCGCGCTACGAACCTACCTGGGCCTACTCGGCCAGGATCGACGCCGTGGTCTGGCTGGTGCCGGCGCTGATCGTCATCGCCGTCGGCGTCCTGGTCTGGCGCAGCACGCACAAGCTCGACCCCTACCGCGAGATCGCCTCG
>Ga0193726_1001468_pt1 | contig 18462 bp, 28 predicted proteins | sample H2c1metaG_FD_144928 | JGI IMG/M metagenome (GOLD analysis project Ga0193726, IMG submission 144928) | Soil microbial communities from a riparian zone of the East river system, Colorado, United States - H2c1 | ecosystem: Environmental > Terrestrial > Soil > Riparian zone | place: USA: East River... | reverse complement strand
CGATCACCGCGTGCGGCGTCACGAAGTAAATGTGGCTGAAATCGACCTCGCGCAGCCGCTCGGGCGTGCGCGTCATCGAAGTAGCGACGAAATCGAGCTCGCCCTTCTGCAGCAAGGGAATCCGCTCCGCGCTCGAAAGCGGCACCAACTCCAGCCCCACCCCCATCCGCCGGGCGACCTCGCGCACCAGATCGACGTCATAGCCTGTAAGCCTGCCGTCAGCCGCCCTGCGGAAACTGAACGGCGGCGTCGTGTCGCTCACCCCGACTATCAGGTTGCCGCGGGATTTGATGTCGGCGAGGCGGTCGGCTAGGGCGGACGATGCGAAGAGGAGGAGGGATGCCGCGAGGACGTGGGTTCGCTTAGTGTTTGATCGAGTGAACATGGTGACGCAAAGCATGACTTGCGGCGCCTACGCCCGAGCGCTTGGGGTTTCTTCGTTTGAATGCCATCTATCGAATTCTTTCGGAAGAAGTCCGAGGAATTGTTGGGCCGTGCTTGCACGTAAGTCGTACGTTAGGTCTAGTTGTTGCACCACGAGAGCGAGGCGCCTAGGCGAGCCAGCTCCCGAACCGCCAGCGCCACGTTTAGGCCTCCCTTTCTCTGAGTCGAAATAAAGTCGGTAGGCTCCCTCGATGATGGTCGAGCTTCCAAAAATACTCTGGCGTCCAGCGAGCTGTTCAATGATTTCACCCCGTTGCCCCAGAGGGGTTGCCCCGGGCTTTCCGGCCGGCACCAGCAGCACTCTACTAAAGTCGTTGTGTTCACTCGCTGCGAGCCACGCAGTACGAACGAGATGGCGATAGTAGCTGTCGTATTTGAATTCACGGGCAAGAATGTAAGCTTCATCCGCTCTAGGCTTGCGGGCTCCATCAACCTCTACTGCGCACAGCTGGTCAAAATAATAGAGCGCCAGCCAAGTCCAAAGACCGTAATTACGCGAGATCGATCTATGGTCAATTTTCTTCAACTGCTCGCGTAGATAGATTCCAAACTCATAGCGGTCAACAAAGGGCTTTCCACTAGCCATGCGTTCTACCTCGATGTTGGCTTCGAGGGATGCGGATGTCACCGGATCGGCAAGCAATTCCAAGGGAACGGGACCCGTTTCCCCGGTGCGAATAGACGCAAGGTACGCGGCGAAGCGAGCGATACCAGCATCTGTCAATACACGCACAATGTCAGTCATGTAGTGCTCCCGTTATCGGCGACGCTGCCGCGATCTTGGTAGCGAATTTCATCCTGTTTACGAACTTCTCCACAACCTCTTTTATCCGACCATCAAGGTCGTCAGGGTCAAGGTCGTCAGGGATCTCCTCGCCAAGCACGCTGGTCGCGAACTTGCGCCAGTCCTGTACCCAGTCAGCGGTATCGTCCGCGTTGTTGTCCTTCAGGGCCGCCTCCAGAACGCGTGCCATGGCATGCGGAATGATCGCACCCTGAATCAGAGGATCCATCTTCAGACGATCCGCGAAACCGGGAATCCGATTATTTATGACGAGTTCCGGGCGCGCGGCTCCGGCTATGTCCACCATCCACACCGCTTCACCTAGATCTCGGAGCCTCAGCGGAAGGATCGCCTTTTCATCATCTTGATCCTCCGTCTCATTTTTGGGGCGGACTTCGTTTACGGACGCAAGAATCCGACCAACATGCTTTGATTCATCGACAACTTTGACCCGAAACAATATTGACCCGCCAGCGTCGAGCTCAATTAACCGCGTATCGTCGGGCGTATTTAAGGCGCCGGCTGTTCCAAACGGAAAACGCATCGATGACGTACTTACGTACGGCTCCACGTACACCCGTGCGTTCGGATCGAGCCTGAGTTCTGACAAGCGAACCAAGTCAGCCGTAAAGCTCTTGGGTGCGCTTGGCGATTCGCCGTCAATCAGGCGAATCGCGATCTTCTCAAGCGGAATGGATCTACGGCCAGTGGAGTTTATTCTGCGCTTCATGACCGCTACACCACCGTCCGGACGAGCAAGTCGCGGTTTGCATCGAACCCTGTGACTTCGACAAGGAATGTCCGATCGGCCGCATCAATAAGCAATTCGTTTGCAGCTATCGGAGTGCATTCCGCGCCGGTCTTGCTGATGATGATCTCGCCTTTGGTAAAATCGAAGTCCAAGGGGCTATGCTTTGTCAACGGGTTTCCCCTCATAAGATCGTAGGCTGCGCTAACTTTAATCTGAAGTGGAAACCCTGCTTCGGCCGCTCCAGAATCACCCTTTATGGCGAATCCTCCATGGCGCGGGACTATGGTGTAGAGCCTTGGCTTTGGAGTGAGTGGGGGAACAACTGGTGGTTTGATGACAGGATCAGATTTTGAGATCTTCCGCTCGACCCCAGCTTCTTTGATAGAGAGGAGATGGATTAGGGCGTCGTTTTCGAGCTTTTCAATAGCCCGTGCAATCAGATCATGAAGTGCGTTGAGGCTGCCGCGGATTTCGCGCAGACGAGCGGATGGGTTTTTCCAGTTGTTCGTAAGCTTTTCGGCATTTCCGTTCCATCTTGTGTGCGCGGGATTTTCCGCATCGCCAAGAAACGCGGTAACAGGTCCATCAGATGCGACTAGCGCACCGAACGCCTGCCCTGCACGGAAGAACTGAGCTTCACCCGGAAGGGTTATCGCGCTGCGGATGAAAAGGGCTTGGCCGCGGATACCATCGTCGGCGGACCGGAGAAACAGGTCAAAGAATGAAATCTCTTCTGGTCCGGCCTTTCGCTTAAGCGCTACCGGTACGCGAACATGAACGAGCTTCCGGCCGCCGTAGGATTCCCGAAGCGTTTTGAGCGCTTCCTCATCCAACGCGCGTTCCATGTTTTGCGACCAATTGGGTAACAGGGTGACCGTTGGTTTGCCACTCCTGGCAACTTCTATATCGCGGATGAACCGGGTAAGCTGACCATCCGCAAGTGTCGGCCCACCATATTTTCGGGCAAGGGCATCGAAAGTGGCGCCTGTTATTTTCTCCGCCCCGACTTCGACCTCAAGCTGACCGGTAAGAATCGGAAAGAAATAGTTCCGAACGATGATCGGAATGAAATCCGCGAGCTTCAGGTCTTCAGAGATGAATGGAATGACTATCGAAAGCCCTGGCTCTCCTTTCCGACTCAGGCCAGCAGCATTCTGAAATTTCTGGATTCTCTCCGGATCCATAATCGGTAGTTGAAATCCGTCCAACCGCGCATCAGCAAAGAATCCGTGAGGCGCATAGTTCTTGTTGTCGATTTTGTGATTCGTCAACACGGCCTGCCCCATTAGGAGAGGTGTGCGTGTCTTGTCGTCGTGCCGAATCGTGACACCGAAAAGGGTGTGGAGCTTTGACGAGCTTGAGAACACGAGCTTTCCCAAACCCCAGCGACCGCCTTGAGTTCCGCCCTTATGCGAGCGACCGACGCGGCGCCAGAAGTCAGAAAAATGTCCAGTGTCCTTCGCGTCAAAAGCGCCAGTCAGACCGACCGTGCCGAAGTCTTCCACTACCAAGAGGCGTGGCAGCCCGAAGTCAAACCCGCTCGTGTCGATGCCGCAAGCATTCAGGTGAGGTGCGAGGGGTGCGAGGAGCGAACGCCAATAAGCAGCGCGATCCGGGCTTGCTTCGATGAGAGCCAGTCTGGTGCGAACAGGGCCTGCACCACTATTTGCGCGCGCGTCGAGTGAATTCTGATGTGCTTCGCGGATCAGCGTTTCCGTCAACCCGACTTCATCAGTATTGAACTGATCACGCTGCGTCATTTCCTGCTCGACCTCGTCGGCCCCAACGTGCCTGAATAGAAGTTTCACCACTACCGCCTTGCGCTATAGGTTGAATTCGTTTTCGCTGCCCGTCCCGCCACCAGAAAACTTCGAGCGCGTTGTTTCAAGCTCGCGCTGAAGTGCACGTAAGATTTTTCTTGCGTCCTCATCCGTGTATTCGTAAGCCGACCGATTTGAGAGATTTCCAATGAGCCGGAGATCCTTGATTGCCCTGTTCACGCGCTTGGTCGCAAGCTCTATAAATTTTCCACGCCTATCCCGCACATATCACTCCAAGGGTCACCGAGCGACATTTATATCATACAAAATGATAATCTCGCAAATTTATATGATTAATGTATAAAATTATATCAATAATTTAATAGTTTTAATGTTATTAATTAAAGTGTTGTAATGATTTTATGACAGGCGCATACATAGGCATTTTCCGGCACCCAATGGCTGCTTGCAGTTCCAGATTTGACTGGGAACTGAACATGGCATATTGTCCGCAAAAATTCCCAGAGGATGGCATGGACAACGTGCGCCACCAGTCTGACGCTTCACCTTCGCCGCTGTCCTACCTCAGTGCGGCTAGGCAGCACCATACCCAAGCCGACGTCGCCAAGGCGCTGGGCGTAGACATCCGAACCGTTCGCCGTTGGGAGGCGCGGCAAACGCAACCGCCTGCATATGTTGTTCATGCACTCCAGCGGATGCTTCCGCTGCAGCTTCCGCTACCCGCAGAAGGTGCGTTTGATTTTATCGATCTCTTTGCCGGGATTGGTGGCATAAGGCAGGCCTTCGAGGACGCAGGCGGGCGTTGTGTATTCACTAGTGAGTGGGATGCATATGCACAGAAAACCTACGGTGCAAACTTTCCTAGTGGTCATCCAATAGTTGGTGACATAACGAAGGTAGATGAGGAGGACATCCCCGCACACGACATTCTGCTTGCCGGCTTTCCGTGCCAGCCGTTTTCGATTGCCGGAGTTTCCAAGAAAAACGCACTCGGCCGCGCGCACGGATTTGATGATGAAACCCAAGGAACGCTGTTCTTCGATGTAGCCCGAATCATCGCGAAAAAGCGCCCGCGCGCTTTTTTGCTCGAGAATGTCAAAAACCTCCAGTCGCATGACAAAGGCAATACATTTCGGGTAATCCTGCGTCGGCTGAAGGAGAGCCTCGGCTACGACGTGCATTTTCGGGTCATCGATGGAGCACATTTTGTTCCGCAACATCGGGAGCGCATTATCGTCGTAGGATTCAGGGAGCCTGTGGCCTTTGATTGGGCCGTGCTTAACCTGCCGGAGAAGGGTGTGAGGCGCATGAGAGACATTCTCCACCGGACGGAGGGCACCGAACCGGTTCTGGAGTGGGACGGAGATCGGTACTTTGATCACGACAAGCGGATTGTGAACTCGAAATACACGCTGACGGACCACCTGTGGAAGTATCTACAAGACTACGCGGCGAAGCATAAGGCGAAAGGGAATGGGTTCGGATTCGGATTGGTTGGGCCTGATGCAGTGTCTCGAACGCTTTCTGCCCGTTACTACAAGGACGGATCCGAGATCCTAATCAAGCAGCGCGGTAAACGCAGCCCGCGGCGGTTGACCCCACGTGAATGTGCGCGCCTGATGGGATTTCCCGACACCTTTCGCATCCCGGTCTCGGATACGCGCGCTTATAAGCAATTCGGTAACTCCGTGGTCGTGCCCGTCATGCAAGAGGTCGCGCGAGTCATGAAGCACTTCGTGTGCGAGGGACACACCCTTCAAGCCGAGTTACCGATGCTCCGTCCGGATGATTGATGTTGTAGACAAGAAAACCCGGAGCCGGATGATGTCCGGAATACGCGGCAAGGACACCAAGCCAGAGCTTTTCCTTCGCCGTTCTCTTCATCGGATGGGGTTCAGGTATCTACTCGGTGGAGCAGGGATGCTTGGCAGGCCTGACTTGGTTTTCTCATCCAGAAAAATTGCTGTATTCGTACACGGCTGTTTCTGGCACAGGCATCGGTGCAAATACTTCAAGTGGCCATCAAGCAACCAGGCATTCTGGAAGGAGAAGATTGAGGGCAATGTCCGGCGCGACCGTCGTACCAAGACCGCTCTGCGTCGGGCAGGATGGCGGGTTCTTGTCATCTGGGAATGCCAATTGAAATCTACGAGCTATCAATTACCTAACCCCACTGTAGATCATATTGCGCAAACGCTAGCGACGTACACACCCTAATCATCCGACATGAGCACGCTAAAGAGCTATTTCACCGGGACAGCTTGGAAGTACCTGAGCGCTGTTGATGCGACGCCTAAGTCCCATCAGCACGAAATCGGATCAAACAAGTTCACCGACATTCTCGGGAATCCAGGCTCAGAAACACTCAGGTTAAATGCAGTGTTCGTGTACTTTGGTGACGATGACGAAGATGACGATGTCCTGCGGTCTGAAGGCGAAGTTAGCTTCTATGACAGTCGCCGAAATAATCCCGACCGATCACCGGAGTTCCGACTCTATTATCGCGATAACCCTGTTACAACTCTTATGACAGAGGGCGATTTCTGTCTTGTCGCGGTTAGACCAAACCAAGAGGTGCTACTTGTAATCACGCCGCCTGGTACGGCGATGGAACGGCGAGTTCGCTACCTATTTGGATTGCCACAGGAAGGTACGGCTTGGCAGATTACTCCAGAGCTCAATTCTGCGGAGCTTGATCTTGCTTCACGTACCATCCTCTCGGCACTGGGAATCGAACTGGAAGACAGTGCGGATGATTTGTTGGGTCGTTTAGTTGACGAGTTCGGTCTCGGTTTCCCGCCAACACGCGAGTTCTCACAGTTCACTCGTGATCACGCCCCGAAGTCCATCGACCCCACTCGCGATGCCGATGTCGCCCTTGAAGGTTGGATGGCATATGAGGAGCGCCTTTTCCGCACGCTTGAGCGCGCAATTGTTGAGAAACGACTAAAAGCTGGTTTTGCGGGCGTTGATGATTTTGTCGAATTCTCCCTGTCGGTGCAGAACCGCAGGAAGTCACGCGTCGGATATGCGCTTGAGAATCACCTGGAGGCGGTCTTTGTCGCAAACAAGGTACGCTATTCGCGCGGTCAAAGAACCGAAGGAAACGCGAAACCCGATTTCCTGTTTCCCGGGAGCGTGGAATATCACGACCCGAACCACAAGTCGCCGCCGCTGCGAATGCTGGCGTCCAAATCATCCTGTAAGGATCGCTGGCGGCAGATCCTCACTGAAGCTGCGCGCATAAACGCAAAGCACTTGTTCACGCTGGAGACCGCGATCAGCCAGAACCAGACTGACGAAATGCACGCCCACAAGGTACAGCTAGTGGTACCACCATCAGTTGCTAAAACCTATAACGAAACGCAACAGAAAGGGCTGATGACACTTGGAGAATTTGTGGTACTCGTTAGGCAGCAAACCAGAGAAAGTCCTCAAATTCCGCCATGAGCACCCCACCCCCCTCCTCCGAAACCACCGCCCGCCATCCCCGCGAAAGCCTGATCACGCTGGCGCACGTGATTTACGCCCTGCACGCGTTCAGTGTGTTCACCGGCTTGGCGAGTTCGATGCTGGTTGTCACGGCGTTTCTCACGGGCTGGCCGTCGATCATCGCGGTGGTTCTGAATTACGCGAAGCGCGCGGAGGTGCGCGGGACGTGGCTGGATTCGCATTTCGGCTGGCAGATTCGCACGTTCTGGTTCGCGCTCGTGTGGCTGATTGCGGGCGGGGTGGCGTTCTTGACGTTTGTCGGGATTCCGGTGGCGCTGGTGGTGTGGATAGCGACGGGCCTGTGGGTGCTGTACCGCATCGTGCGCGGCTGGATGACGCTGTCCTCGGAGAAGCCCGCGCACCTTCGGGCGGGACTTCCTCAAGCCTTCGACCTGGGGTAATCTGGTCGGTCAGTCGGCAGCGATTCGCAAACAGGAGTCACCATGGCGAGCACTTTACCCTTGAGCAAAATGTCGGTGGAAGAAAAGCTCCAGGCGATGGAATCGCTTTGGGACGATTTGTGCAGCAAGGCAGGAGGAATCACTTCTCCGGCCTGGCATGAAGACGTTCTGGCGGAAAGGGACGCCATGCAGAAGCGCGGGGATGATCAGTTCGAAGATTGGGAAGCGGCCAAGAGGAATATCAGAAACAAGGTTTCATGAAGGTCAGGATCCTTGGTTCGGCAGGCCGCGATCTGATCGAGGGTTACCGGTTCTACGGGAAATATCATCGCCTGCTGTCGAAGCGGTTTCCGTTTGCGGTCTATTACCGCGTGGAGGAGCAGGCTGTGCTCGTCTATGCGGTTCTCGATTGCCGCCGGCGCCCGGCATGGATCAGGAAGAGACTGGCAGACGACCCGGAATGAGCGCGCGGTGCGCACCGCCGTCAGTGAATACATGACCACCCCAGACCCCTCCTCCGAAACCACCGCCCGCCATCCCCGCGAAGGCCTGATCACGCTGGCGCACGTGATTTACGCGCTGCACGCGTTCAGTGTGTTCACCGGCCTGGCGAGTTCGATGCTGGTTGTCACGGCCTTTCTCACGGGCTGGCCGTCGATCATTGCGGTGATCCTGAATTACGCGAAGCGCGCGGAGGTGCGCGGGACGTGGCTGGATTCGCATTTCGGCTGGCAGATTCGCACGTTCTGGTTCGCGCTCGTGTGGCTGCTCGCGGGCGGGGTGGCGTTCTTGACGTTTGTCGGGATTCCGGTGGCGCTGGTGGTGTGGATCGGGACGGGGCTGTGGGTGCTGTACCGCATCGTGCGCGGCTGGATGACGCTGTCCTCGGAGAAGCCGATGCCGCTGCCGGGCACGGCCGGAGGCGGTGGGACGCGATGATTCGCGTTCGCGGCGACTGGACGCGTGAGCACGCCAGAGACCTCCGCGGAAATTAGCGTCCGCCTTCCGGGCGAAGGCCTGGTCACGCTGACGTACCTGATTTACGCGCTGCACGCGTTCAGCGCGCTCTCCGGCTTGCTGAGCTCGGCGATGGTGGTGGTGGCCTTCCTCTCCGGCTGGCCGTCGGTGATCGCGGTGATCCTGAACTACGCGAAGCGCCGAGAGGTGCGCGGCACCTGGATCGAATCGCATTTCCGCTGGCAGATCCGCACGTTCTGGTTCGCGGCCTTGTGGCTGCTCGCGGGCGCGGCGGCGTTCTTCACGAAGATCGGCATTCCGGTGGCGATCGTGGTGTGGTTCGTCACCGGCCTGTGGGTGCTGTACCGCATCGCGCGCGGCTTCATCACGCTGTCCGCGCACAAGACTATGCCGCTGCAGACGGTCGTCTAGGCCGGCAGTCCCGGACGCGAGCTTACCTTCGGCCGGTTCTGGACGCGGCGTCGAATGCCGCCTTCGCGCGGCGCACGAGGCTCGGATGCAGGACGCCGAGCTTGGGCGTCTGGCCGTGCGGGGCGCCCGGTGGGACCCGAAACCATGGCTCGTCGTACGGCAACTCCTTCACGCTGCGCAGATCGAACTTGGTAGGTACGCTCAGTCCCGAAAGCGTGTACGCCTCGCCATCGGCGGGGCCGATCAGGAATTCACCGGAATGCAGCCTGTCCGTGTTCTGCGAGGTGCCGTAGGCAACCGCGACATGCGGATTGCCGTCGATTTCGCCAATCGTGAGCACCAGCGCCGGGCGTGGCTTGGGTGACGGCCCGGGCAGTCCCTTTTCAGGGAAACGGCAATAAACGATGTCGCCTGGTTCCGGCGGGGCGGCCAAGGTCTCGCCTTAGAACAGGCGCTTCGTTGGCTTAAAGCGTCCCTGCGGGACCAACTTGTCGATCGCCGCAAGCTGTTCCTGGGTGAGCGGGCCGTCGTCGGGCTCGTAGCGTGGCAACGTCTGCCGCGCAAGATTGGCGAGCGCGACGTGGACGACCTGCGTTTCCGACAGCCCGAGGGTCTTGGCGAGCCGGGTGGTGGTCTTGCGCGTGACGCCGTAGGCGGTATCCTTTTCGCGGTAGCGCAGCAGGACGCCGGTGGGCTTGCGTTGGGTTGCGGTACGCTTTGCGGTCATGGTTCGAAGCCTCGTGCGAGTGATATCAATAGTATATCAAGCGGAGGGCGCTCGGGGTGGCTTCTCGAGCTGCGGCGCTTTCTGGCGGGCCGTTGCATAAATACACGAAGTCCGTGTAATATTATTTCCCGCGAGAGAACGCGAGCAAGGCTCGATGAAGAACGTCACCATCACCCTCGACCAGGAAACCGCCACGTGGACGCGCGTGCACGCGGCGCAGCGCAACCTGAGCGTGTCGCGCTTCGTCGGCGAAGTGCTGCGCCAGCACATGCGCGAGTCGCGCGAGTACGACGCGGCGATGAAGCGCTACCTTGCTCTAAAGCCTTTTCCGCTCACGGGTCCGCCACAGCGCTATCCGAAGCGCGAGGAGTTGTATGACCGGCCCGTGTTTCGTCGACGCTAACGTCTTTGTCTACGCGCACGATCCGCGGGACGCGTCGAAGCAGGCCCGCGCCCGGCAGTGGATCGACGCCTTGTGGCAAGAGCGCCTCGGGCGCACCAGCATTCAGGTCCTCTCCGAGTACTACGCCGTCGCGACACGCAAGCTCGCGCCGCGGTTTCCTCCGGAGCGGGCGTGGGACTACGTCAACGAATTGCTCGCATGGGCGCCGCAGCCGGTCGACGCGGTGCTGCTGAAGCGAGCGCACGAGATCGAGCAGCGCTGGCGCCTTTCCTGGTGGGACAGCATGGTGGTCGGCGCGGCGCAGCTGCAGGACTGCGCGCTGCTGCTGACCGAGGATCTCCACGACGGCGCGGTGTTCGGCGGCGTGACCGTGCGCAGCCCGTTCACGCTCGCGGCTGAAGAGCCGCCGGCAGGCTACGCGGTCACGCCCACGGCGCGAAGCCGCCATCGCCCGCGCGGCCGGCCGAAGCTGCGGCGGTAGGCGCGGCCCTTTTCGCTGAATTACTGGATTTCTGCCAGCCGTGAAAGCGATCCTCACCATTACCGGCCGCGGCGTCGTAACGCTGCCGGCGAAACTCCGCGCCGCGCTCGGCCTCAGACCTAACGATCATCTCATCGCCGAGACGACGCCCGAGGGCCTGCTCCTGCGTCCCGCGGTGACGCTTCCGGTCGAAATCTACAGCTACGAAAGGATCCGCGAGTTCGACGAAGTCGAGGCCGATCTGGAGAAAGTCCTGACACGGAGAAAGAAAACCGCGCGCTGATCGCCGGCATCCGTATCGCCGCAAAACCATTCTTCCCGGCCTGAAGACCCTGTATGAAGCCCGGTGACAAGAACGCCGCGGCCGGTTACGACCTGGACTTCAGCTCCATTTCACTAGATCGAAGCGCTTGCCCTGTTTGAGCCGGTAAGCCGAGAAGTCGCGTTCGTCCACCGTAAGGACGCGATGCTGGCCGCTCGCGTTGGCGAGCCAGATCAGGGCCGCGTCGGCAAGATCGATGTCGCGATCGGCGTAGCGCGTGATGATTGCGGCGATTTCCGTATACGACTCGACGGGTGTCTCGACGACAGCGACACCGCCACGCTGGGCCCAATCCAGCAGCTCCGCCTTCTCCGCGCTCGACAGGAAGAAGCAGGTTTCCACGATCACCGGCGCAACCGTGGCAAGCGGATGGCGGTGGTCGCGCAGATACGAGCGCGCGGCAGGGGCGAGCCGGTCTGCGGGATGAAACAGCGCGATGAGAAATCCCGTGTCCGCGAGAATCCGCGTCACTTCGCCTTGCTCAGCAAGCGTTCGCGCAGCAGCCGCTTGCTGTGCCGCGCGATGTCCTCGGTCGGCTTGACGCGCTCGTGGCGCGCGAAGATGTCGGAGCCGAGCTCCCACGGCGAAGGTTTCTCCGCGCCGGTTTCGAACAGGCGATCGAGCGCCTGTTTCACCGCCTCGCTCCTGGAGACCTTGTGCGAGACGCAGTATTCGGCAAGCTTCTGTTCGACGCGCGGCGGCAGGCGGACGGAGATGGGCATGGCTAGGTGTATGACAAAGCGTTCCGCATTGTATTACAGCGAGCGGCCCGACGCAAATGTGGAACTATGCCTGCGGAGTTGCGTCGCTCGCGGCCGGCGCCTTTGCGTGCAGCAGCCCCAGACTCTCGAACCGCAGGAACAATTCGCGGCAGGCCCAGGCATCGGTGGCGGCGTAGGCGATCTGCGCGGCGGAGAGTTGCGGCGCGGCCCAGTTCGAGGTCTTGGTGCCTTTGGGAATGCGGAAGGCGAGGAGTATCCCGGCGAGATTGCGCACGCCGGTCTGGCCGAAGCCCGAGCGGCGCGCGACCATCCCCAGGTCGAGCATGTTCTTTTCTTCGAACGGGAAAACTTTCTTGAGCGCGCGCAGATCGTCCGCGAGCGATATGCCGGCCTTGACGATGCGCGGATCGCAGAGGAGCTCCGCGACCACAGTGATGACCTCGGTGCGGCGAAGCTGGAACAGGTACACCGCGCGGGCCGTGGCCGCCTGCACCAGGCACGGCAGGTGGCTCTCTCCCTTCTTGAAAGCGGGGCGCGTTTCGGTATCGAATCCGACGATGCGCTCCTCGCGGAAATCGGCCAGCACCTCTTCCAGATCCGCAGGCGTCTCGACCAGGCGCACCCGGCCCTCGTAGCGGCCGATGGGCAGATTCGCCATGTCCTCGCGGGAAATCGTGCGCGGCGGTTCGGCGGGGGTCGAGGGATTCATGAAGGCGTGCAGGGTAGCGCATTTTCGCAAGCGTCAACGCGCCTATATACTGGAAAGTCGAATCCGATTTTGAGGTAGAAAAGGAAACCCCATGGCCCGCCAGATCCTCCCCGAATCGCAAATCCATCTCGCCGTGCGCGAAACCATCGCCAACTACCGCTCGGAGTTCGTGAAGGAGGTCCAGGCGGCGGTGGCGGCGAACCCGATCGTGGTCGTGGGCATGAAGCACAATCCGCATCCGAGGAGAGCGAGAAAGATCCTCGACACCGCCGGGCTCGCCTACAAGTATCTCGAGTACGGCAGCTACTTCAGCCAATGGCGCCCGCGCCTCGCGCTCAAGATGTGGACCGGCTGGCCGACGTTTCCCATGGTGTTCGTGAAGGGCATGCTGGTCGGCGGCGCGGACGACCTCGCGCGGATGATCGCGAAGGGAGAGGTGGGCGGGAAGAAGTAGCGCCGCATGCGTCCCGTCACGCCCGGGCTGATCGCCGCCTACGAAAAGGCGGAGTACGTGGTCTTCGGCATCCCCAAACTGGTGCTGCGCATCGGCGAGCCGAACGCGGCTCTGGACGAGCTGCTCCAGGCGGACGGCGCGACCACGGCGGCCTACATCACCGCGGCCAACCCGCGCGGCGAACCGCAGACCGAAACCGAGAACGAAATTGCCGCCGCCGCGCTCCACGAATCGCAGGTCGCCGCCGGATTCATCTGCTATGCGGGCGAGGGCTGCGATCCGGAGGGACGCTGGCCTCCCGAGCCAAGCCTCCTGGTGCTCGGGATCTCGCGCAAGCAGGCCGAACGCGTGGGGCGGACCTTCGAGCAGAACGCCATCGTGTTCGTGGAAAAGGGCCGGTCACCTGAGCTGGTGGTGCTCGAGGACTGAGCGAGCGCTCGACGCGGCCAGGCAGGCCGGAGGCGCGATGCTTCCCGGCAACAATCTTTTTCGCTATGTTCGCTCGCGTACAGATAGCCCTCATTCCGAGGCGGAGTATGGTCCATACGGGCCATGCACATCCCGGCAAAAGTCCGTAACACGTATGCGAGGCTGCCTCATGCTGAATTTCACAGGCCCTGCCGAGAAATCCGGCAATCTGTTTGCCGAGAAGCCCGTCGCGAGGCGCAGTCCGTTGCCGAGGCGCAGGCTCGTGCCTGAACTGGAAGCGGCCCACGTGCTGTGCCATCAGCTGCGACACAAAAGGACGCGCCCGGACAAGGCGCGGCTGGTGCATCTGATCTGCCTCAATCTCCAGGCGATACTGAAACACCACTCGCCGCAAAGGTAAGCAGACGCGCCTGGGGCGCGAAAGGCGCGGTTCCTCGCGTATGCTGCCCGTGTTTCCCAGGATTCCACCGCCGCAAATCGAAATGCACGACTCGGCGCGCACCCAGCTCCGCCTCGTCCTCGACACCAATGTCTGGCTCGACTGGCTGGTCTTCGACGATCCCTCGGTCGCGCCTATCAAGGCCGCGGTCGCCGCGAACGGCGTGGAAATTTTCATCGACGCGGCCTGCGAGGCGGAGCTCGCGCGGGCGCTGGGGTACGACCTGAAGAAGTTCTCGCTGGATGCAAAGGCGCAGGGCGCCTGCCTCGCCGAGTGCCGGCGCGTGGCACGCAGCATCGATTCGCCGGTGCCGGAGGTGGCGCGCGCGCGCCTGCCGGCATGCCGCGATCCGGACGATCAGAAATTCCTGGAGGCGGCGCTGTTCGCGGGCGCGGAGTTTCTCGTCACGAAAGACAAGGCGCTGCTGGAGCTCGCGCCGCGTGCCGCACACAGCGCGGGAAACAGTGCGGGAAAAAAGCGGCGGGCGCTGCCGTTTCGCATCGTGACGCCGGAGGATTTTGCCGGCGCCTGCGACGCTATCCGATCGCCAGCAACTCCACTTCGAACACCAGTGTCGCGTTCGGAGGGATGACCTCGCCGGCGCCGTGCGAGCCGTAGCCGAGCTGCGGCGGGAGGGTGAGCTTCCTCCTGCCGCCGATTTTCATGCCTTGCACGCCTTCGTCCCAGCCGCGGATGACGTGACCCGCGCCGAGCGAAAACTCGAAGGGGTCGTCGCGGTCCTTGCTCGAATCGAATTTCTTGCCGTCGGTGAGCCAGCCGGTGTAGTGGACGCTGACCCTTTGGCCGGCGATGGCAAGCTTCCCGGTGCCGATGCTGAGCTCTTCGATGACAAGGCCGCTGGCGCTGGTGATGATGGACATGGTGCCCTTTAGTCGAACGGAAGCGGCATTGTAGCCGCGGCCGGCCAAGCCCTGGCCTGACCGTGCGACGGCGCTTTCAGGAAACCGCGAGCAACTCCACTTCGAAGGTGAGCGTCGCGTTCGGCGGGATGGTGTCGCCGGCGCCGGCTGCGCCGTAGGCGAGTTGCGGCGGGACGACGAGCTTGCGCTTGCCGCCGACTTTCATGCCGCTCAAGCCTTCTTCCCAGCCGTCCATGACTTCCTTCTTGCCGAGCGTGAATTCGAAGGGGTCCTCTTTTTCCTTGCTCGAATCGAATTGCGTTCCGTCGGCGAGCCAGCCGGCGTAGTGCACGATGATGTCGCGTCCGGCCGACGCGGCGGCGCCCTCGCCGATGACGGTGTCTTCGATGGTCAGGCCGCTTGCGGTGGTGATGGCGGTCATGGGCATTTCCTCGTAGTGGAGACAAGCTTCACGCACAGCGGAAATCAGATTCCGCTAAAGAAGGGCCGAGCAGGAGTGTGAGGCGATGTTGCAGTGCAGCGGAAACGGCAGTCTACGCGAAAGGGTGGGGATTGGCCAGAAGTATCTGCCTGCTCAAGGAGCTGCGAACGAATTCGCGCATTTCCCGGAGGGATCCGCTCGGGCCGGGCGCGCAGCTTCCCGGGCCGTTTCGTGTCCTATTTCTCATATTCCCCGATGTTTCCGGAATCCGGCGCCGGAGCATCGGCTACTCTCACAGTCAGCGTGACTTCTCGGCCTGGGAGGGCAAATGGAAGAAAGCGCATTGCGTGCGGATCCACTCTGCGCGTCGCAAGACGTTCCTCGTCTGCAAGATCTCATCGCGGAATTCCGGGAGATGCTGCCCGATCAGTGCGGCACGGCGCAGGCCATCGACCAGAACGAGCCGTGGGAGTTGATTGCGCTCAAGGCGGTCGAGGACGGCTACATCGAGCTCGCGGATGAATTCAGCGCATTCATGGAGGTCTGCCTGCGGAGGGCGGCTTGAAAACGCTCCGGGGGCTCCTGCGCCGTTCGGAGGATTGCCCGTTCATACGATCGAAACATCCCTGTCGCATCGTGTTCCCGTGCGAGCGAGGTTTGCTCGCGAGGTCCGCACGGCGGGGAGGCCGACATGGGACAGAGCGTTTCCGGGCTGGAAGAGCTGATCACGGAGTTTCGCCTGGTGCTGCCCGCGCAGAGCAAGACCGCGCAGGCGATCGACCGGCGGGATCCGTTCGAGCAGATCGCGCACAAGGCGATCGACGAGGGCTATATCGAGTTCGTCGATCAGTTCAGCACCTTCATGGAAATTTGCCTGCGGCGGAGCACTTGTGAGACCGCTAGCGCCGACGAATAGCCTGCTGCGCAGTCGCGCCGCGCCGCAGCTGGGTTCCCTGGGCGCGTCCGTCGAATCCAGCGACCTGTTTGCCGGAAGAGCCGCCGTCCGGCGCAGTCCGGCGGCGAAGCGCAGGCCGGCGCCCGAACTGGCGGCGGCGCGCGTGCTGTGCCGGCAGCTTGGACGCAAGCGCGTGAGCTCGGAGAAGAGGCGCATCGCTCACCTGATCTGTCTGAATCTTCTCGCGGTACTGAATCGCCGCCCGCAGCAGGCGTAGTTTTTCAGCGTCCGCGGGGATTCCCCCGCTCGCGCGCGGAATGACGGCGATGCCGCTCCGGGGGCGGGGGCGCATTCTTCCTCGGTTATGATTGGCGCATGCCCGTCGTCGCCGCCTTTGCCACTTCCCACGCCTATACCTTCCAGGAGCCCGAGACCTGGGATACGCGCCGCGAGCGTTCGAAGGCGAACGTCGCGAAGAAGGCGGGGTGGCTCGCGCCCGACACGCGCGAGGCGCACGACGAGACCCTGGAAGACAACCGCGCGCGCTATGCGCATATCCGCGAGGCGCACGCGAAGATCCGCGCGCACCTCGAACGTTCGAAGGCCGACGCCGTGGTTCTCATCGGCGACGACCAGCTCGAGAACTTCAGCTCCGAAAACATCCCGCAGCTCCTCGTGTATACGGGCGGGGCCTATGTCGCCGAGGACTGGGACCGCAAGCGCACCGCCACCATCGCCAATCACCCGCGGGTGGCGCAGCAGCTTCTCGAGGGCTGTCTGGCCGAAGGTTTCGACGTCGGCTGGTCGACGAGCTTCAAAGGCGGCAAGCTGCTCTCGCACGCGCACACCGAGCCGATTCTGTACCTGATCGAGAAGAGCGGCATCCCGGTCGTGCCGCTTTTCGTAAACGCCGTGCATCCGCCAGCGCCCTCGGCCGCCCGCTGCTACGCGTTCGGCCAGGCGCTGCGCCGCGTGATCGACGCCGACGGCGCGAACCGCCGCATCGTCCTGTGCGCCTCGGGCGGCCTGTCGCACTTTTCGCCTTCCCATCCGTGGGCGCACCACCTCGGGCCGCGGTACGTGGGCGACATCAGCGTGGAGTTCGACCGCAAGATCGTCGGGTGGATGCGCTCGGGCGAAGGCCGCCGGCTCGCGGACCTCGGCGCGGGCGAGCTGATCGAACACGGCGAAGGCGAGCTGCGCCAGTGGATCGTGCTGCTCGGCGCGATCGGCGCGCTCAAGCCCGAGTTCCTCGTCTACGAGCCGCTGTTCCGCAGCATCATGGGCATGGGCGTGGGCTACTGGAAGCTGGAGGAGTAATCATTCAAGATATCGGCATTCAACCGGAATAAGGGAACGAACCATGGCCAAGGGGTACTGGGTAGTCTGTTATCACTCGATCAAGAATCAGGACGCGTTCCAGGCGTACGCGAAGCTCGCGGCGCCGTCGGTCCAGGCCGGGGGCGGCAAGTACCTGGTGCGCGGCAATCCGGCGAAGGTGTACGAGAGCGGGATGAATCAGCGCGTGGTGGTGATCGAATTCCCGAGCCTGCAGCAGGCGCTCGCCTGCCACGACGGCCCGGGCTACCAGGAGGCGCTGAAGCACCTGGCCGGCGACGCGGTCAAGCGCGACATGCGCGTGATGGAGGGGGCGGCCTGAAGGCGTTCCGGAGGGAGTTCCGGGCGGCGCTCCGGACGGAGTTCTGACGGCAGTTCTAGACGGAGCTCTGGACTTCCAGCGATTCGCGCGACAGGTATTTCTGCCGGTAGGTTTCGAACGGAATCTTGTCCGACGCCTCGATCTCCTTCTGTTTCTTGATCGACTCTTCCGCCAGGCGCGCAAAGCGCGCGTCCACTTCGGACGAGAACGGCTCGTTTCGCAGGATCCGGGCGTGCTCGAGCGAGCGCTCCAGGCCGAAGCGGGCGTAAGAGCTCGCGTGGCTCTGCTGTATTTCGGAGAGCACGCGCGCGGACGGAACCGGCGCGGGATCCGCCACCGCATTGATCGCGGCGTCGAGTGCGTCGCGGTACGCGTGTTTCTCGCGCGCGCCGCGGTGCGCAGCGTCGAGCGCAGCGGCGATCGGCTCACATTCGGCGAGCACTTGCGCGCCCCATTCGCGCAGCTCCACCGTGGCGGAGCCCCGGTCCAGCAGCAGGGCCGGCTCGCGGCCGCGTTGGGCGGCGCGCTGCTTGTTGCGCCCGATCGCTTCGATCTCCGCCCGGGTGTCGGGCGGGCTCTCGCTGATCAGGCAATGCAGGAGGAAGATGTCGAGAAAGCGCACCGTGTTCGCGCTGATGCCGACGGGCGAGAAGGGATCCAGGTCCATCGCGCGCACTTCGACGTATTCGACGCCGCGCTCGCGCAGCGCGTGCAGCGCGCGCTCGCCCGAGCGGATGACGCGTTTCGGACGGATGGTGCTGTAGAACTCGTTTTCGATCTGCAGCAGGCTCGTGGCCAGTTGCTTGTAGCTTTCCACACCGTCGCCCGCGACGCGAGCGTCGCGGATGCCGATCGCCTCGTACGGCGGATAGGGTTT
>Ga0193726_1001466_pt1 | contig 18489 bp, 18 predicted proteins | sample H2c1metaG_FD_144928 | JGI IMG/M metagenome (GOLD analysis project Ga0193726, IMG submission 144928) | Soil microbial communities from a riparian zone of the East river system, Colorado, United States - H2c1 | ecosystem: Environmental > Terrestrial > Soil > Riparian zone | place: USA: East River... | reverse complement strand
GTGCCCGAGGGCATCGAGGGCCGCGTGCCCTACAAGGGCTCGGTCGGCAACATCATCCACCAGCTGGTGGGCGGCCTGCGCGCGGCGATGGGCTACACCGGCAGCGCCACCATCGGCGACCTGCAGACCAATCGCGAGTTCCTGCGCATCACCGGCTCCGGCCTGCGCGAGAGCCACGTGCACGACGTCGACATCGTGCAAGAGGCGCCGAACTATCGCGGCGGGATGTGACGCTGGGGGCGCGCGACTCCAGTCGCGCGTCTTTGTCGACGTCAAAGGGAGATCGCCCCACTGGAGTGGCGCGCGCCCATCACTCACTTGAGTTTCTCCGCGACCAGCTTCGCGATAAGCCGGTTGCCGGGTTCATTCATATGCCACTGGCCGTAGAGCTGGCGGGGGTCGGCGGCGGCGGCGAGGGCCTCGAAGGTGTCGATCACCAAAAGGCCGTTCCTGGCGGCGCAGTCGAGCAGGCCCCGGGTCATGCGGCGCTGCTCGGCGGCGAAGGAGGGATGGTCCCACACCACCGGATCGTATTCGGCCACCACCACGATGTGGGCGCCGCTGCTGCGCTGGAGCGCCGCCAGGCGATCGGTCAGGCGACAGGCCAGGGTCTCGCCGGTGCCGGCGGGATGGACGCGGATGTGGTCGCCGAACCAGTCGTACAAAAGGTCGAGGCGGCGCAGGATGAAGTCGAACCCGTAGGAGTAGCCCAGGGTGCGCTGCCAGAAGGTGAGAGTGTCGCGCGGGTCGGCGCGCGGCGGCACCGGCACGCCGCGCAGGATGAGCTGGTCCTTGTCGAGCTCGAACCACGGCTTGTCGGCGCTCCACAGGCGGCGCATCTCGGTGCGGCGGATGTCGTCGGCGATGAAGCTGACGACGATGGCCGACGGCTTGTAGCGGGGCGCCAGCTGCTCGGCCCGCAGCACGGTCTGGTCGAAGCCGTAGCCGCTCACACCGCCATTGAGCACGCGCCTTCCGGTCAGCAGCTGAAGCTGGGCCGGCCAGGTCTGGCCGTCATTCACCTCGGCGCCGAAGGTGAAGGAATCGCCCACGGCCAGGATAGGCGCGTCGGCGGTCTGCTCGCCGGTATGGCGCAGGCCGTCGGAATCGATGGTGAGGCCGGGTGCGGCGTAGCCGGCGCGCGGGACGTAGCCCACGCGCTCGTCATGGACGTAGCGGCCGCTGTCCTGCCGGGCCAGCACCGTGCGCGCATCGAGCACGAAGTTGGGCCATGTAAAGAGGTATACCCATGTACTGGCGCGCGTGCCGATCTCGATCGCCATCACGCCGACGAGGATCGAGGCCACGACCAGCAAGGCGCGCTTGAGGGATTCACGCATCGAGAGCGAACCGCGTCATCTCTCTCGCCTCCCCCGTCATACGGGGGAGGGAATCGGGAATTGAGGGGCGTTGCGCGGCGGGCTTATTCATCGTAGCGGCAAGGGCTGAAAGAGGATCGACATGACGCCGGGCGCGCGGGTGGCCGCCACCATAGAACTTCTCGACGAGATCGTCAGCCGCGCCGAGCGGCCGGCCGATCTCGTCCTCAACGCGTTCTTCCGCGCCCGCCGCTTCATCGGCAGCGGCGACCGCCGCGCCGTGGCCGAGCGCGTGTGGGGCATCCTGCGCCGCTACGGCCAGCTCTATTGGTGGCTCGAGCGCACGCGCCATCCGGCGCTGCAGGCCGGCAGCCTGGCGCGCGGCATCGTCGCCGCCGACCTGGCTCTGGTCGACAAGCTCGAGCTCAAGGCGATCGAGGCGATGTTCGACGGCGGCACGTATCGGCCCGCGCCGCTCGACGAGGCCGAGTTCCGCGCGCTCCGCCAGATGGAGGGCCATTCGCTGCCCCATCCCGAGCAGCCCGACTGGGTGCGGCTCAACGTCCAGGAATGGGTGGCGCCGCATCTCCAGGAAGCCTACGGCGAGGCGTGGGGCCGCGAGATCGCAGCCCTCGAGACGCCGCCGCCGGTCGACCTCCGGGTCAACCGCCTCAAGGCCACGGTCGAGGAGGCGCGCGCGGCGCTGAAGCGCGAGGGCATCGAGACCGAACCGATGCGCTACGCCTCGCACGGGCTCAGGCTCAAGCGCCGCCTGTCGGTGGTGCGGGGCGAGGCCTTCCAGAACGGCCTTGTGGAAATCCAGGACGAGGGCTCGCAGCTCGTGGCGGCACTGGTCGATGCCCAGCCCGGCATGCAGGTGGCCGACTACTGCGCCGGCGCTGGCGGCAAGACGCTCGCCATGGCGGCCGGCATGAACAACAAGGGCCGGGTCGTCGCCATGGACGTGCTTGAGACCCGCCTCGACCGCTCGGCCCAGCGCCTGCGCCGCGCCGGCGCACACAATGTCGAGCGCCGCGCGATCGATGCCGACAACCGCAAATGGCTGAAGCGCCAGGCCGGCGCCTTCGACCGCGTGCTGGTCGACGCGCCCTGCACCGGCAGCGGCACGTGGCGCAGAAACCCCGACGGGCGCTGGACGCTGCGGCCCGAGGATCTCGCCGAGCTGGTGCCCAAGCAGGCCGCCATCCTCGACGCCGCGGCTCGCCTGGTGAAGCCGGGCGGCGGACTCATCTACGCCACCTGTTCGGTGCTGCCGGCCGAGAACGAGCGGCAGATCGAGGGCTTCCTGGAGCGTCATGCGGACTTCGCCGTCGTGCCGGTCGCCGACATCTGGCGCGATGCGCTTTCGAGCGAACCGCCGGCCGAGGTCGCGGCCGGGCCGTACATGCGTCTCTCGCCGCTTCGCCACGGCACCGACGGATTCTTCGCCGCGACGCTCGTGCGCAAGGAGGCGGCGCCCAAGGAGATACCGAAGGACACGCCCCAGGATACGGGGGCCAGCGCCGAAGAGGAGGCGGCATGATCCGCATCCGGCGCGCTTCCCGCAGCGACGCCGCGGCGATCGCCCGCGTGCATGTCGAGACCTGGCAGTCGGCCTATGCCGGCCTGCTGCCTGATTCGATGCTGGCCGGCATGTCGGACGTGCGCCAGGCGGCGTGGTGGACGCGGCTGCTCGCCGATCCCGGCGAGGCGCGCGGCGTGTTCGTGGCCGACGACCAGGACATGGGCGTGGTGGGCTTCGGCAGCTGCGGGCTGGTGCGCGACAAGCCCGAGGGGCTGGACGGCCGCGAGATCCGCGTGGGCGAGGTCTACACGCTCTATGTCGAGCCCGACTTCCAGAACATGGGGCTGGGCCGGCGGCTGCTCGACGCGCTGTTCCGCCAGCTCCGCGCCGACGGCTGCGATACCGCGGTGCTGTGGATGTTGGCGGCCAATCCGACGCGCTTCTTCTATGAAGGGCTGGGCGGTGAGACGGTCGGCCATCGCGTCGACACCATGGCCGGCACCGACGTCGAGGAGATGGCCTTCGCCTGGCGCAACCTCACGGTGCCGCTGGTCCGGCGCAAGCTCGCGACCGAGGACTGACCCCTGCCAGAGAGTTAGCGCAGTTAGCGCAGTTAGCGCAGTTAGCGCAGCCGGTTTTGGGCGACCGAAAACATTAGAGACTGAAACTCTGGTCGCCGGCTGGGGGCATCTAAAGTAGGCCATGCTGCCGATCCTCTGGTCGTGAAGCTCGGCAGACATACGCCACAACATTGCTCAGTTCTGTCAAGCGCCCACCGCTTGCCTCCCCCGTATGACGGGGGAGGGATGGGCTTTGGGGAATACTTTCGTACCGGTAGAGGCGGGGGAAATTGACAATTCATAACTGGTAAGTTATGAATCACCCATGCCAGTCACCGCCCCCGAACTCTTCACCGCCCTGGCCGACCCGACGCGGCGGGCGATCTTCGAGCGGCTGAGCCGGGCGGGGGAGCTGACGGTGCGGGCGCTGACCGAGCCTTCGGGGGTGTCGCAGCCGGCGGTGTCCAAGCATCTGGGCGTCCTGAAGCAGGCCGGGCTGGTGCACGACCGGAAGGACGGGCGGCAGACGCATTACAGCGCCCGGCCGCAGGCGCTGAAGCCGCTGGCCGACTGGATGACCCTTTACGGCGCTTTCTGGCGCGACCGCTTCGATCGCCTCGAAGACCTTTTGAACAGGATGGACCAATGACCGAAACGCGCACCCTCGTCGTCGAGCGCACGATCCCGCATCCGCCGGAGAAGATCTGGCGCGCCCTGACGCAAGGCGCGCTGCTCGAGGAATGGCTGATGAAGAACGATTTCACGCCGACGGTCGGCGCCAAATTCACCTTCCGCACCCAGCCGATGCCGCACTGGAACGGCGTGGTCGAGTGCGAGGTTTTAGCCATCGAGCCCCACCAGCGCCTGTCCTACAGCTGGAACACGGCGGGCGGCAAAAAACTGCAGACCACCGTCACCTGGACGCTCGCTCCCGTCCCGGGCGGCACGCGGCTGCGCATGGAGCAGTCGGGCTTCGAGCCGCAGGACGACAACAACTACAAGGGTGCGGCCTATGGCTGGCAGCGCAATATCGAAGCGCTGGAGAAAGTGGTCGCGGGGCTCGCCTGACCAGCCGCGTTCCATCACCGGTGCGTCCAACGAGACGGGGTGCTGCGGCGGATAGGCTTCGGGCGTCAGGGCCCAGCCGCCTTTACGGTCGAGTGCGCGGCGAGGAACGACGCGAGCTCTTCAGCCGGCAAAGGCGTCGAGATGAGATACCCCTGGGCTCCCGTGCATCCCCATTCCTTCAGTTTTGCCAGCTGATCCGGGGTCTCCACACCTTCGGCAATGACATCGAGTCCGAGTTCCCGCGCAAGACGCACGGAAAACCGGGTGATGCTGGCATCCCCCTTGTTTGTCGTGATGCCCTGAACGAATTCCTGCGCGATCTTGATGCGATCGACCGGAAGGTGGCGCACGTAGCTCAGCGAGGAATAGCCCGTGCCGAAATCATCGAGGGCGATGCTGATGCCGCGCGAGCGCAAACGCTGCAGCAGGTCGTCATGCGCAAGGGAGGCCTCGACCAGCGCGCTTTCCGTTATCTCGATTTCCAGCTTGTCCGGCGGCAAACCGGCGTCCGCCAAAGCAGCATCGATGCCGCGCTCGAGTTCCAGCGGTTCCTTGATCTGCAGGCCGGAGATGTTGACGGCCATCCGTCCGATATCCACGCCCGCATCGAGCCAGCGTCGTGCCTGGCGACAGGCCTCGCCCAACACCCAAAGTCCCAGCTCATGTATCAGGCCGGTGCTCTCGGCGATCGGGATGAAGAGGCCCGGCAGGACAAGCCCCTTCTGCGGATGATGCCATCGGACCAGGGCTTCCATGCCGGTTGTCAGGCCGCTCTCGACGTCGATGCGCGGCTGATAGACGAGGAAGAAGTGACCCGCGGCAAGCCCGTCGCGCAGGTCCCGTGCCTGCATCACCCGCGAGCGTACTTCCTCGTCCATGGCCTCGGTGAAGAAGTCGTACGTATTGTGTCCCTTGGCCTTGGCGTGGTGCATCGCCATATCCGCCTGGCCGACCAGAACCTCGGCTCGCGCCGGCGTCGCGTCATGCACCGAAAGGCCGATGTTGACGGTGCTGCGGATGGTATGGCCCTGAATGGTGTGCGGCCGGGCCAGCACATCCAGCAATTCACGCGCGAGCCGTTCCGCCGCCTGTTGGTCGGCGACCTGCATCCGGAGGATGACGAAATCATCAGCGCCGAAGCGAGCGATCAGATCGGACTCGCCGAGGCACGTCACGAGACGGCCCGCGACCCCTTTCAGCAGTCCATCGGCGATCACATAGCCCATGGTGGCATTGATGTCCTTGAGCGCGTCGACATCGAGGCAAAGCATGGCGTAGCCCTGCCCACTGCGACCTGCGTCAGCGATGGCCTGTCGGGCGCGCTCGATGAAATAGTCGCGATTGGCAAGGCCTGTGAGGCGGTCATAGCGGCCACGCTCGATCAGCGCTTCCTCCGCCTGCCGGCGCTCGGTGTCGTCAACAGCGACGAAAGCGATGCTTTGCAGGTCGGCGGCCTTCGTGGCGAGTGGGGTTGCGGTGACGTTGAAGAACCGTTCGCGGCCTGCCGTGTCGACGATCTTGCGGGTGTAGTGCACCGGCTGCAAAAGTTCACCCGTCAGGGGGCCGCTGCGCCAGCGTGCCAGGAGGTCCGCGTCAAGGCCGAGGCTGCTTACGGCGCCGGGGCCCAGCTTGCGAAACTCGTGGTTGCCCAGGACCAAAAGCAGGTCACGGTCGAGCAGGAATATGGGAGCGCCGCTCGATCCAACGATCGACTCGAGGCGGTCCTGCTGCACGGCTGCTTCTTGCCGTTGTGCGAGATATTGGACCGACGCACGGCTGAGAAGATAGAGCAGGAAGAGCGCCGACAGGCCGAAACCGATCGAGCTCGCGGAAAGCACGAACTGGGTGCGCCGGTAGTGCTCGGCGAGCTTGTCTTCGAGTGCGCCCGTGCGGACAATGACAAACTCGGCGAACACCACGATATCGGCCCGCAACTCCTGCAGGCGTTGCAACACGGCCCGCGTCAGAGGCCGGGTCGGCGGATTGAATGCGAGGAGTTCGGGCTCCACGACAGCCCGAAGCGAATCGCGATCGAGGCAGGTCTGGCGCAGCCGATCGATATTCGGGATGGCGGGGTCGAGCATCTCGCAGATGTCCGCCAGGGCGCCGTCGAAAGCACGCCACCGCTCGCGGACTGGAAAATCGCCAGGTCGAGGGACAAGGTAGCCGGACGACACCCCCTCGATGGCATGCATGAGTTGCCGGTCGGTCCTGCTGAAGGCCAATACGCGTTGTTCGTAGTTCAGCCCCTGGCTGAACTGCGAAGCCGTAAGCGACTCATTGAGCGTGATCCCGACGACGATGCTGCAGGCGATGCCGACGGCGGCTGCGACGGCCGCCAGGGCCGTCCCGCCCGGACCGAGCGCCAAAAGAAACAGGCGGGCCATGCGGAATGTCGGACGCATCGAGGCGGGGGAGGCGGGTTCGGCACCCATTCGATCAGTCCCAATTGCCAAGGCGTTTCTCCCGTCTGGCAGGCGTCCTCCGCGGACGGCGGGTGGGTGCTAGGCAAGGTCGAGCAAATGGCTCTTCCTGCGGCTTGGGCTGAGTCGATTAGGATCGAGGTCCGGGAATAATAAAGTCTTCCTGCTCCGAACGTCTAACGCCGGCAGCAGGCTTGAACATGTCATGGCAACGCACCTCACGTTTCTACATTACTGCCGCAAAAAGAATTGTCATGTAGAATTGCAACGACGCACCTTGCTGCGCACGCTGCGATCCTGGGTAGCAGTCGGTTGCTTCGGCCTGTCGGGTGGCGTGACGGTCGCCTAGCGCAAGGCAGAGTGCACGATGGCGAACCCGCTGATCGCCAGGGCCACGGCAAAAATCCGGCTGAGATGGTCGGCACTGATTTTTGCCGCCAGGCCGGCCCCAAACCATGCCGCGATGGCCTGCGCCGGAGCAATGCAGGCCCAGATGGCGCAGTCGATGCTGCCGATCTGGGTCGGCTGGATCGCCTTGGTGGCCATGGCCGCAACGATGGTGGCGGGAATACTGACGACGATGCCGGCCGCTGCCGCCCGCCCGATGCTCTTGTGCATCGGCAATCCCGACAGGGTCATCACGATGTTGGTGAGGATGCCGCCGCCCGCGCCGGCGAAAACGGAGAAAGCGCCGATGCCCAGGCCCGCAACAGTGCGGAACCGGCCACCCGGTGGCCGCTCCACAAGCGGCTTGAACCGCTGCGGAAAGGCGAACCGGATGGCAAACACGAGACACAGAAAACCGAACAACGCGGCCAACAGTCTGCCGTCGACATAGGGCGCGGTGAGCTGGGCGGCGACCACGCCAATCGCAATGCCGGGTCCCCATTGGCGCAGGAAGCCGATATCGGCATTGCCGGATCGCCAATGCGCCACGAAGGAGACGATCGACGCCGGCAGGATCGCTGCGAGAGACGTCGCCACGGCGACGTGCACCGCCTGATCGATGGGGATACCCGAGCTGGTGAGGCCGTAATAGACGACCGGGACCACGACGATGCCGCCGCCGATTCCGATCAGCCCCGCGAGCAGCCCGGCGCCGGTACCGGCCATCGCCCCCAACAGAATCAGCCAGAAGGTGCTCATCGCGGTCAGTTCTCGAGCCAGGCGCGGGCAAGGGTCTCCCTGGTTGCTCGGGGCACTGAGTCGGCATCGGGCCGCGCCGGGTGTTCGCGGCAGCTTCTGAAGGGTGTCAGCGACCTCCGCGCCAGGCTCCTCAGCCTGCGGCAAAGGTCCACCGTCATGTCGCGCACTGCGTGGGCGCGGGCACGACGGGCGGCCATGAGCCTTTCCGGGCTCGGCCAATCCAATGTCGAGAATTTGTTGCTTGTCCCGGGCGTCTTGTCGCCAGCTTGGGTCTCCATCTTCACCCTCCTGAACAAAGGAGATTGTCAGATCGCAAGAAATCCGTTGAAGACGTTCCCAGCCCTGTCGGCATGCGTTCATTCGTCGTGAAGCATCGGCCATGTCTTGTTGGTAATCGGTGCACGCACATCGGCGCGCGCGGCCCGATCCTGGCAGACAGGCCTACCCGCGTAAGTGGTATTTCGCACAGAACCGCACGTGCCCGCACGGTGACGGTGGTTCACACGCGCCATGCAGGCGCGATTTCACTGCGCGCAGGACGCAGACGCCCTTGCTCCGGCCGCAAGCACTGTGCGTTTCGACACAGCTATGTTCCAGCCAGGCTGGTAAACCTATCGGTAGTATTTGAGCGAAGCCTCTCGCGGCTCTACCGGTTAACGACATTGGCGGGATCGAATCTTGAGGCGAATAGTCGAAGTCTTTGTGAAGGATGTCCGCAGGGCGGCTTACCCGGTCGTCCTGTCGGAGTTCGACCGCCCCGGTGACGCGGAATTCATCGAACAGGTCGTGAAGCGGATGCGTCTTGGCGCTTACTCGGTGGACGAGACCAGGGTTGCCAAATTTCTGGTTCGCGAGGCCGATCACTTGTGACGGGCCGAGTTCGGGCCAGTCCGCCACAGGTCATGCCTACCTGCATGATTCGGTGGTAGCATCGTCGTAATGTGACCATAGGGCATTGTCGTGCAGCGGATGGAGTCGCGCTTCGTCTGGGACGATCTCGGGCTGCCGCAGCCCGAGACCGCGACGCTGCGGGCGATCGCGTCGCGGCTGCGGACGACGATCAACGAACGAGGCGGCCCGGGCATCAGCGCGTTGTTCGCCGGGTCCATCGGCACCGGTACCGGCATGACCATGGCAGCGCAGGTGCTGGCCGGGGACCTGAACCTTTCGCTCTACCGGATCGACCTCTCCTCGCTGGTCGGCAAATATATCGGCGAGACCGAGAAGAACCTGCGAGGCGTGTTCGAGGCGGCGGAACAGGGTGGCGCCATCCTGCTGTTCGACGAAGCCGACGCACTCTTCGGCAAGCGCAGCGAGGTCGAGGACAGCCACGACCGCTACGCCAACATCGAGGTTGGCTTTCTTCTGCAGCAGATGGAGGCCTTCCGGGGCCTCACGATCCTGACCAGCAACGGGACGGCGCCGCTCGATCCGGCGTTGCTGCGGTGCCTGACGTTCGTCGTGCAGTTTTCGTTCCCGCAACTGACGACCGGCTGAGCTGCAGGCGGCCCTCATGGCCGCCTGCAGGCAGGCTTTTCCCTACGGCCGCGCTTCGCTGATGGCCGGGGCGGCCGACCAGTGGCAGCGGTCGGCCATCGTGCCGAGGCCCTGTTCCGCCCCGCCGACGGCGAAGGTGAACAGGAACGGCACCGACAAGGGCCGCACGAGGGCAAGACGAAGCTCGGCCTTGCCGTACAGCTCGCCCAGGAAGGCGACGGCGCGGTCGCCCGACAGTTTTAGTCCGCCGCCGTCGGCAGTGGCTTGCCAGGACGCCGACACGAACCGGCCGCCGTCGAGGCTGTACGCCACCGCCACGGCCACCGCCGCGGCCGACGGGCCGAGACCGAGCCCCACCGTGTCGACATGCAGCGTCGTCCTGCCTTCGAAGCAGTCGACGCGCAGGCTGGCCTGCCGCTGGCGCCCTCTTTCCTGGGCCACGCCGAGCAGGACGGCCGCCGCGCCGCTGGTGCCCCTGGCGTGGTCGCGCGCCTCGATCAGCAGCCAGGTCGCGCCGACGGGGACGCCGGTTGCCTCGCTGCCGGCGCTCGCCGGTTCATCTTCCGGTTCGGGCGGCGCCGCGCCCGCCGGGACGGCCCAGGCGAGCAGCGCGGCTAGGGCAGTGGCGGAAACAATTCGTTGAAGACGTTGCATGACAGCACCTGATATCGGCATGAAAAAAGCGGCCCTTCGGCCGCCGCAGTCGCCAATGTGAGCGAACGCTAGCCGAAGAGGGTGGCGAGGGAGTGCGACCAGCCGGTCAGGAGGCCGGGGCACATGCCTCCGGCCGCCGCAGCGGGCAGGTCGCGAATCGCGGGAAAGGTTTCAACCATGGCGAGCGCATTACACGAGTCGCGCGCGTTGTGCCAGAGCCCGCGCGAAATTTTCCCGCATCGTTGCCGAATCGTCACAGCCGCAAACTGAAGACGCCTTCCGGCGGCAGGGCTATCGCAAATGGCAAAAACACCGTCATCCCGACCGGAGCCTCGCGCAGCGAGGCGTAGTGGAGGGACCCGTTCTGTTGCCTCAGTAACAAGAAGAGGTCCCTCGGCTACGCCGCCCTTTGGGCGGCTTCGCTCGGGATGACGGAATAAATAGTCAAATGCGATAATCTCACCCGGCAAATCGAGATGGGAGAGCGCACATGACCCTCAAGATCGAGAGATTTCAGCCGGAAGGAATGAACGTCAGGATGTCCAACGGACAGCCTTCCTATTCGCACGTCGTGACGGTGAGCGGCGCCGGCAAGATCGTCTATACGGCCGGCCAGCTTGCCCGGGATATCGACGGCAATTGCGTGGGCAAGGGCGACATGCGCGCCCAGCTGGAGCAGACGTTCCAGAACCTCGACCGCTGCCTCAAGGCCGCCGGCGCGACATGGGCCGACGTCGTCAAGACCAACACATTCGTCACCGACTTCGACGAGTTCCAGAAGTGCGCTGACGTGCGCATGCGCTACATCGGCGTGGCGACCCCGACCAGCACGACTGTCGGCGTCACCCGCCTTGCCGGTCCCGATTTCATGGTCGAGATCGAGGCCGTGGCTGTGGTCAATTCGTGACGGGATTTTCTCCTTGGGACCCGTCGACAGGCTGGGGAATTACTTCCTGGCTCGCGTGCGGCGGTCGCCTTTGGGCGTTCGCCAAAGTGGACCGTTGGGCCATTCCCGGCGTTCGATCAAGTATAGACCGATCAGGCGCGATTTGATTTCAGGCAGCATTTTGGGCTGTGTCGGAGTGCCGTCGACCGCCGCGAGTGCGGCCAATTCGGTTTTGGTAAGATCGGTTTCCTTCGCCATCCGGGGAACGTAGCCTCGCCCGAACCAAGATGTCTGTCCTCAATTGGACACGCCGCAACATTGAGCGCAGCAGTTTTTCCGGCGTGTGCCTACAGACGGCCTTCCTGAACGAGGCGCGTGCGGATCGCCGAAATGTGCGCCTCGCCATCGCGCAGCGCGTCCGGCGACGTGTGGACCGAGTAGTAGCCGAGGACGAGATCGTGTTCGTGCGGCGCGGCCGAGCCCAGAACGAACTCGGTATCGGCGAGCGCTTCGAAGGCGACGGCTTCGCTCGACGGCTCGAAAGCCGCGAGGTCTCCGTGCCGCAGCTTGTCGGGCGACGACAGGACGCCCGAGGCGACGGCGGCCCACAGGACGGTGTGGCCCGCCGGCGGCTGGTAACGCCAGCGCTCGCCGGCCTTGAGGCGCACCGCGAGATAGTTGATCGGCGACGGCGGTGCGATGGCGCTCGCTGCGGACCCGTAGCGGCCGAGCAGCACGCGCGCCGGACCGTCTTGCGGGACATCCTCGGGCGCCTGATAGAGGCTGATGGTCGGGCCCAGTTCAAGTTGGGGCGGCAAGGCGATCCAGAGCTGGAAGCCGCGCGTGCGGCCTTCCGTGTTGAGCCCGCCGCCGTGCCACATGCCGCGGCCGGCCTGCATCCATTCGACGCCGCCGGCCGGCAGCGTGCCTCTGCTGTCGTCCGGGTCGATGTAGCTCACCGCGCCTTCGGCGACGTACGTCAGCGTGGCGATGCCCGAGTGCGGATGGAGAGCGAAGTTGGACGGTGCGCCCTCGTGGTCGAAGAGATCGAGGAACACGAACGGCTTCAGGATCTCGCCCAGGTCGGACGGACTCATCAGGCGGGTGATGAAGCCGTGCGTCCGGCCGAGGGTGCGCTGCACGATCGCCCGCGCCGGACGCGCGGGCGGTGAGGGGGCGAGGGCAAGGGTCATCTGAGTGCCTCCGTCAAGCGGCCGCGCGGGCGCGCGCCGTCTTCAAGGCGGCAGTCCACCACAGCAGATCGTCGATCATCGTCGCGGCCGGCGCCGCCAGCTCGGCGAGGCCCGCGTCGACATCGCCGCCCTGGAAGTGAGCCCACAGGGTGGCGACTGGGATGTGGACCGAGGAGCGGATCGGGGCGAGCTGGAGCTCGATCGCTATTTCACGGAGCTGCTGGACGCTGCGGGCGCCCATGGTGCCGCCATAGCTCACGAAGCCGGCCGCCTTGCGATTCCACTCGGGATAGACCCAGTCGATCGCGTTCTTGAGCACCGCGGAGGGACCGTAATTGTACTCGGGCGTGACGAAGACGAAGCCGTCGGATTGCGCGACGGCGGCGGTCCATTTCTGCACGACCGCGTTGGCGTAGGGCGCGCGGCCCGGCATGGCCGGCGGCACCGGCTGGTCGAAGAACGGCATCGGGAAGTCGCGCAGGTCGAGCAGCCGGGCGTCGACGCCCTCGCGCTTCTTCAGCTGCTGCAGGATCCAGTGCGCGGGCTTCTCCGAGAAACGGCCCTCGCGGGTGCTGCCCACGATGACGGAAATGACGGTCATGCTTTTGCTCCTTGCGTGCCTAAACCGGTATCAAACTGTGACCTGGACTAAGTTGGATACCGGCCCTATATCCGCAAGAACGCACAGATCTGTAACCAGGGCACACCGGGATGACCATCCAGCTCCCCGATCCGAACCATCAGGATTGCCGCGCCATCAGCTCCATCCTGGCGTTGGTCGGCGACAAGTGGACCGTGCTGATCGTCGTCCTGCTGGGCGACGGGCCGAAGCGCTTCAACGAGATCAAGCGGATGGTGGGCGGCATCTCCCAGAGGATGCTCACCTTCACCTTGCGTGGCCTGGAGCGCGACGGGTTGGTGACGCGGACTGTCTATCCGACCACGCCGCAGCGGGTGGACTACGAGCTGACCAAGCTCGGCAGCACCCTGTGGAAGGCGGTCGAGCCGCTGAGCTTCTGGGCGCGCGACCATGTGGTCGAGATCCACCTGTCGCGCGAACGGTTCGACCGGAAGAAGAAGTCGGGGGCTCCGCCTCTTGCCGGACCGCGGGCCTCCAGGCCCGCTCAGATCATGAGCGGGCCTGGAGGCCCGCGCTCCGGCAAGGCATGAGCATCCGCGCCCCGTTCAGGCCGTCGCTTCGGCGCGGGCGTTGCGGCGGATAACCTGCGGCGGCTGGCCGAAGGCGCGCAGGAAGGCGCGGCGCATGCGGTCGCGATCGGCGAAGCCGGTCTGCCGGGCGATGACGTCGATCGGATGGCGGCTCCGCTCCATGCTGAGGCGCGCCGCCTCGAGGCGCAGATTCTCGATCGCCTTGGCCGGCGACTGGCCGGTCTCGGCGCGGAAGGCGCGGCTGAACTGGCGCGGGCTGAGATTGGCCGCCTGGGCGAGCTCGCCCACGTTCAGCGCCTTGTCGAGGTTGTTGCGGGCATAGGCCAGCGCGTTCTGGATGCGATCGGATTTCGGCTCGAGCTCGAGCAGCGCCGAGAACTGCGACTGGCCGCCGGCGCGCCGGTGATAGATCACCAGCCTCTTGGCCACGGCGCGCGCCGCCTCCGCCCCCAAATCCTTCTCGACCATGGCCAGGGTGAGGTCGATGCCCGCGGTCATCCCGGCCGAGGTCCAGACCGGGCCATCGACGATGAAGATGCGGTCTTCCTCCACCTTCACCTTGGGGAACCGGGCCTGCAGCTTGCGCGCCGCGCCCCAGTGCGTGGTGGCGCGGCGGCCATCGAGGAGGCCCGCCTCGGCCAGCACGAAGGCGCCGGTGCAGGTCGCGGCCACCCGCCGCGACTGCTGCACGGCGCGCTGCAGGAACGCGATCACGCCGGGCGTGAGGGCGCCGGGCACGGTGCTGCCGCCCACGATCACCGTGTCGAAGGGTTCCTCATCGAGCGGCTCTGTCATGATTCCAAAGCCCAGCGAGGTGGGGACGAGCCCGCCGGTCTCGGACAACAGATGCAGCTCGTAGACCGGCTCGCCTGCCTCGCTGTTGGCGAGTTCGAAGGCGGACAGCGACGCCAGGCTCATCATCCGGAAGCCGGGCAGGGCGACGAAAGCGATGCGGTGCATGGGGGCGCTCTCCGAGGCGTGTCCTAAAACGCCGGATATATGACATTTGAGCCATCGCCTCACAAGCCCAGATTACGCCGGCGACGCGTAAACGGAGGGCTTGGGATGGAGATCGCGAAACTGGCGCCGGCCGACGGCCTGCTGACGACCGCCGACACGCCGAGGGAGCCCAGGCCCGCCCCCGCGCTGAGCCCGCACACGCGCCGGCTGCTGCAGGATCCGGTCGTGCCGATGCTGCTGCGCATGGCGTGGCCCAACATCCTGATCATGCTGGCGCAGGCCTCGACCGGGCTGATCGAGACCTTCTGGGTGGCGCGCCTGGGCACCGACGCGCTGGCCGGCATGGCGCTGGTGTTTCCCGTGGTCATGCTGATGCAGACGATCTCGGCCGGCGCGATGGGCGGCGGCATCTCCGCGGCGATCGCCCGGGCGCTGGGCCGCGGCCAGCGCGACGACGCCGACGCGCTGGTGCTGCACGCCGTCGTCATCAACGTCGCGCTGGGCCTCGTCTTCTCGACAATCATGCTGGCGTTCGGCCGGCCGATCTTCCAGGCGCTGGGCGGGACGGGCGGCGAGCTCGAAGCCGCACTCCTCTATTCCAACGTGGTGTTCGCCGGCAACGTGCTGCTCTGGGTCATGAACGGCCTGGCCAGCGCCATCCGCGGCACCGGCAACATGCTGGTGCCGGCGATCGTGATCTGCGTCGGCGTGGTCTTCCTGGTGCCGCTGTCGCCCGTGCTGATCTTCGGCTGGGGGCCGATCCCGGCGCTGGGCGTGGCCGGCGGCGGCACGGCGATCGTGGCCTTCTACGTAGGCGGCACGGCGGTGCTGGGATGGTACGTGCTGTCGGGGCGCAACCTCGCGCGGCTGCGGCGCTCGCGCCTGCGCTGGCCGTTGTTCCGCGACATCCTGCGCGTGGGCGCGGTCGCCAGCCTGCAGTCGGTGCAGACCAACCTCACGATCGCACTGGCGACGGCGCTGGTGGCCGGCGCCGCGGGCGTCGATGCGGTCGCGGGCTTCGGCACCGGCGTGCGCCTCGAATACCTGTTGATCCCGCTGGTGTTCGGCCTGGGCGCGCCGCTGGTCGCGCTGGTCGGCACGAACATCGGCGCGGGGCAGCAGCAGCGCGCGCTGCATATCGCGCTCACCGGCGGCGCGCTCGCCTTCGCCCTCACCGAGACCGTGGGCCTTGTCGCGGCGATCTGGCCGGCCCAGTGGCTGTCGCTGTTCAGCGCCGAACCCAGCATGATCGAGACCGGCAGCGCGTACCTGCGCATCGTCGGACCGGCCTACGGCTTCTTCGGCCTGGGCCTCTCGCTCTACTTCGCCTCGCAGGGCGCGGGGCGGCTGTTCTGGCCGCTGTTCTTCGGCTTCCTGCGGGTGTTCATCTCCATCGTCGGCGGATGGCTGGTCCTGCGCTGGACCGGCTCGCTCGAGTGGATGTTCGCGGCCCTGGCACTGGGCCTCGTCGTGTTCGGCACGTCGGTCGCCCTCGCCATCCGCTCCGGCGCCTGGTTCCGCGGGCAATGATCCCCTCGGAAGACGATGAGCGCCAAGGAGTGGATTGGCACCGATCCTTAACCTGGCGGGATGTTGGCGTTGACGCGGAAAAGATTGCCAGGATCGAACTTCGCCTTGAGCTCGCGCAGCCGCTGGTAGTTGTCGCCAAAAGAAGAGCGCACCTTTTCCGGTAGATCATCGGCAGCAACATGGTTGAGATAGACGCTGCCCTTCAGATGTGGCTCGACCCGGCTCCAGATATCGCGCAACCAGGCGACATGCGTCGCAGACTGTGAGCCTTCAGCCCACTGTCCAATGGCATCGAAATCCCATTGCGCCCGCCGGGCGGAGAAGGCGGTCTCGGTCACTGGAACGCGCGTACCAGCCCCGTGCATGTAGAAGAAGATCAAGGCGCTCAGTGGCGAACTGAATTTCGCGGCCGCAGCGACCATTTCGTCGATCAGCGCGTCTGAAATCCGCTCCGTGAAGGCTGAGCGCCAGTAGCGATGGAGACCGTGCTCGCCATTCGGGGCGTCGAGCATCGACTGACGAACGCCATACGGCATGGGCGCGACCATGTCAGCCAGCGGCTTGCCGAACCGGCGGGCGGGTGCCAGGACCTTTTCGCCTTCTTCGACGGGCCCGTTGTAGCCCAGCAGCATTGCCGCCACCGGCATGCCCTCCGGCGATGTCAGCAACGCCGCGTTGGCCTCGGCTTCGTCCGGCAGTGTGGGGCAGAAATCGCGATAGAAGCGCAGCATCTCGGCCGCTTGATCCAGAGGATAGATCACCATGCCGCCCAGGACCTGGGTCACGGGATGGAGGTGGTATTCGAAGGCCGTCACAACGCCGAAATTGCCGCCGCCGCCACGCAGCGCCCAGAACAGGTCGGGATGCTCCGTAGCGCTTGCCTTGCGCAGTTGGCCATCGGCGGTGACCACCTCGGCCGATATCAAGTTGTCGATCGTCAAACCATGCTTTCCCATCAGCCAGCCCAAGCCGCCGCCCAGGGTCAATCCGCCGATGCCGGTGTTCGACACCGTGCCGCCTGTGGTCGCAAGGCCATGCGCCTGCGTCGCGGTGTCCAGATCTCGCCACAGCACGCCGCCCTCGGCCCGCGCCGTGCGGCCGGCGGGATCGACGCTGATCGCCTTCATCGATGACAGGTCGATGACCAAGCCGCCATCATTGGTGCCATAGCCGGGGGCGCTGTGGCCGCCACCGCGAACCGAGACCAGCAAGTCCCGCTTTTTCGCGAAGTCTACCGCTCGCTGGACATCGGAAGCGGTCAGGCACCGCACGATCACTGCGGGGCGCCGATCGACATTGCCGTTCCAGACGCGCCGGGCCGTCTCGTACCCCTCGTCGCCGGACAGAAGCACTGCGCCGCGAAGGCCGGATCGCAACGCCGCAATCTCCGGCGCGTCCAGCATGCTACGCCCGCCATTGAGAGTCATGATGTCGACCATGAGCATCCTCCTCCCGCAATAGATGTTTATGCTCCGGCTACGCTTCCTGGTTCGAGAGGAGGTGAGCGCTTCCCGACGTGATCCGATGGCGCTCTCCAACCTGCAGCTGGCGCTTGCTGTCAGGGTCCCGCGTCGTGACCGCCAGGTTACCGCGCAGGACGAAGTAATGGTCCGTGACTTCACTGTGGCAATGCCACGGAATGGTTTGCCGGGGTTCGAGCGCAAAAAGGCACGCTTGAGCGCACGATCTCGCGATGGAGCAGGCGAACGCGCAGGCGCTGCGCCCCGATGCTTCGGACAGCCGTCTGCCCCGGACGCGGCAGTGGATCCCGGACTCGACAAGCATCTATCGCCGGAGGTCGGGCTCATAGCGGCGCCGAAGCCTGTCGAGCGGTGGAAGCTTGCGTCGCTTCGGCGGGCAGACGAGGCTACCGCCCATCACCGGCAAGCGGAGGGAGATATGTTCAATTTCAAGGACGTGTCGGCGTTGCGTTCGTTGCTGACGGACATCCATCAGGCGAAGCAAGGTCGTGCCGGAAGTGAACTGTTGTCCGAGGTCTTGCAAAGAGACTTGGAGTTTACGGCGGAACAGGCGCGCCGGTATTCCTCCTGGTTGCTGACCCGCGACGCCGATGATTCCGCGGATTGCGTCTACCGGAACGCGTACAAGCTGATCGGAAAATGGTCGAGAGGAAACTCCGATGGCACGGCGGGCAATCTCGTCGTGAGTCGAACCGAGAGCTGGATATTCGCCGAAGATCTTACGTACGAGAACAGGAATGAAAGTTACGAGGGTTACGTGTCGCCGTTTGGGGGCGGCTATTCACGGCCGAGAAGCTCCTCGCGCGGCGGCTTGTGGGCGCCCAGCGACCACCTGACCTCGCCCTTCTCGATCATCACCATCGGCGAGAGTGGATTTTGCGCCAACCAGGCGGTTGCCTGGCCGGACCCCACGCAAACCAGGCCCGGAGCCCTGGATCTGGAGGGCGTCCGCTTCGGGAGGATGTGAGCCGTATCCGGCAACCGTCGACGGCGCGACGTCTCCTCCGTCATCCCGACCGGAGCCGAGCCCCTCGACTTCGCTCGGGACAGGCTCCGCGAGGCGCAGCGGAGGGACCT
>Ga0193726_1001465_pt1 | contig 18496 bp, 17 predicted proteins | sample H2c1metaG_FD_144928 | JGI IMG/M metagenome (GOLD analysis project Ga0193726, IMG submission 144928) | Soil microbial communities from a riparian zone of the East river system, Colorado, United States - H2c1 | ecosystem: Environmental > Terrestrial > Soil > Riparian zone | place: USA: East River... | reverse complement strand
CTTCATCGCGTCGGGCGTAAACGGCGGCAGCAGCAGTTGCTTGGCGGGCTTGTGCTCGGGCGGGTCCGACGTGATCGGGGGTGCGGATTGCACGGTCTCGGGCCGTACGTCGCGCACGATAACGCGGCGCGACGAGAAATGCTCGGTGTCGTAGGAAATCTGCTTCACCGCTTCGTAAGTGGTCGGCAGATAGCAGCCGAGAAAGCGCTTGGTGTGGACCACCGGGCATTCGGCGCGCAATTCGTCCCAGATCGGAAACGGATTTTCGGTCCAGCGCGGATCGGTATGGTCGAAATCGTGAAGCCAGTCGGTCACGGGAGGATGCAGCGTCGAGGCGGCTTCCTCGTTCCGATGGCTGACGGGTGCGTGCAACGATGTCTCGGTCACAGGTTCAATCCTCGGTGATGTCGATTGCAATTTCCGGACAGTTGGTTTGCGCGAGCCATGCCTTGTCTTCAAGGCCCTTGGGCACGGTGCCATCGCCGATTTCGTGCGCGTTGCCGAACTCGTCGAGCTCGAAAAGCTCGGGCGCCAGCGACTTGCAACGGGCATGCCCCTGACACTTGTCCTGATCGACGTGAATTTTGAGTGTTCCAGGCATTCAGCGTTCCTCTGCTTGACGTTCGCGCGTGTCGGCCGCGCGTTTGAGCCTTCGCGGCCGATTATAACGGCGCACGCACTATTCGCCAGCGCCCAAATGGCGGCTTTTAACGCTGCCGATGGTGTCCGGCTACTTCGGCGGACGCGGGTCGATCGGCGTCGTGCCGCGCACGCCTAAGATGTCCTCAAGCACCTTGGCGCCGGCGAGCAGTTGCGCTTCGCCGCGGGGTGCCGCCACCATCTGCAGGCCGACCGGCAGGCCCAATGAGGTAAATCCGCAGGGCAGCGACAGCGCCGGGCAGCAGACCAGCGTGATCGCATAAACAATGGCGAGCCATTCGACATAGTTGCCGAATGTCTTGCCGGCGCATTCGGCGACATAGCGGTTTTCGACCGGGAAAGGTGCGACGATGGTCGCGGGCGCAAGCAGCAGGTCATAGGTCTTGAAGAACTCGATGGTGCGCGCGGTCATGGTCACGCGCTGCGCTTCGGCGCGCTCGAGGTCTTCGACCGTCAGCTTCAGGCCCTGCTCGATATTCCAGATCACTTCGGGCTTCAGCATGTCGCGCTTGGTGCGCAGCAGGGCGGCTTTGGTGAGGGCAAAATCGAACGCGCGCAGCACATGGAAGCATTCATGCGCCTCGTGCAAATCCGGATGCGCCTCCTCGACAATGGCCCCGGCCTCGGCAAAGCGCGCGGCGGCCTTTCGCGTGATCGCAGCGACTTCCGGATCGACCGGCGTGATGCCGAGATCGGGCGAATAGGCGACGCGCTTCGGACCCTTGCCGGAACGCGCGGCCGATAGAAACGACGCCTGTGGCGACGGCAGCGACAGCGGATCGGCCGGGTGCTCGCCGCACATGGCATCGAACAGCAGCGCCAGATCCTCGACATTGCGCGCCATCGGACCATGGACAGTGATATTGCGATCGATCCGGGCGACCAAAGTATGCGCGGCGCGGCCGATGCTTGGCCGCATCCCGACGATACCGCAGAAGCTGGCGGGGTTGCGCAGCGAGCCGCCCATGTCCGTGCCATGCGCGAGCCACGCCGTGCCGGTCGCGAGTGCGGCCGCAGCACCCCCGGAGGAGCCGGCCGCGGAGCGCGACAGGTCCCATGGGTTGCGCGTGGCGCCGAACACCTCGTTGAAGGTGTTGGCGCCGGCGCCGAATTCCGGCGTGTTCGACTTGGCGTAGATCAGCGCGCCGTTGCTTTCGAGATGCTCGACAAGGAGATCGGAGCGCGCGGGCACCGTGTCCTTGAAGATCGGCGAGCCCTGCGTGGTCAGCACGCCCGCCACCGCGGTCAGATCCTTGATCGGGACCGGTATGCCGGCAAGCAGGCCGCGCGCGCCGGCGGGCTTCTTCATCAGCTCCCTGGCATGCGTCCGGGCACGGTCGAAGCAAAGCGTCGGCAGCGCGTTGACCTTGCCATCGACCTCGGCGATCCGCGCTTCCAGCGCGTCGAGCAGATCGAGCGGCGTGACCTCGCCTGAATTGAGTTTTTCGACGATGTCGCAAGCCGTCGCCCGCACCAACTCCTGATGAGATGTCACCCGCGTCTCCCCATTCATTCCGCTTCTCGAGTTCGGATTGTCTAGCCGTGTAAAACATTTTCCGGCAAAGTGGAAACGCGCGTTCTTGCGCTGCGCTATGAGGTCTGGACATGAGTACGCCATTCGACACGCCGGACTGGCGCGGCATGAGCCAAGAGGATCGCGACCTCGGTCTCAATAACGGCGTCGCAGTGCCCGGCAGCGCCGAACTCGTTGCAGGGTGGGACCAGCGTTCTGCCGAGATGCGTGCGCGCTATCCCGGCCATCTCGACCTCAGATATGGGCCACGCGAGCGCAACCGGATCGATTTTCTCAAAGCCGGCGACGGCGCGCCGACGCTGCTGTTCATTCATGGCGGCTATTGGCAGACGCGCGCGAAAGAGACGTTCACTGTGTTCGCCGGCGGGCCGATGGCGCATGGCATCAATGTCGCGCTGATCGGCTATACGCTGGCGCCCGACGCCACCCTCGATGAGATCATCGCCGAAATCCATGGCGGCCTGGATTTTCTGGTCGCGCAATTACCGGCGCTCGGCGGCGATCCGAAGCGAATCGTGGTGTCCGGCTGGTCGGCGGGCGGGCACCTGACATCGATGGCGCTGTCGCATCCGCATGTGAAGGCGGGAATGGCGATCAGCGGCATCTACGATCTCGAGCCGATCCGCCACAGCTACCTCAACGTCAAGCTCGGGCTCGATGAGGCGACATCGCTGCGCAACTCGCCGATGATGCAGGCCGGTGGCGCGCCGAAGCCGCTGTCATTGGTGGCCGGCAGCGCCGAACTGCCGCTGCTGCGCAAGCAGACCGCGGATTTTGCCGGACACCGTGCGAAATATGGATTGCCGGTGACCTACGAGGAGATTCCGGGCGCGAACCATTTTTCGATCATGGGGGAATTGGTCTCGCCGAACGGGCGGATCACGACGCTGATAAGGCAGTTGTTCGAGCGTGTCTAGGTGCGTTCCCCGGACGCAGCGCAGCGCGTAGCTCTTCGCGAAGCGGTGCGCCGCAGAGCCGGGGCCGTTACAGACGCCGGCGCTTGGTACGGTCCCGGCTCTGCGGAGCAGCGTAAAGAACGCTGCACCGCATCCGGGACACGAACTATCCCCAGCCCGCGCAAATGCCGCCATCGACGGTGAAGATCACGCCCGATGTGTAGCCGGAGCGGTCGGAGGCGAGGAACGCCATCAGGTCGGCGATCTCGCGCGCATGCGCGGGGCGCCCGAGCGGAAGACCTTTCTGGAATTCCTTGTAACGGTTCTCGTCGCCGAACTGGTTCTTCGCGCGGGTCTTCAATAGCGTGACATGGCGATCGGTGCCGACCGGGCCCGGATTGATGCCGACCACGCGGATGTTGTCGGCGAGGCTCTTGCCGCCGAGCGCGCGGGTGAACGCCATCAGCGCGGCGTTGCCGGCGCTGCCGCAGATATAGTTGGCGTCGAACTTTTCACCGGCGGCGCCGATGTCGTTGATAATGACGCCGTGCCCGCGCGCCTTCATCTGCGCGTAGATGGCGCGGGTCAGGTTGATGTAGCCGAACACCTTGAGTTCCCATGCGTGGCGCCATGTCGGCTCGTCGATCTTGTCGATCGAGCCGCCCGGAATATCGCCGGCATTGTTGACCAGGATGTCGATATCGGCGGTGTCCGTCACCAGCCTCGCGATGTCCTCCGATTTCCTGAGGTCGGTGACATGAACCGAAGCGTCAATCTGATGCGCCGATCGCAGCCGGTCCGCCAGCGCCTTCAGTTGATCGCCACTGCGGGCTGCGAGCCGGAGGTCGCAGCCTTCCTCGGCGAAGGCTTCGGCGGCGGCGGCGCCAATGCCCTTGGAGGCGCCGGTGATCAAAACGCGCTTGCCGCGCAGATGAAGGTCCATAGGATGCTCTCTCGATTGGGTCGTCGGTGGTTTCACTGTTAGGCTCTCGCCCTCAAACAGGTCAACATTGCACTGCAGCGTTGCGCCGCGGTTTACTTTGGTCCATTGCAATCCGATAATTTGAACAAAGCCGCTGATGCCGCAACCAAAGAGGAACCTCCCTGTGAGCCAAGAAAAAAAATATCGTATCGCGGTCATCCCCGGCGATGGCATCGGCAAGGAAGTGGTGCCTGAGGGCCTGCGCGTACTGGAAGCCGCCGCGAAGAAGCACGGCGTCGACGTGCATTTCGACCATTTCGATTTCGCATCCTGGGAATATTACGAAAAGCACGGCCAGATGATGCCGGACGACTGGAAGGACAAAATCGGCAAGCACGACGCGATCTATTTCGGCGCGGTCGGCTGGCCGGCGAAAATTCCCGATCACATTTCGTTGTGGGGATCGCTGATCAAATTCCGCAGGGAATTCGACCAATACGTCAACCTGCGCCCGGTGCGGCTGATGCCGGGCGTGCCGTCCCCGCTCGCCAACCGCAAGCCCGGCGATATCGATTTCTGGGTGGTACGTGAAAATACCGAAGGCGAGTATTCTTCCGTTGGCGGACGCATGTTCCCGGACACCGACCGCGAGTTCGTCACGCAGCAGACGGTGATGACACGCATCGGCGTCGACCGCATTCTGAAATTCGCGTTCGATCTCGCGGCGTCGCGGCCGAAGAAGCATCTGACGTCGGCGACCAAATCCAACGGCATTTCGATCACCATGCCTTATTGGGACGAGCGCGTGGAGGCGATGGCGAAGAATTATCCCAAGGTGAAGTGGGACAAGTACCACATCGATATTCTCACCGCGAATTTCGTGCTGCATCCGGACTGGTTCGACGTCGTCGTCGGCTCGAACCTGTTCGGCGATATCCTGTCAGATCTCGGCCCGGCCTGCACCGGCACCATCGGCATCGCGCCGGCGGCGAACATCAATCCGGAGCGATACTTTCCTTCCGTTTTCGAGCCGGTACACGGCTCCGCGCCGGATATCGCCGGGCAGGGCATCGCCAATCCGATCGGCCAGATCTGGTCGGGTGCGATGATGCTCGATCACCTCGGTGAAAAGGAAGCGGCGGCGTCGATTGTCGCGGCGATCGAGCGCACGCTCGGCGAACGTACGCTGCGCACGCGCGATCTCGGCGGCAACGCCGACACGACCGCCTGCGGCAAGGCAGTCGCGGAGATGGTGGAGTGAGATCGTAGGGTGGGCAAAGCGCAGCGTGCCCACCATTCACGATAACGATTTGGTTAGATGGTGGGCACGGCGCAAGCGCGCCTTTGCCCACCCTACGCCTTCGCAATCCGCCTGCAATGCTCCCACGCCGCTCCAATCAGATTCTCGCTCGCCTCCGGTGTGCGAAACGCCGAATGCGCCGACAGCGTCACGTTGGGCAGTTTGGTCAGCGGGTGATCCGCCGGCAGCGGCTCGACGTTGAAAACGTCGAGTCCGGCATGCCGGATCTGGCCGGACTTCAGCGCATCGATCATCGCGTCCTCATCCACCAGCGCGCCGCGCGCGGTGTTGACGAGGATCGCGCCGGGCTTCATGGCTTCAATGCATGCGCGCGAGACAAACCCGCGCGTCTCGTCGTTCAGCAGCAGATGCAGCGAGACCACGTCGCTCTCGGTCAGCAACTCATCGAGTTCGACAAACTCGACGCCGCGCGACTTCTTCGGTGTCCGGTTCCAGGCGATCACGCGCATGCCGCTGCCGAGCGCGATACGCGCGACTTCCGTGGCGATACCGCCGAAGCCGATCAGGCCGAGCGTTTTGCCGGTCAACTGCATGCCGTCGTCGCGCAGCCAGTTGCCGGCGCGCATCTCGCGGTCCATCTGCGCAATGCCGCGCGCGGCGGCCCACATCAACGCGATGGCGCACTCGGCGACAGCGATATCGCCGTAGCCCCTGATCAAATGAACAGCGATACCGATCTCGGCGAGTTCATCTGGATTCATGTAGCTGCGCGCGCCGGTGCCGAGGAAGACGACATGCTTCAACCCCGCGCACTTGCGCGCGATATCCGTCGGCAGCGCGGTGTGATCGACGATCGCGACTTCGGCGCCATCGAGCACGGCGGGCAATTGGTCCGAGGTCACGTCGGGATCGCGGTGAATACGCACCGGCGGATCGTCAGGCTTCGTCAGCCGCTCGAAAATCACCGCCAGCGATTCATTGGCATCGACGAATACACCGCGCATCGAAGTCTCCGTTGGTCGTCAGGATGCGACGCCGGCCAGCGCCAGCACCGTATGCATCAAAGCGTTGGCGCCGGCGGTGCAATCGGCCTGCGTGGCATCCTCGAGTTCGTTGTGGCTGACGCCGTCCTTGCAGGGCACGAAGATCATCGCGGCCGGTACCACATTGGCAAGATTGCAGGCGTCGTGCCCGGCGCCCGAGGTGATGCGGCGATGCGTATAGCCGAGCGCCTTGGTCGCATTTTCCACGGCATCGACCAGTTTGGCGTCGAATATGGTCGGCGGCTTTTTCCAGATCGCATCGAGCGCAATCTCGACCTTGCGCCGCGCAGCGATCTCCGCGGCGGCTGCGCGCAGATCCTTGTCGAAAGCGTCAAGCGTCTCCGCGCTCGGGCTGCGGATATCCACGGTGAAGGCGATCTCGCCGGGAATCACGTTGCGCGATGGCGCGGCGATCACGGCTTCGCCGACGGTGCCGACCGCGTTCGGCCCATGCGCTCTCGCAATACGTTCGACCGCGAGCACGATCTCCGCCATCGCCGCCAGCGCGTCGCGTCGCAACGGCATCGGCGTGGTGCCGGCATGGCTCTCAAAACCGGTGACCTTTCCGTCGTACCAGACAATGCCCTGGCCGCGATCGACCACGCCGATGGTCTTGTTTTCGGCCTCCAGCAGCGGTCCCTGCTCGATGTGCAACTCGACGAACGCGCCCAGCCTGCGCGCGCCGACGGGCTCATTGCCGCGATAGCCGATGCCGTCGAGCGCCTCGCCGACGCTGACGCCGGCTGCATCCTTGCGGCCAAGAATATCGTCGGTGGTGTAATCGCCGGCGTAAGCCGCCGACGCCATTGTCGCCGGCGCGAAGCGCGAGCCTTCCTCGTTGGTCCAGTTGACGATGCAGATCGGCAGTTCGGTTTCGATGCCGGCGTCGTTGAGCGTGCGCACGACCTCCAGCGCCGCCAGCGTGCCGAGCACGCCGTCGAATTTGCCACCGGTCGGCTGGGTATCGAGATGCGAGCCGAGCCCGACCGGCAGTTTCGACATGTCACGGCCCTTGCGTAGGCCGAACATCGAACCCAGCGCATCGATATGCACCTCAAGCCCGGCGGCTTCGCATGCGTTGCGAAACCAGTCGCGCACCTGCTTGTCCTCGGGGCCGAGCGTCAGCCGCCGTACGCCGCCCTTCGGCGTGGCGCCGAATTTCGCGGTTTCGTGGATGGCGTCCCACAGCCTTGCGGAATCGATTTGCAGATTGGATGCGACTTTGGTCATGCGGATTTCCGAAAAAATCAGGGGGTACGCGCGCCCGTTTTCAATGACGCGCCTGCAGCGGCGCGTCAACAGTTGCCCTGCGCCAACTGGCCCGCAAGCTCGGCGACGCGCTCGACCGCGACCGTGTCCGGCGATGCCAGCCAGCTTGCCGAAAACGTCAGCGGCGGGATTTGCAGATCGGTGGACAGCAATTGCAGCCGTCCGTCGGCGATTTCGCCCTCGACAATCGCGGTTGGGATCACGGCGATCCCTAGGCCTTCGACCGCCATATGCCGCACCGTCGCCAGCGACGTGCTGGCATGCAAGCGCACCGGCGGAAGATCCGGCCGGTTGAACAGCGAGCGCACGATTTCGTAAGGCTGGGTCTTGCGCGGAAAGGTGATGATCGGAAATTTCGCCAGGTCGCGCACGTTGAGCTTCTTCGTGGCCAACCCGAGCGACGGGCTGGCAAGAAATCCGACCGGATAGTCGCACAGCATCCGGTTGCGAAGGGTCGAGACCGACAGCGGCCCGACCACGAAGGCGAGATCGATTTCCTGCGCCAGCAGCCGCGTCCGTAAGTTAGAGGTGATATCGACTTCGATCTCCAGCGACAGATTGGGATAGGCCTGATTGACGCGCTTGATCAGTTGCGGCAGCCAGGTGTGCACGATGGTTTCGGCGACGCCGAGCCGAAGCACGCCGCGCATCGCGGAGCGATCGCCGACCGCCGCCAGCATTTCGGACCGCATGCCGATCAGCTTTTCCGCATAAATCATCATTTGCCGGCCGCTCGGCGTCGGCAGCACCATGCGGCGGTCGCGTTGCAGCAGCTTGACGCCGACCTCACGTTCGAGCTGCGCGATGCGCTGGGAAATCGCGGGCTGCGTGGTGTTGAGTTTCTGCGCCGCGCCGCGAAAACTGCCGAGCGCCACGACCGACAGGAACGTTTCGATTGCCTTGAAATCGGCCATGCACCCGAAGCCCGCGGTTTGATAAATAAAATTTATCGGTTTCGATCAAATACAACGATTAGACATTATGATAAACCTGTGTGCTTCATCCTGTCGAGACAAATAGGGCGGGCTCAACGATGACCAGCTTGGCGAGAACGGAACGGACGTCGGATCGCGCAACCGCCGACCTGTCACCAAGTGTCGCGGCCCGGCATGCCTGCCGCTCCGGCATGACGTCGAGCACCGCCGGCGTCGCCAACGGTTTTGTCCAGGGCAACCTTGCGATCCTGCCGGAGAAACTCGCGGCCTCGTTTCATCGCTTCTGCCAGCTCAATCCAAAGCCGTGTCCGATCATCGGCATGTCCGACGTCGGCGATCCCCGTATTCCCTCGCTCGGAATCGACCTCGATATCCGCACCGACCTGCCGCGCTACCGGGTCTGGCGCGATGGCGAGGTGGTGGAGGAGCCGACCGACATCATGGCGCACTGGCGCGACGATCTGGTGGCGTTTGTGATCGGCTGCTCGTTCTCGTTCGAAGAGGCGCTGCTGGCGGACGATATCCCGATCCGCCACATCGAGCAGGGCGTGCGCGTGCCGATGTACCGCACCAATATTGCCTGCGCGTCATCGGGTCCGTTCGCCGGTCCGATGGTGGTGTCGATGCGGCCGCTGAAACCTGCGGATGCGATCCGCGCGGTGCAAATCACCTCGCGCTTTCCCTCCGTGCATGGCGCGCCGGTCCATCTCGGCCTGCCGCAGTCGATCGGCATCGCTGACATCGCAAGGCCGGATTACGGCGACGCCGTGCCGATCAATGACGACGAGATTCCGGTATTCTGGGCCTGCGGCGTCACGCCGCAAGCGGTGATCGCGGCGGCAAAGCTTCCGTTCGCGATTACGCATGCACCCGGATTGATGCTCGTCACCGACCTCAAGAATAAGCAGCTTGCCGTTCTTTGAGGCTTTACCGTAACGTTCAATCGTTTCATCGATAAGCCGCCGGCAACAAAGGACGACGTAATGACCATCACTCGCCGAAACGTACTGCTTGGAGCCACCGCCACCGCCGCGCTGTTGCCGATCGCGGCCCGCGCCCAAACATCCGAAGTCGTGATCGGCGTGATTTATCCGCTGTCCGGCGCCAGCGCGCAGATCGGCGTCGATGCGCAGAAATCGTTCGAAACCGCCGCCGAAGTCATCAACAAAAACTACGATTTCGAACTGCCGCTGGCGAAGGGCGAGGGCCTCCCTGGCCTCGGCGGCGCCAAGGTGCGCCTCATTTTCGCCGACCACCAGGCCGATCCGCAGAAAGGCCGCGCCGAAGCCGAGCGTCTCATCACCCAGGATAAAGTCTGCGCCATCATCGGCACCTATCAGAGCGCGGTGGCCGTCACCGTCAGCCAGATCTGCGAGCGCTACCAGATCCCGTTCATCTCGGCCGACAATTCATCGCCGAGCCTGCATCGCCGCGGCCTCAAATTCTATTTCCGGGCGGCGCCGCATGACGAGATGTTCTCGGGCGCGATGTTCGACTTCTTCGATGCCATGAAGAAGAAAGGCACCAAGATCGATACGCTGTCGCTGTTCCACGAAGACACCATCTTCGGTACTGATTCCGGCAACGCCCAGCTCAAGCTCGCCAACGACCGCGGCTACAAGGTGCTGGCCGACATCAAATACCGCTCCAATTCGCCGTCGCTGTCCGCCGAAGTGCAGCAGCTCAAGGCCGCCAATGCCGACGTGCTGATGCCGTCGAGCTACACCACCGACGGCATCCTGCTGGTCAAGACCATGGCCGAACTCGGCTACAAGCCCAACGCCATCGTCGCGCAGGACGCCGGCTTCTCGGAGAAGGCGCTGTATGACGCGGTCGGCGACAAGCTCGAAGGCGTGATTTCGCGCGGCAGTTTTTCGCTCGATCTCGCCGCCAAGCGGCCGATGGTCGGCAAGATCAACGCCATGTTCAAGGAAAAGTCCGGCAAGGACCTCAACGACTTTTCGTCCCGCCAGTTCATGGGCCTGATCGTGATGGCCGACGCCATCAACCGCGCCAAGTCCACCGACGGCGAGAAGATTCGCGAAGCGCTGGTTGCTACCGACATGCCGGGCGAGAGCACCATCATGCCGTGGAAACGCGTAAAATTCGACGAGATGGGCCAAAACAACGACGCCGATCCGGTGCTGCTGCAATATACCGGCGGCAAATTCGTCACCATCTTCCCGCCGCAGGCCGCAGTCGCCGAAGCGATCTGGCCGATGAAGTAGCGGCGAACGCCTCCACAAACGCAGTGTCGTCCCCGCGAAGGCGGGGACCCATAACCACAGGACCATCAAATTGATCACGGTCTTACGTCCTTGCGCACCAACAAGCGCCGGTGGCTATGGGTCCCGGCGTTCGCCGGGACGACGGTTGTGACCGCCGAAACCATCATCCAGAGTCTGGCGAGCGGCCTGTTGATGGGGCTGCTCTACGGGCTGATCGCCGTAGGCCTCGCGCTGATCTTCGGCCTGATGGACGTGGTGAACTTCGCCCACGGCGAATTCCTGATGATCGCGATGTACGCGACGTTTTTCCTGTTCGCGTTCTTCGCGCTCGACCCGTTGCTGTCGGCGCCTTTTGTCGCGGCGGCGCTGTTCGTGTTCGGCGCGGCGGTCTATCTTTTGATCGTGCGCTTTGCGGTGCGCGCCAAAGCCAATGCCGGCATGGTGCAGATTTTCTCCACCTTCGGGCTCGCCATCGTGATGCGCGGCCTCGCGCAGTTCTTCTTCACCCCGGACTACCGTAGTATCCCGCACTCCTGGCTCGGCGGCAAAACCATCTCCATTGCCGGCATCTATCTGCCGGTGCCGCAACTGGCCGGCGCGCTGGTTTCGATCGCCGCATTCGGCGCGCTGTACTTCTTCATCAATCGCACCGATTTCGGCCGCGCGCTGGAAGCGACGCGCGAGGATGCCGGCGCGGTGGCGCTGGTCGGCATCGACAAGAACCGCGTGTTCGCGCTCGGATGGGGATTGGGCGCGGCGCTGGTCGGGCTCGCCGGCGCGATCATGGCGATGTTCTTCTACATCTATCCCGACGTCGGGGCGTCGTTTGCGCTGATCGCCTATGTCACCGTGGCGCTCGGCGGCTTCGGCAGCGTGTTCGGCGCTTTCGCCGGCGGCATCATCGTCGGTCTGGTCGAAGCCACCACCGCATTGATCATGCCGCCATCGCTTAAATCGGTCGGCATCTACGCGGTCTATCTGCTGGTGGTGTTCGTGCGGCCGCGCGGCCTGTTCGGGTCGATGTGATGGATAGCGCCTTCGCCCAGCGCCGCCGCCGTGACCTGATCATCGCAGCGGTTCTTGCCGCGTTCGCCGCACTGGTGCCGCTGTTCGTCAAGGACGTTTACGTCCAGAACATCATGGTCCTGACCCTGATGTATGCGGCGCTGTCGCAAAGCTGGAATATCCTCGGTGGCTATTGCGGACAGATATCGCTTGGGCACGCGCTGTATTTCGGGCTCGGCGCCTACACCACGGCGATCCTGTTCACCAAATTCGGCGTGCTGCCGTGGTTCGGCATGCTCGGCGGCGGATTGATATCGGCGCTGATTGCGATGGCGCTGGGCTATCCCTGTTTCCGGCTGCGCGGGCATTACTTCGTCATCGCCACCATCGTGATTGCCGAGATTGCGCTGCTGCTGTTCCAGAACTGGGATTGGGCGGGTGCCGCGCTTGGCATCGACATTCCCGTGCGCGGCGATAGCTGGCTTAAATTCCAGTTCACCCGCAGCAAGTTGCCTTACTTCTACTTTGCGCTGGTGCTCGCCTGCATCGCCTGGCTGGTGACCTGGTGGCTCGAAGATTCCAAGTGGGGCTATTGGTGGCGCGCGGTGAAGGACAATCCGGACGCCGCCGAAAGCCTCGGCGTCGTCGTGTTCAACTCCAAGATGGGCGCCGCGGCGGTATCGGCCTTTCTCACCGCGATCGGCGGCAGCTTCTACGCGCAGTTCGTGTCCTACATCGATCCCGAAAGCGTCATGGGGTTTCATTTCTCGCTATTGATGGCGCTGCCGGCGGTGCTCGGCGGCATCGGCACGCTGTGGGGCCCCGTGCTCGGCGCGGTGATCCTGATCCCGCTTACCGAGCTGACGCGTTCTTTCATCGGCGGCTCCGGCCGTGGCGTCGACCTGATCGTCTACGGCACGCTGATCGTGCTGATCTCGCTGGCGCGGCCGGAAGGCCTGGTCGGATTGTTCTCGCGGCGCAAGAGGGCCGCGCAATGACGGCGCTGCTGGAGACCCGCGGCGTCTGGCAGCGTTTTGGCGGCCTCATCGCCAATAGTGACATTTCGATTTCGGTCGGGCGCGGCGAGATCGTAGGATTAATCGGCCCCAACGGCGCCGGCAAATCGACGCTGTTCAATCTGATCGCGGGCGTGCTGCCGCCGACCCAAGGCTCGATTCTATTCGACGGCGAAGACGTCACCGCATTGCCGGCGGCGGAACGCTGCCAGCGCGGCATCGCGCGAACGTTCCAGGTGGTGAAGAGTTTCGAGACCATGACGGTGATCGACAATGTCATCGTCGGCGCGCTGATCCGCACCACGGTGATGCGCGAAGCCCGCCGCAAGGCCTATGAGGTGCTGGAATTTGCGGGGTTAGCGGCGCGCGCCAATGTGCTTGCCAGCGAACTGATCCCGTCCGAGAAGCGCCGGCTCGAAGTCGCGCGCGCGCTCGCGACCGAGCCAAAACTGCTGCTGCTCGACGAGGTTCTCACCGGCCTGACGCCGATCGAAGCGCAGACCGGCGTCGAACTGGTGCGCCGCGTCCGCGCCACCGGCGTCACCGTGCTGATGGTCGAGCATGTGATGGAAATCGTGATGCCATTGGTCGATCGCGCCATCGTGCTCGATCTTGGGAAAATCCTGGTGGAGGGCAAGCCGGCCGACATCGTCCGCGACCCGAAAGTCATCACCGCCTACCTTGGGGATCGTCATGCTGTCGGCGCATGAAGTCACCACCGCGTATCAGGGATTGGTGGCGATCTCGTCGGTCTCAATCGAGGTCGCCAAGGGCGAAATCGTCTGCGTCGCTGGCGCTAACGGTGCGGGCAAATCGACGCTCTTGAAATCCATCGCCGGCGCCGAGCGGCCGCGCAGCGGCACCGTCACCTTCGACGGCGCGCGGATCGACGGCATGGCGCAGCATCTGATCACTGCGCGCGGCATCGCCTATGTGCCCGAGAACCGCCGGCTGTTTCCGCGGCTGTCGGTGCGCGACAATTTGCGGCTCGGCAGTTATCTCTACCGCGGCGAAGCGGATCGCGACCAGCCGCTGGCGCTGGTGTTCAAGCTGTTTCCGCGCCTGTCGGAGCGGCTGGAGCAGCGCGCCGAGACGTTGTCGGGCGGCGAGCAGCAGATGTTGGCGATCGGCCGCGCACTGATGACACGGCCGCGATTGCTGATGCTGGACGAACCGTCGCAGGGCATCATGCCAAAGCTGGTCGATGAGATTTTTGCCGCGGTAAAGGAAATCCGCAACGCCGGCATGACCGTGCTGATTGTCGAGCAGCGCATGGCCGAATGCCTTGATATCGCCGACCGCGCCTACATCCTGCAGACCGGCCGCGTGCTGATGCAGGGTGCTGCGGCCGAGATCAAGACCAACCCCGATGTGCGCAAGGCGTATTTGGGATTGTAACTGGCACGTGTCCCGGGCGCGATGCAGCGCGTAGCCCTTGCGAAGCGCTGCTTCGCAGAACCGGGACCCCGGTTTCTCTTAGCAACCGGGATCCCGGCTCTGCAGCGCACCGCTTCGCAAGGGCCATAGTGCGTCGAAGACGCGCGTAAACGCGCTTATGGCGCTGCGCTGCGTCCGGGGAACGGAAGCGTTACTCGTGCTCCGGCAACGTCAACCCGAACACCTTCGTCAAATCCTTCACTTGCGCCGGCGTCAGATAGCGCGGATTGAGGCCGCGCAGCAGCAGATACAGTTTCGCGGTCTCCTCCAACTCCTCCATCGCGAACACCGCGGCTTCCAGCGAGTCGCCGGCCACCACCGGGCCGTGATTGGCTAAAAGCACCGACGCGTATTTCCCCGCGAGGCCCTTGATCGCGTCGGCCACCGCCGGATCGCCGGGCCGATAATACGGCACCAGCGCGGTAGCGCCGCACTTCATCAGGTAATACGGCGTCATCGGCGGCAGTGCCGCGCGCGGATCGATCTCCGGCAGCATCGACAGCGCTACCGAATGCGTCGAGTGCAGGTGCACCACCGCACGGGACGCGCTGCGCGTCTCATACAACGCCGCATGCAAAGGAATTTCCTTGGTCGGCGCATCGCCCGAGATCAGCCGGTTGTCCGCGCCGAGGCGGGAGATGCGCGCGGGATCCAGCGAACCCAGCGATGCGTTGGTCGGCGTCACCAGCCAGCCGCCATCGTCACAGCGGACGCTGATATTGCCCGATGACCCCGGCGTCAGCCCGCGTTCGAACAGCGAGCGGCCGAAGCGGCAGATTTCTTCGCGCAGCCTTGTCTCGTCCATGGCAGGCTTTTCCCACGCTTTGGCAGCGCGGCCAAGCCGTGTTATCCAGAGCGCAACAACGAAACAGGAAACGCCGCATGCCCGAACCTGCATCTTCAAAGCCAAACGTCGCCGTCATCGGGCTCGGTTCGATGGGGTTTGGGATGGCGACCTCGCTGCGGCGCGCCGGTTTCGACGTCACCGGCTGCGATGTATCGGCGGAGACGGTCGCTCGCTTTGTCGCCGATGGCGGGCGCGGCGGGAAGACTCCGTCGGAAGCCGCGAAGGATGCCGACATCGTCGTCAGCGTCGTCGTCAACGCCGCGCAAACCGAAACCATCCTGTTCGGCGCAAACGGCGTCGCCGAAACGCTGGCGAAAGACGCCGTGTTCGTATCCTCGGCGACGATGGACCCGGACGTGGCGCGTCGGCTGGCCAAACAGCTCGAAGCCACCGGCCGGCATTATCTCGACGCGCCGATCTCGGGCGGCGCGCAGCGCGCGGCGCAAGGCGAACTCACCGTTCTCGCGTCCGGCAGTGATGCCGCCTTTGCCAAGGCGCGGCCCGCGCTCAACGCCATGGCGGCAAAACTCTACGAACTCGGCGATGCCGCGGGGCAGGGCGCCGCCTTCAAGATGATCAATCAGTTGCTCGCAGGCGTGCACATCGCCGCGGCTTCCGAGGCGATCACGTTCGCCGCGAAGCAGGGCCTCGATATCCGCAAGGTCTACGAGGTGATCACCGCTTCGGCCGGCAATTCCTGGATGTTCGAAAACCGCATGCCGCATGTGCTCGACGGCGATTACACGCCGCGCAGCGCGGTGGACATTTTCGTCAAAGACCTCGGCATCATCCAGGATATGGCGCGCACGGCGAAATTTCCGGTGCCGGTGTCCGCCGCCGCGCTGCAGATGTTCCTGATGACGTCGGCCTCCGGCATGGGCCGCGACGACGACGCCTCGGTGGCGCGGATGTATGCCCGCGTCACCGGCACCAAGCTGCCGGGCGACAAATGATGCCTTCGTCATTGCGAGCGGAGCGAAGCAATCCAGTGTGGCGCAGAAGATCTGGATTGCTTCGTCGCAAGCGCTCCTCGCAATGACGAGGGACCAACGAAAAGGATAAGAATCGATGCCCCGCTTCGCCGCCAATCTCAGCATGATGTTCACCGAAGTGCCGTTCCTCGATCGCTTCGACGCGGCGGCGAAGGCCGGCTTCACCGCGGTGGAATTTTTGTTTCCTTACGATCATCCCGCGGACGCGGTGGGCGAGCGGCTGCATCGCAACGGCCTGACCCAGGCGCTGTTCAACCTGCCGCCAGGCAACTGGGACGCCGGCGAAAAAGGTTTTGCCGCGCTGCCGGATCGTTTTGGCGACATGCAGCAGGGCGTCCGCACCGCGCTGCCGTATGCGAAGGCGACAGGCGTCAAGCGCCTGCATCTGATGGCGGGTATTGCCGACCGCAAGGATCCGAAAGCCGTGGCTGCATTCCGCAAATCGGTGGCGTGGGCCTCAGAATTTCTCGCGCCCGAAGGCCTCGACGTGGTGATCGAGCCGATCAATTCGCGCAACGTGCCCGGCTATTTTCTCAACGATTTTATGTTCGCGCGCGACCTGATCGGCGAGTTGAACATCCCGAACCTGAAACTGCAGTTCGATATCTATCACTGCCAGATCATCCATGGCGACGTGACCATGCGGCTGCGCGAGATGATGCCGGTGATCGGCCACATCCAGATCGCCAGCATTCCCTCGCGCAACGAACCGGACAGCGAGGAATTGAATTATTCGTTCCTGTTCGACGAACTCGACCGGCTCGGCTACGGCGGCTTTGTCGGCTGCGAATATAACCCGCGCGGCAAGACCACCGACGGCCTCGGCTGGTTCAAGCCTTATGCAAATAAAGGCACGAGGGCGAAATCGTGACGCTGGCGCTGGGATGTATTGCCGACGACTACACCGGCGCGTCCGATCTCGCCAACACGTTGACGCGTTGCGGGCTACGAACCGTGCAGACCATCGGCGTGCCCTCGGATGATCTGGCGCTGCCCGAGGTCGACGCAGTCGTCGTCTCCTTGAAAAGCCGTTCGATCGAAGCATCGCAGGCCGTCGCAAAATCGCGCGCGGCGGAAAAATGGATGCGCGGTCGCGGCGCGTCGCATGTGCTGTTCAAGATCTGCTCGACCTTCGATTCCACCGACGCCGGCAATATCGGCCCGGTGATGGACGCGCTGCGCGCCGATTCCGGCGACGCCATCGTGCTGGTGACGCCGGCGTTTCCCGAAACCGGGCGCACCGTCTATCAGGGCAATCTGTTTGTCGGCGCCGTGCCGCTGAATGAAAGTCCGCTAAAGGATCATCCGCTCAATCCCATGCACGATTCCAACCTGGTGCGGGTGCTGGCGCGGCAGAGCAAGACGAAAGTTAGTCTCGCCGATCTCGCAGTGATCGCGCGCGGGCCGGACGCGGTGCGCGCGCATCTTTCCGAGCTTGCCAAAAAAGGTTTCGGCGCCGCGATTGCCGACGCGGTATTCGAGTGCGACCTTGAAACCATCGGCACGGTGGCGCTGGATCATCGCCTCTCTGTCGGCGCGTCCGGTATCGGCCTTGGCCTCGCCCGCGCACTGGTGGCCTCGGGCCGCGTCAAATCGAATGCGGCTTCCACCATTTCTGATGAACCTGTCGGCGGCCCTGCGGCATGTCTCGCCGGGAGTTGTTCGCAGGCGACACTGCAACAGATCGCGCAAGCCGAGCAGGCAATGCCGGTATTGCATCTCGATCCGGAGCAGGTCATCGCGGGCAAAGTTGAAACGCAGCGCGCACTCGATTGGGCGCGAGAACGGTTGAGTAAAGGTCCGATCCTGATCGCCTCGAGCTCCACGCCGGATCAGGTCGCGGCGTTGCAGGCGCGGCATGGCCGCGACGCCGCCGGTCACGCCATCGAACAGGCGATGGCGGAACTCGCCGAGGGTTTGGTGAAGTCCGGCGTGCGCCGTCTTGTCGTCGCCGGCGGCGAAACTTCCGGCGCGGTGGTGGATCGCTTAAGCATTCCCGGCTTTCTGGTCGGTCCTGAAATCGCCGCCGGCGTGCCGGTGCTGCGTGCGGTCGGCGCCAAAGATGGCGAGATGCTGCTGGCGCTGAAGTCCGGCAATTTCGGCGGGCCGGAATTCTTCAGCGATGCGCTGAAGCTGATGAGATAGATCGCGCTTGTTTCGTGCCCCGGACGCAGGCAGCGCCATAAGCGCGTTTACGCGCGTCTTCGACGCGCTATGGCACTTCGCGGCGTGGTGCGCTGCAGAGCCGGGGCCGTAACGGACGCTGGCGTTTGGTACGGTCCCGGCTCTGCGGTGCACCGTCAAGAGACGCTGCACCGCGTCCGGGACACAACATCCGACGTCATAGGAACATAATCACGGTTTGTTGATCGTTCCGATCTTTGACAAGTTTTCCTTCTGGTGTATATTCCTACACATCTCATCCCAACTTGAGGGAGCGTTACCTGGGAC